>Ga0307517_10002299_pt1 | contig 30825 bp, 22 predicted proteins | sample 23_EM_MG_FD_194515 | JGI IMG/M metagenome (GOLD analysis project Ga0307517, IMG submission 194515) | Populus trichocarpa ectomycorrhiza microbial communities from riparian zone in the Pacific Northwest, United States - 23_EM | ecosystem: Host-associated > Plants > Roots > Unclassified | place... | reverse complement strand
CGAATTCCAAAATTGATAGAGAAATTCCCAAGGAAAAAGAAGGTTGTGATCAGCCTCCATACCTACAAACAAACGTTCGATTTAGAACCATTTCAACAGAAGGAAGACAAAACAGAAAGGACACCCATGAAACAGAATCGGTTAAATTAATACCTGAAAGCTCGAGAACACAGGTTTATACATCAATGCAATATCCGGCAAATAAAGAAGTCCAAATTGAACAGCTGTGGTGAGAAACAGGCACAAGGTCCCATAAGCCTTGCTTATAGGTGGAAGAGACTTGTAGTACCTGAATTTTAATTAAAATCAAGAAATAAGAAACAAGAGGGATAAGAAGAAGGCTGGATTGACAAACCCCATCTCCTCCATTGTTGAAAACAAAAAGGAAAGGAAGCGATACTTAACTCGGCAGGAGAAGACATTGGCCGAAGTCCAGAACTTAGCAGATGCAATTTCAGTCTAGAAGACGATAGATATATAAAATAAATAAGTAATGGTGTTTTTGATTTCTACACAAGAAAGAAAAATAAAACAAGTAGAACAAAACAACCCAGAAGGTTCCTCGGACTTCAATGTTAGGTTTTGTTTCCGCTGTCCCTCCCACGTGCGAAACGAATGGATTGTGTCAATCAGGAGAAGTGTTCAGGACTTGGGCTGGGCCAAACACAATTTGAGACCCGGCCTGACCCAGTGATGGGCCAATTATATGGCCCATTAAACAAGAATCAGTCATTCTATGGGATTTTTTGTTCCTCTTTCACTATCTGCCACCACAAGTTTCTCTCTTCTGGCACCAGAAGCACAACTTTCAATCTAGCATCTTTTCTTTCTTTCTTTTTTTCTCAATTCTCTCTTCCTTTTCAATCTAGCCTTGCTCATTGTAATTTCCTTAGTCTGTTATGTGACAACAATTTCAATAGAAGTTTTCTCAAGCTTTATATGTATATATATATATATATATATATATAATTCATCTTCATTTCAATTTACTTTTGTAGAGTTTATTGTTTTAACTTTATGTTTAACCTTACCTTATTTCTATGTCTTTTAGAAGCTTTTAATTTATTTAATATTATTTTATCTATCATAAAATTTAACATTTTGTTTTAGTTTTGCTAGCTCCCTCCAATGTAAACCCTTCATGGTTTATTACATAAATCTTTATGTAACACCCCGTGATATTTAATACAACTTTATATTTTTCATTAATTATATAAATGTACAAAATTTTACCCTATATTAATACTTGTAAACACAACAATAATAACTCAAACAACATTCGGCTCTCACAACCAATATCCAGATAGCCTCAAGCATACTGATTAGTATTTAAAAGTGTATTTTTATCAAGGTTTTATATCATCATTTTGCACTTGAAGTATCAATAACTCCTTAACTAGAGCATGTTTTATAATAACAAGTCTGATAATATAAGATAGTTTTAATTTATAGTAAATGCTCATTTTAAATGCAGACATATTTTACAATTTTAAAGGATTGATTTATATGATTAACTATTGAAAGTGAAAGGACACATACCACCCAAATAATTTCATCAGTTACAATAATTCATTATATTTCATATTTTTATCTACAAAAATTAACACTTTTAACCAAAATAGAAATACCCTCAAACTCATACTAAGAATCTCAAATTACTTGGCCTAAGTTTTAGCTAATAAGCTCAATAAAACATCAACATTTTTGATAGAGTTGTTGTAGTTCAACATATGTAAGCAATGACATTAATGTAAATGATATTTCTAATAATATATTGATGAGTAATTTACTATCAACCATAAAAGAATCAGGGAAGAAGAGGCAAAAGTAGAAAGGATGTTATTTATTATTTTATGCATAATCCAGAACAACCTATTGGCTATATTTTATAGACCAGTAAACTGGAAAATGTAAACAACATGCTTAAAGATAGGAAAGTACTAACAATACAAAACTAACAATAAGAAAATATCCTCCCACTACATTAGTTTCCAGCAACCATCAGTAACCAACAAAGACTCATTCCTCATTCACCCCCACATACGTGTTCCATTACATGCATATACCCACGTACCATTCCCCTCTACATGGATAAACATATCAATTTCCCCCCTTAAGATTCCTTGTCCGCAAGGAAATGCAGGATAGGACTTAGCTAAGCGGCGTTCATCTTCCCAAGTGGCATCATCTTCTGGGGCGCCCTTCCATTTAATGAGAACTTCAACCTTGGGATGGTATTTACCTTTTTGAATGACTCTGTGATCAAGAATTGTCTCAGGTTGAGGAAGAATGATGGTTTCATCAGTCACAGGAGGAAGCTGAGTAGAAATGGTAGTGACGGGGCCAACATGTTTTCTCAACATGCTAACATGAAAGACGTTGTGAATCAAAGAACTTAAAGGCAAAGCCAATCGATAAGCCACTGGTCCAACTCTTACTGTGATTTGATATGGACCAAAATATCAGGGTGACAGCTTCAAAGAGCTACGAAATGCCACCGATGTCTGTCGGTAAGGTTGCAGTTTCAGGTATAAAAAGTCACCCACCTCATAGATGACCTCACGGCGTCGCTGATCCGCTTGACATTTCATCCGTGCTTGAGCTAATGAGAGATTCTTTCTCAACTCACACAGGATAGCATCTCGATTATACAAATATCCATCAACAACCTGTACGTTGGAAGTTCTTGGAACGTACATCAATAAATTTAGAGGTGGAACTCCATACACTGTTTCAAAAGGTGTCATTTTGGTAGCTGAATGGACTGAGGTGTTTTAGCTAAATTCTGCTCATGGAATCCAGTCAATCCATTTGCGTGGTTGGTCCCCTGCAAAACACCGCAAGTACTGCTCCAAGACGTGATTAATCACCTCCGTTTGTCTGTCGATTTGAGGGTGGTAACTTGAACTCATGCACAACTTAGTCCCCTGAGGCCGAAACAGGGTTCGCCAAAAAGAGCTAATAAATACTCGGTCTCGATCACTAACCATGGAAGCTAGGATTCCATACAGTCAAACTATGTGAGAGACGAAAGCTAGTGCAACCGTGGCAGTTGTATATGGATGTTTTATGGGAACAAAATGTACATATTTAGACAAACGATCAACAACAACCATAACCACCGTATGACCATTGGATGGTGGCAACCCTTCAATAAAATCCATGGATATGTCAGTCCATACCCTTTCAGGAATTGATAATGGCTGAAGTAATACTGCAGGTCGTATGGAATCTGTTTTATACCATTGACAAACATCATAACTTCTCAAAAATTCTTTGACTGTCCCACCCATTTGTGGCCAAGAGAAACTCTATTTGAGTCTGGATAGTGTATTATGATATCCAAAATGTCCTCATGTAGGAGAAGAATGACATTCCATAATGATATCCTGAAGCAAAGAGAAAGTGTGACTCAAATAAATCTTACCCTTTTTTAACCAAACTCCATCTCGGTATAAAAATGCAGCAGTGAGATGTACTATCAGCCAAGTTCTTAAAGAATGGATCATTTGCCACTTCATTTTGAAGCTTCCGCCACCAATCAACATGTGGAGTAGAAATTGAGAAAATTGAAATTCTGTTACCCGTGAGAGAGAATCAGCCGCCTGGTTGTCAACTCCTTTCTTGTACCCAATGATATATTCATATCTCATAATCTTTGGTAGCCAACGAGTCTGAGCCGGTGTAGTAATGCGCTGCTCCAACAAATATTTGAAACTTTGTTGGTCGGTGCGCATAGTGAGTGGTTTACCAAGCAAATAGGGTCTTTATTTCTTAATTGACTTCACAATTGCTAACATCTCCTTTTCATATGTTGAGAGAGTTAGAGTTGAACCTTTAAGAGCCTCACTGAAGTAAGCCATGGGATGATTGTTTTGAGAAAGCACAACACCTATACCAATTCTACAAGCATCACACTTAATGGCAAACGGTTGTGTGAAATCTGGTAAAGCCAAAACGGGAAGGGATATTAATGCTTGTTTTAAATTGTTGAATGCCTTTTCTGCCATGTCGTTCTATTTGAACCCATCTTTTGATAACAACTGATTGAGGGAAGTAACAATGACACCAAAATTCCGAATAAATTTTCTGTAGTACCCGGTTAAACCTAAAAATCCTTAAACTCCTTTAATTGTGGTTGGAGTTGGCCATTTTAGAACTGCTACAATTTTGGATGGATCGACAGAAACTCCTTGCTCCGATATGACATGGCCTAAATAATCAACTGAAGTAACCCCAAACCTACATTTAGATTCTTTTGCAAATAAACTGTTAGTAGACAAGATTATCAAAACAGTATGTAGGTGGCTCAAATGATCCTCCCAAGATTTTGAATACACCAAGATGTCGTCGAAGAAGACAAAAATGAATCTCCGTAAGTCCTTGGAAGGTTGAAGGTGCGTTGGTAAGTCTAAACGAAATTACAACAAACTCATAGTGGCCTTCATGTGTCCTAAATGTTGTCTTTAAAATGTCGTCTTCATGTACTCTGATTTGGTGATATCCAGCACGAAGATCAAGCTTGGAAAAAAATTTTGCTCCATGTAATTCGTCGAGAAGTTCATCGATGACTAGAATAGGATATTTATCCTTGACGGTAAGATCATTCAAAGCCCAATAGTCAATGCAGAAACGCCAATCCCCGTCTGCTTTTCTGACCAACAAGACCGGTGAGGAGAATGGGCTATGGCTGGGTAGTATGAACTCAGCATGTACTAGCTCATTTACCATTCATTCGATCTCTGTCTTTTGATAATATAGATATCTGTAAGGTGTTACACTGACTAGTTGGGCGTTGGGTTGCAACATAATCTGATGGTCATGTGACCATTTAGGTGGTAAGGATGTAGGAGAATTGAAAACGTGAGAGAAGTTGGATAAGAGTTGGGCTATTTTAGATGGATGTGAATTTGGTTGGGTAATGGAGCCTACTGGAATTATAACAAAGAATTGGTTAGAGATGTACATAGTATTAAACTCCTTCCCTGTCAAAACTTGTAGTCCTGATTGTTTCAACCCTTGAAAAACGCATAAATTCCCATCATTTTTGAAAGACATGGTGAGTCTTTTATAATCTGTCTCCACTGGACCTAATGTCGCAAGCCACTACACTCTCAACACTATTGAGCACGCTGTTACTGGAAGAATAAAATAGCTTACTGTAACAATCTGTCCTTGTATCATGATGGTGAGCGATGGGCACAACCTTATGTAATCTATTTTCTCTTTGTTAGATACTGTCACCTGGAATTTTCTATTAGGAACCACAAGTAGCTCATATTTATTGACTATGGATTGATCGATAAAGTTGTGTGTGCTTCCACCGTCTATCAATACAATGACCTCTTTGCTCCTCAATCTTCTCATCACCTGAAGGGTTTGAGGATGAGCTGTACCTGCAATTGTATGGAAGGAAATTTCAGGAATAGCTTTTTGGTCCTCTGCCACTTGTAGTACCTCAGATTGTTCCTCTAAATCTTGATCATTTGTATCACTAATCATGAATAATTGGGGTCGTTAGCAACGATGACCCAGAATGAACTTCTCATCACAATAGTAACATAAGTCTTTTCTCGTCTCTCTCGTGCTTCCTGGTTGGAAATCCGTCTGACATTTGATGTTGGGTTCATGTTTTGCCGCAAATTTGGTGGAGGTCCAAGTACCCCTACAGTAATACTCGCGCTTGTTTTTATTGTGGCTGTAGTTGGTTGGGTTCGGTAAGGGCGTGTCACCTTTTTTTGGAGTTGGTTTCGCTCTTCAATCAACCTTGCAACACCGATAGTTTCAGATAACATGGTTGGATGTTTAATCTTGACATCTAGGCGGATGTCATCTCTTAGACCTGCAATAAAACAGCCGATGAGAAAGGTTTCTGGAAGGCCATCAACTTGATGAGAGAGTTTTTCAAATTCTTCTTGATAGGCTGCGATGGTGATAGATTGTCGGAGTCTTGAAAGAGCTTCGTAGAGGTCTTCAAAATCAGTTAGACTAAAACGTCGGAGAATGCTTTGTTTAATTCCTCCCATGTTAATGGTCCCTAGAATTTAGTCATCCATCGATGCAATTGTAAGGCTATTCCTTCTAGATGGAAGGAGGCAAGCGGCACTTGTTGGACAGGTGAAACATCGTTGTATTCAAAGTACTGCTCGGATTTGTAAATCCACCCCATTGGATCTTCCCCGCTGAACTTTGGAAATTTCAGTTTAAGTGAGGATTAATGGGTTCATGAGTTGTGACCTGATGATTCAGCAGGAGCAAACGGGTTCAACTCTAGAGGATTCATTCTTGGACTCCTGGAGACATGCAAGGCTTGTAACTCAGTCAGTACAGTTTGTAGAGTGACATGTACCTGATCGAAGTTAGATTCGTGTCTAGCCAAAGCTTCATTGACTTCGCCGCGGAACTCAACGTTAGATTTTCCTCTGGTGTCCATGGTGTAACCAGGCTCTGATACCAATTGATGAGTAATTTACTATCAACAATAAAAGAATTAGGGAAGAAGAGAAGAAGAGGCAAAAGTAGAAAGGATGTTATTTATTATTTTATGCATAATCCAGAACAACCTATTGGCTATATTTTATAGCCCAGTAAACTGGGAAAGGTAAACAACATGCTTAAAGATAGGAAAGCACTAACAATATGAAACTAACAATAAGGAAATATCCTTCCACTACACTAGTTTCTAGCAATCATCAGCAACCAACAAAGACCCATTCCTCATTCACCCCCACGTACGTGTTCCACTACATGCACATACCCATATACCATTCCCCCCCTCTCTCTCCTATATATATATATATAACCTTACCTCAATTGGGTTGATAGTTCTTATCATCTTCCAATAGTTGTCAAGGTTCATAATTTTTAGCAATTATTAGGAGTAGACAATGAACACAAAAGTAACATTTAGCTAAAATTCTAGCTCAAACCATATTTGAGACTTGAGACTTTTTAGATTTTCTTTGACCGAAAATGCTTTCTCTTTATACTCTACATTACAACCTATATATATATAAAATTGAATTGTGTTGGGTTCGAATTATTTTAGGTTTGAGTTTATTTTGAGTCATGATTATATTCGGTTTAGAATAACTACACACTTGACCTAACCTAAACCTATTGAATTCGATTTTGCAAAAGAAAGATTTTAATTTTAAATATTATTAATTAACATTTGCGCACTTTTGTATCATTAACAAGTACCTTATATAACTATGATAATTAACACAACATTATATTAGCAATGTGTTAAAAGTAAAGTCAAAATTTAATGGAATAACTTATTTTCTAATATTTTTTTAAAATCACTTCTTGGTTTGAAGAAAATAACAACTTGATTATCACCTAAGCAAGGGGTAAACTAACCTTTTAAAGATACCAACTTTTCTTGTACAGAGCAAACATTTGTGTATATTTTGTCATCTATATATAAAATTATCTCGTAATAAGAGTTAAATGAGAGTTTGACACATAACTTTTCTCATTTTATATAATCTGAAATAATATTATCAAGGCATAAAGTAGCAATACCATCTTTTTTCTTTGTTAGAGTAAAACCACCTATTTTTAGACAAAATCACCTAAACATGCTGAGCAAAATGAACAGAAAAAACTAGATAGATCGCTCATGCTTCACGGAGGATTGGACAATTGTTTTTACAACGCAAAAAAAATTGCTTAAGTGTTTAATATTATATTTTAAAGAAAAAAAACCCATGACTCGATATCATAGAAAAAGAACTAAAAATAATAATAATCGTCAATCCTTAGGAATCAAAACGTAGAATGATGAAATCACAAAAAAAAAAATTAAAAAATATTAAAAAACAAAGCACCAGCAAAACCAAGTGAGGTTGTCAAAAACCTGCGAGAATGATCTTGCTGACATGATAACCAAATACAAGGCAAAACATAAAAAAATAAGTTTAATTTAAAAAAAATGAATTTTGAAGGACAAAATAAAAAAGGATAAAAAAAGCAACTTCAGAAGAAACCTAAGCCATCCAGATAAACAAAGATCATTTTTTAAAACAAACAACTTCAAAAGATGTAATCGAGAAAGGAAATGATATTAACCCGTGTAAACTTTTTAAACCCATGACCCAAGACACTAACTAAACTGGAAGCATCACATCTAGAAAAGCAACTATTTTAAAACATGGCTTGACCCAACAGTTCAACACATGACCTGGCCAAGCTTCAAAAGAAATTAAGGGAGAATTGATCAAGTGTAAGACTATCAAAAACCTCGATTGACCTATGATTTGGTTAGTCGAGGAAAACAGGGTCAAAACCCGTTGATTATTTTCCTTTTTTTTTTCTTTTCAAAATAGTATCATTTTGAATTTTTTTTATAAAACAAAAGGATTTGGTTGGGTTAGGTTAACTCGAGTCAACCCACTCGACCCGTGACCTGATCATTGTTCAAGATTGACTCCTGGGTAGGGCTTATAAACAATGAAAAAACCCTAGAAGACCAAATCTCAATAATTAAAATGTTGAATGATAAAATTAAAAAAAAAACTGAAGGATAAAGAAATAGCAATTAAAAGAATAAGGACCTCATTTGCAAAATAAAAATAAAAATTGAGAGGACAAATAAAAATCTTAAATTGAAGGCTAAAATTGAAAAAAATTCAAAGTAACAAATGAATCCAATTTTTTTTTTAAAAAATAAAGAATACCAATTTCCAATGAACTCAATAGTGATAGATGAATTTTTTTAAAAAATAATGAAAAATGACTAAAGCCAACTCGATCCAACCTTTATAATTTTGTAATATGGATCATGAGACTGTATCACAATATAAAAGTTAAACCTGAAAAAATAACAATGTAAAACTCATAACCAACCAAAATAATTAGGGATAAACTTGAAAAAACAAATAAAAAAAAGAAGAGATTTAAAAAATGTAGATTTAAAAAGAACAATTTTAAAAATGTAGAATTAGAAAGAAAGAGAACTAAATTTGACACAAAAATAAAATAAAACCAAATCATAAGGGATGAAATTAAAAAAAAAATCAATCTAGAAAAAGATAAGAACAACTAAAAACAACAATAAAAAGAATGGGGACCATATTTGATATAAAAATAAAATGTCAATGGATAAAATTCAAAGACAAATCAATTAAATAAATGATTCAAGACCAAATACATCACAATTAAAAAAACAATGACCAAATCTAATATAGAAACCAAGTGTAAAGGAATGAAATTAAAAAAAAACTTGATAAATGATTCAAGACCATATACACTACAATTAAAAAAATAAGGACCAAATCTGATACAAAAATCAATCGTGAAGGGATGAAATTAAAAAAAAAAATAATTCAACAAACAATTGAAGGCCAAATACATTACAATAAAAAGAATGATGATCTAATTTAACTTAATAGACAAATAGCCAGATTTTCTTGTTTTTTTTTTTTTTTTGTAATGGGTAGTATGGTTTTCCAGGAGGAGAAAAGGGGAAAGAGGAAGGGAGGGAAAAACCTTCGGCTAGAGCTCCTCCGCGGGCCGCCTCGGCAAACGTGCCTCACCATTGTGCTTGGGATGGTGAGACGCATCGAACGCCACCCCGGAAATCACCGTTTGGTTCTGTTTTGGCGTCGCACGTGCGACCCGAAAAGGCGAAGGTGGCATCCATTTGCTAGCATGTGCTTAGCAAACGCCAACCATTTTTTAATATAAACAATAATTTCTATACATACAAATACCCAATTACCCCTGACCCCATCTGATATTTACAACAAAACCATATGGAAACGACAAAAACACCCCTACATGCAACATTTTTTTTTTTCAAAACCCAAGGGTAATTCTGTATTTGCACTATTTTAATAAAAAAGAAAAGATGGAGAAACCCCTCAACATATGTATATTTTTTCCCCTCTCAAAGGCATAGTTGTAACTCCACTGATTTGTTTTTTAAAAGACAAAAGAAAACCCCCAACCCGAAGGTTAAAATTTTGTGCTGTGAAGGGCAAATCAAAATTTATATTGTAGCAAAAAAAATCCGAATGGATCATTTTATCCCTAATCATTCTTTTAATGCCAAATGTATCTCATAAAAAAGACAATTCTACCCCTAACTGCATGCTTAACAAGTTTTTTGATAAGAACAATTTTATCTTTACACTGTTTTAATTTACAGTAATCTATGTCTTGATGAATAGTGAAAGACTGAGGGCTTTTAATTTTTTTTTTTTGTAATAATACTAGAGAATATAAACCTTAATGAAAAGCAGAAGAAGAAACAAAATTTTGAATTTTTTATTTATATTCAAAACCTATGTTTTGCTTTATTACATTAAGGGCTTTCTAAACTTAGAGTTTAATAAAATGGTTGACCGATAAGCTGCCCACAAATTTGGGGTGACCTAACCAAAATCTTTCAGAGTTCGGGTCGTATTGGGTTTTGAGTTGAAGATGCTTGAGCATGACCTTATTTTTACATTTGTGATTTGCCAGTTCTACAGAACCAAAATGATTACATTAGAAAAAACCAGGGACCGAATTATAATTGGCTCAACGATAGCAGAAAAATTGCCCAGACCCCGACAGATCGTTTAGCTTTGGTTGGAGTTGCGTGTATTATTTAAATCAGAGAATATCATGGGACGAAGGAGAGGGAATACTTTAATTTATAGTTTATCTCTCTCTCTCTCTCTCTCTTTCGGGCTCGGGATAATTGTAAAAGCAAAACGATCTTGGAAGAAGACCTAATGGTGAATTTAAATTAGAATAGATTTAAAAACAAGAAAAAAGAAAAAGGAAAGCATGGGAAACAAAATCGCGCGGACGACGCAGGCATCGGCATCAGAGTACTACCTGCACGACTTGCCGTCATCGTATAATTTGGTACTGAAGGAGGTGCTAGGCCGAGGCAGGTTCTTCAAGTCTATACTGTGCAAGCACGATGAGGGATTAGTTCTGGTCAAGGTTTATTTCAAGCGTGGTGATAACATTGATCTCACCGACTACCACCGCCGTCTCATCAACATCAAGGAAACCTTCCGTGCTCTTGACCATCATCACGTCTGGCCCTTCCAGGTCTGCAATTTTGACTACTAAATCGATACGATGATTTGGGTTTTGATGCTGATGTTGTTGATGTTGCAGTTTTTTCAAGAAACAGATAAGGCAGCCTATCTTTTGAGGCAGTACTTCTTCAATAATCTTCATGATCGATTGAGTACTCGTCCTTTCCTCAGTCTCGTTGAAAAGAAGTGGTTGGCATTTCAGGTCTTCCTTTCTTTCCTTCACTTTCTTAACAATAAAATAATTAATTAAAATACAGCTGTTCTGGACTCTTATTTTTATACATATTCCATTGCAGTTGCTTCTTGCGGTGAAACAGTGTCATGACAAGGGCATTTGTCATGGTGAGTGCAGTTAGCTTTTAGTTTCTAATGAGGTTCGCATCTTCTGATACTCTTTGTCAATGGCAGGTGATATCAAATGCGAGAATGTGCTGGTTACTTCCTGGAATTGGCTTTATCTTGCTGACTTCGCCTCATTTAAACCAACTTACATCCCTTATGATGATCCTTCGGATTTCTCTTTCTTCTTTGACACGGGAGGAAGAAGGCTCTGTTATCTTGCACCCGAGGTTTTGTTTTGTCCCAACAGATCTTTGATCCTAATGCTCACCATCTGCATTGGTCTCACTTTTGTTTTCCCCTCTATTCTGTATACTAACTGCTTGTTTATTGATCATCAAGGCACTCAATAATCATATGGTTCTAAACTGTTTCCAGTTTTCCTTTATTGTTCAGTGCTGTTATCATGCAATATATTATACTTACTCATCCTCAAATTTCAGAGATTTTATGAGCATGGAGGCGAGGTGCAAGTTGCTCAAGATGCACCCCTGTTGCCGTCCATGGACATATTTGCTGTAGGGTGAGCTTGCTAAGTATATTAGTATCTCTATCTTCCATGATGCTTTCACTTCACAATTCTTGCCAAGCTTCATTTTCATATCCCCACCGTGTGCAAACTTTTTTCTGTAATAGTTAATGCACAATGAAATTGTTAGTTATGCAGGGTAATCTACGTGATTTTGTGCTGCGGTTTCTTTTCATTGTTTAGCATAATCCAAATGCAAAATCGCCCTCCCTCCTTTTCTTGACAGCACCAACTGTGTCGCTGGTAATCCTCCCTTCATAAGAATGTTGGGAGGTTTTGAGGTTGGGGGAAGAGGGTTGCGACTGCCCTATCGCTAACAGCCTCTGGACATAAGAGAAAAAAAGAAAAGAAACAAGGTTTCTTTTCTCTTTTGTTTTGTTTTTGGGATTGATATACAGGTCAAATTTCTTGTGACCTGATATTTTTAACAATGCAGAATCAAGTAAAGTGACTTCTGGTTGGGGTATCACTTTTGGGTTGCATGGATCTAATATAAAACTGATCAAATTTTGTAGTTGAAGTACTGGTTTTATATGTTCTACTTTGTGTTGCAACAATTATCTGATTCATCATGTTTCTGTTTAGGTGCGTAATTGCGGAACTTTTTCTTGAGGGTCAGCAACTGTTTGAACTCTCCCAGCTTCTTGCTTATCGTAGAGGACAATACGATCCTAGCCAATATCTTGAAAAGGTCCTTCTCTCTCTGTTTCTCTTCATCTCCCCCTCGCTTTGTCTAGTTCATTACAGTAGTATCAATATATTTGTGCGTAAATCAGTTTTTACCCACCAAGAGAAGAATAAGAGAGGCGGGGTTATCATTTGTGAAGCATGTTTATTTGGGTTTTTTACGCTATTTTGAATACTTAGTCTTCCCATGACATTTCACTCTTTGTCTCTCTTATCCTTAAAACTTCATTGTTAACCTCCCATTTCATTCTGCTTTTCTTAAGCCAAAGGCTGTAGTGTTTTAGAACTTTATTAAATCACTATGGTGAAACTTGGATAAATCTCGATCATCCTTAACTATCGCTCTTATGGTGGATAAATCTATGCTATGGATGTGCAGATCCCAGATTCTGGAATCCGCAAGATGATACTTCATATGATCCAGTTGGAGCCTGAGGCACGTCTTTCTGCTGAAAGCTACCTACAAGATTATGCAGCTGTTGTGTTTCCAAGCTACTTCTCACCCTTTCTGCATAATTTTTACTGCTGCTGGAATCCACTTCATTCTGACATGAGGGTAGGATATTTTGATATAGCACATAAAACTTGTCCTTGTTGCAACTCATATATATACACATTGAGGCTCTTTTATCTGTACTGTAGGTTGCAATATGCCAGAGTGTTTTCCATGAGATACTTAAGCAAATGATGGGAAGCAGGACAAGTGAGGTGGCTGGCACCAGACGAGACGTGTTTGCAAATAGTTTGAATGGAAAACTATCAGAAGAGATGGTTGAAAAACAAAACTTGGACTCAACAAGTCATTGGAGAAACAGAGAGAGAATAGAAAATGGTTTAACTTGTCAACAGTACAATCTTCTTGGAGATATCAATAGCCTGCTCGGGGACGTAAAACAAAGCAGTGGGTATTATAGTGCGAAATTGATGCCTGAGAGTGCTCCTGGTTCTGAATTTTGCCAGGATCTAAAGCAATGCAGCACCAAATCTCCTGATGAGCTTCTTCAAACTATCTCAAATGCATTTAGGAGAAATGATCATCCATTTCTGAAAAAAATTACAGTGGATGATTTGAGTTCATTGATGTCCGAGTATGACAGTCAATCAGATACCTTTGGTATGCCTTTTTTACCGTTACCTGAAGATAGCATGAAATGTGAAGGTATGGTTCTGATTGCCTCTCTGCTATGCTCTTGCATACGTAATGTCAAGTTGCCACATTTGAGGAGAGGAGCTATACTTTTATTGAAGTCTTGTTCATTATATATTGATGATGAAGATCGCTTACAGCGTGTGCTGCCATATGTTATTGCAATGCTTTCGGATCCAGCAGCAATAGTGCGTTCTGCTGCCTTGGAAACCTTGTGTGACATTCTGCCTTTAGTTCGTGATTTTCCTCCTAGTGATGCAAAGATTTTCCCTGAGTATATTCTTCCAATGCTTTCCATGCTTCCTGATGATCCAGAGGAAAGTGTGAGAATATGTTACGCCAGCAATATAGCGAAGCTGGCTTTAACTGCTTATGGGTTCTTGATTCATTCAATAGGCTTGAGCAAGGCAGGTGTTCTTGATGAAATGAGCTCACCACAGAATTCAATGGCATCATTTATTGAAAGACCTGGGCAGCTGCAGAGAGTAAATAATGATGCGCAGTTGTCACAGCTGAGGAAATCAATTGCTGAGGTTGTTCAGGAACTTGTCATGGGTCCAAAACAAACTCCAAATATCAGGAGAGCACTCCTTCAGGACATTGGCAATCTGTGCTGCTTCTTTGGCCACAGACAAAGCAATGACTTTCTGTTACCAATCCTTCCTGCATTTCTCAATGATCGAGATGAGCAACTAAGGGCATTATTCTATAGCAAGATTGTATATGTCTGCTTCTTTGTGGGCCAAAGAAGTGTGGAAGAATATCTTTTACCTTACATTGATCAGGCTTTAAGTGATCAAACTGAGGTTGTCATTGTAAATGCATTGGACTGCTTGGCAATTTTGTGTAAACGCGGCTTCCTACGGAAGCGGGTATTGCTTGAAATGATAGAGCGTGCCTTTCCATTGTTATGCTATCCTAGTCAATGGGTTAGAAGGTCAGCTGTCTCTTTCATTGCTGCCAGCAGTGAAAGTTTAGGAGCAGTAGATTCATATGTTTTCCTAGCACCAGTTATACGCCCGTTCCTTTGCAGACATCCAGCTTCTCTAGCTTCAGAGAAGTCTCTACTTTTATGTTTGGTTCCTCCGGTTTCAAGACAGGTGTTTTACCACGACTTAGAAAATGCCCGGAGTTCAGACATGTTAGAGAGACAGAGAAAAATATGGTACAATTCATCAGCCCAGTCAAAACAATGGGAACCTGAGGATTTGCTCAAGGGAGATGATAAGGAACCGAATTCAATGAAGAGTTGGCCTGAAAAGGAACCAAGTCCCGGGGATCAAAATCATGATGCTGATAGATTGGAACAGCCAGAGGATGGTGATGCAAAGTTAATAGCTATGGGCTTTATAGCCAATGCTTCCAGCAAAGTTGACATTCGTGATGCCCTGAGCTCAGAGAAGTTGCAATTCTCAGGTTGTATGTCCCCTCAGTTTAGTGGTGTGAATAGCTTTTTACATGATAAATCCTCAGAAGGCATACCCTTATACTCCTTTAGCATGGACAGGCGAGCAGTAAAATTTCCTCCAGCAACGTCTGATTCTTCGTTGCAAATGAATTCCCTTGCAATCAGTTCATCATACATGCCCTGGGTGGATCACGGAATTAAATCATTTAGCCTGGCTAGTTCTGTTCCTGCACCTAAGCTGGTTTCAGGTTCATTTAGCATTACTAATGGTTCTAAACCATTTTATAGAGTGGTACATGAACCAGAAAGCAGAGAAAATGAGCAAACATCATTCTTTAATGGTAAATATCAAGATGTGGGATTATATGGAACTTCAAAAGGAAGTTCTTTTACGGTGGAAGATGCCCCTCCAACTGATCTAACTGGATTGCCGTTATTTGCACGGACTGCTTCAATTCCTGATTCAGGTTGGAAACCTCGTGGGGTGTTGGTTGCGCACTTGCAGGAGCACCGGTCTGCCATCAATGACATTGCAGTTTCAAGTGATCATAGCGTTTTTGTGAGTGCATCTGATGATTCAACTATCAAGGTGTGGGATTCAAGAAAATTGGAGAAGGACATCTCATTTAGATCAAGGCTAACTTATCACCTGGAGGGGAGTCGAGCGCTATGCACTGTTATGCTTCACAACATAGCTCAAGTTGTTGTTGGAGCATGTGATGGCACAATTCATATGTTTTCTGTTGAACACATGTCCAGAGGCCTTGGTAATGTTGTTGAGAAGTATTCAGGGATTGCTGATATAAAAAAGAAGGATATCAAGGAAGGTGCCATTCTTAGTCTTTTGAACTACACCAGTGATAACAGTGATGGCCAGAGTGTTATGTACAGCACCCAAAATTGTGGGATCCATCTCTGGGATATCAGGGCCAATTCAAACGCCTGGACATTAAAAGCAGTTCCTGAGGAAGGCTACATATCATCTCTGGTTACAGGTCCTTGTGGAAACTGGTTCGTCTCAGGCTCTTCCAGGGGTGTGCTAACACTTTGGGATCTGAGGTTCCTTATCCCTGTAAACTCATGGAAGTATTCTCATGTATGCCCTGTAGAGAAGATGTGCCTCTTTGTTCCTCCTCCAAATGTCACTGTAACCAGCACTGCAAGACCACTCATATATGTTGCTGCAGGGTCTAATGAAGTTTCTCTTTGGAATGCTGAGACTGGGAGCTGCCACCAGGTATGTGCCAATTGTCTTTATTTGTTGCCTTTGATAATCAGATTGGGTGGCATAGAATAGGATAATGCACAATAGCCTTGGCTATTGTCTAGGTGTTACATTATGAGCATTAGTTACACAGACTACATGAGCAAAAAAGGGCTTTACGAAAAGCAACATTTCATATATGAACATCTTGTGTTTTGATAGATGAAAAATTTGGTACGAAGGACTGTATGTTAGTAGAAAACTGAGTTCTGAAGGGTTTGCATATCACTGATATCGTGTATAAGCTAATTTGTTAAGGATTTGCTCTGGTCTCACACTTAAATATTTAAATGTCCATTATTTCTGCTCTAATTTGAACATTGGAATGGAATTATTGCTGTGTAATCTAAAATTTGACAATGCATGACGTCTCTTGCTGCGACACTTGCTACAAATTGAAGTTTTTGTGCAGTGGGTGACTTATGGATAATTGAAAAGGCAATCTAATACCATTGCACACTCTCGCACACACACAATATGTTAGGCCTATTTTTTGATTTATATTGGTAATTATTGTAAGAACTTAAATTACATGGGGTATGGCCTGTTGCAGATACACAGCTACATTAAATAATCTTTTTAGTAATAACCACCCAAAGGTTGTACTTAAGATTTTATATTATGAAAGAGATGCAATTGATTATGAATTTCGAGGATGAATATTGTGTTATATCTCCAAATGCTATGTGCTACATTTTGCTCGAAATAATATTCTCCTAGTGTTAGATGATATAAGAATGTCTTGTACTACTTATAGCTGCATAAAAATTCTTTTTCGATCAAGTTTCTTTTAATTTTTACTGTTACTCTATCCTTCTCTACATTGTTAATTTTACATGGCATTGTTAAACTTCTCTTCCAGGTCATGAGGGTTGCAAATTATGACAATGAAGAAATGTCTGATATACCATGGGCCTTGGCCAGGCCATCCAGTAAGACAAATCTTAAACTAGATGTGAGGCGGAATGTCAAACCAAAGTACAGAGTTGAGGAGCTTAATGAACCACCTCCTCGTTTTCCTGGTATTCGTGCGATGCTTCCCTTGCCAGGTGGTGATTTGTTGACTGGGGGAACTGATTTGAAGATACGTAGATGGGACCATTTCAGGTTGTAGTCTGTATTTTTTCTTTGTAGTCTGTCTTCTCCTTTTAAAATCACTTCACATCTCATGGCAACTATGGATTTAACTGTCTGATTTTTTGTTATTGTAGCCCTGACCGAAGCTATTGTATTTCTGGGCCAAATTTGAATGGAGCTGGGAATGATAATCCGTATGAAACAAGGTCGAGTTTTGGAGTGCAAATTGTACAGGTATGCATCTTACCTGATTCCTTGAGTTCATAAATGTTAATTTTTATTTTTACTTGAAAGGTATATTCTATGGACTTAAAGGGTATTTTCCTCAATTCATAATAATTCTATCATGTGTTGCGTGTGCGGCCTTTAATTTTAATAGAAATAATTGCCAGAGAGATATATTAGAGATTAGGAACCAGCTAAATTTTTATAGAAAAGTATGATTGATAAATGGTGTGCTATATTAGAGTATCTTGATAGGTTTCCCTGTTTTTAATCCTTCTCTGATATTCAGCTGCATTGCTTTCTTTTCTCCTCTTCTGTTGATTTAGTATGATCTTACCTTTGGACTTGCTGAAATTGGTGGTTATAAAATATTTCTTTCAGAAATAGTTGAAGAATGTTGTCTATAATTAATAGCTGGGAAAATCATACCAGAGCTCTGTTGCTATGTGCTGACAAGAAGTCCATTATTTTGGTAGATACAATTGTGCTGAATTGGAAACTCTTGTTGCTTGCTTTATTTGTTATCTTTTGTTGCTCAATGCTAATCAAATTTTTATGTGGTCTTCTGTACCTTTCTAGTTTCATAGTTTTCATATTCTTTTGACCTTGTATATAACTTGCATTGATGGCTTCCTGATTAGGTAAAAGCTATAACAGAACTATGATTACTGCAGTCTGTATTGCATGCACATACAAGCTGAGAACACCATGAAACTCACATGAAAGATTGCGAAATCACTGATCATACTAAATAAAAATTCAGACTTCCTTTCATGTTTTACTCTTTTCTTCTCTTTTCCCCTCCAATTTGTTGCATTTTGAAAGTGTTTTTGTCCAATCCTGAACATAGCATGCAGTACCATTCTATATGAAGTAGCAATTCATAATGTCATATCTCTTTAATGCATAACTCCTTGACTTAGTATTTTGGATTGATACCTCTTATTGTGTTTTATCATTTCTTCTTGATCCATAGATTATAGTGCGCATTATTTTTATCTAGATATGCTAATCTCAAATTCATTCTCTCAATCTCGTACAACTTCAATAGAGGTGGTTAAAAACACTATTCTTCTCCATCCATGGATTCTAGTGGACACTATTACTATCAAGATATGATAATCCCAAAATCATTTTCTCAATCACAAACAACATTAATAGAGGTGGTTATAAACACCATTCGATATGGGATGGGTGGAGGGTCCAAAAACTTGAACGATAAGACCATCTTGTATGCCAAGATCCAGCGAGTTTTCATAATCAGTACAATGAACATAACAAAACCAACCTGCATAAAAAATGATTGATTATTGAAAATAAGTACAAGATTCTTTGACGTCCCAATTGGAATACTAATTGCTCCAAAGAGATTATATTAGCTACAAGAGTGAAGAGTGAAAAGATAAATGCCATTTAATTTCTTCAATTCACTTGTTTTGATCATATTATCTAAAAGACTTTGGTTTTACTGTAAATTCATGAAACAACCAGATAACATTTCTTAATGAGTATTAAAGATTCTAAGTATCCTAAATGGCTTTTTATTTTTTTCGCAAGTCATGGTATATTTTACTATGAAAATCAAAGATTGCAAAATGAGCTATGATGGAAATGGCATCCATAAAGAGGAAATAAGACTTTTCTGTATCGATTTGATTTCATCTTTGAGATGAGATAGATTGTCTAAGTTTTTCTGGTGAAGAGAATGTATGCAATTTGTCATAGTTTTTTATGATAAATTCTCTTGGGTATAAAATGGATCTAGAGCAAGAGAGAGTTGAGCAAAATTAAAAATAAAAGCTTCAAAGAGATGAATCTTGGTTTGAGAGAAAGATAACATGGTGATGAGAGAGACAGACTTAGGATGCCCTAACATTTATTGTCAACATAATTCATTAAGACTTGCTGAAGACAACATAGTTTTAAGAGAGCCCAAACAGCTATTCATTTTAGGATTTGCTTTAAACAACGAGACTTAGGATGCCCTGACTATTATCACCCAACCTAATTCATTTTTGGACTTGCTTAAAACAACATAGTTTCGAAGGTTTAATGGGCCTTCTTGTCAATAACACATCCTATTTGTTGATTAAATAACCCAGAAGAGATAATGTGCATATATTGGCTGACACGTGTGTTTAATGAGTCTGAGTTGACACATCATTTTTTTTTGTGATTCTAAATAGGTGTAATTTTGGCCCCTGCCAACATGTTTGGTGAATTTTGAGATGTAATGAATGAATTGTTAAGTTTTCCTGCGATTTTAAGTTTTAACAGCATGGTCATCTACCAATCGAATTTCTATTTTAATTTACCAGTAAAGGCTGCCCCTTTTGTTCTTAAAACACCATATAGGATTTTATTTGAAAATTATGGACGCAGCAATTTTGGAAGCACTTAAAACAATGATCAAACAAATTGTACCATGAATTAATAAGAATAGCTAAACATTTTTCTTCTGACCAGTGCTTTATGTTTTGCAATTTAATAAGCAAGTTTCAGATATTTTGTTCCCATGCTGGCTTTTATTGCATTTTCAATGAATGTAGTAATGCATTCCATTCCCTTCCTCCACTTGTTTATCCTTTGCAATTTAATATGCCAGTTCTGATGATTTTGGATTTTGTTTCAGTGATATGTGTGTGTGTGTGTGAGAGAGAGAGGGAGAGAGCCTAGCTATGTATCATTGTTATGTGCGCCAAAGTCTCTGTTTATATAAATATGGAGTGCTGGATTTTTCATCAATAGCAACTTATTTAACTTGAAGAAAAAAGAATGTAATTTTGTATTTCATTATGAACCAGAAAATTAGGGTGTCACCCAGTTAATTTGATTGGATCACAGACGATATTTCAAATAATGTTTCCTTCTGGATATCATCTTGGTTAACATGACAGCAATTTGAGCCAAATGAAGTTTTTTCTGTTCACTTTCTTTTGATCTTTTCATTATGCAATCACATAATTTTCAAATTTTCAATGTACAGAGTATTGGGTTCTTAATGCTAAAATTGCTTGACTTTCCCTGCAAACAGGAGACAAAAAGGCGACATTTAACAGCCAAGTTGACAGCGAAGCAAGTTCTTGCAGCTGCAGCTACTGATTCTGCTGGTTGCCACCGAGATTCCATCCTCTCATTGGCTTCTGTCAAGTTGAACCAGAGACTTCTGATTTCAAGTAGCAGAGATGGGGCTATCAAGGTTTGGAAGTAAATAAAGTATGCATACAAGTTCATTTTCGTACATATAATGCTAGTTCAAATTGTACATAGAATATTAAGATAGGAAAAAGACGTTAAATTATAATCTGGTGTTGAATTTAATGTCCAACCATGGGCATATATTCTCTCTTCTCGCTTGCTCTTTCATTTTTCAAATTGTGCTCTTCTAAGCTTGTAGGAATTCTAGATGATATGTATTGTTAACCTGCTCACTACTCTCGGGTAGGTTAACTCTGTACCCATATGTAATGGGACATAAAATACCCCTATCTATCATCATCCACTTCAAATCAAATTCAATAAACTAGTCTATCAAATGAAAATCTTACTCCTCAAAGACCTCTTCCTCTCTCATCTAACTCTCTGAACGAGATCTTCATCTCCTTATTTTCTCTTCATTTCTTTTCTATCTCTTGGTTTTATATAATGCTATTGAAAATTAAGAATTTATGGAACTCATTTTTTATTTACACCATTCTCTTTCTTTCTTTCTTTCTGTCTCTCTATTTAGTATTCATAAATTTCTCTCTATCAAAATTCAATCTAAAGATTTTCCTTATCCAAATTTCCCTGCATATTCTTCCTTTTGCTTATTTAAATCTTCTAACATACAGTCTATATCTCTAACCTTTTCACATCTCTGTAACTTGGGCCGAGAATCAAAGTATATCATAAATCCCAATTACATGGGTAGTGATAATAGTTTTTGTTTCCATGGACAACATGCATAGAAATATCAATGCAAGACATAAAATCAAGGACTTTCTATCTTAATTCCATGAGCAATGAAAATGGTGGGATGGGGGCAAGCAACTTATGGTTGCATCAGTTTTCTTGTTCTTATATTGCGAAGACATACACTAAAAAGTTGCAAAGTAGGCGAGAATTTAGTTCAAACTTGAAAGCCCAATGGTGTTTGTGGAGAAAGTTGGTTGCATCTTATGATTGAGGAAGAAAAATGAAAGAACTCTTGTAATTACTGATTTGCTTCTTTTAAAGGACACAGTGGAAACTAATAGACAAATGTATTTCTATGTCCATTAAAAATGGGCAGAATGTTAACCTGACGTACTGGGCATGCTATGTACTGTGTTTTTGCAAAATGTCCTGTTCACTGTAAACCTATGTATGCCCCACGGTGTCTATTGGATATTCCAACCATCAAAATAATCTTCTGCCCTCCCTGTCTCCATGTTGCTCTGAAGGTGTGCTGATAATGACTTTACTATATAATTGAAAAGGCATGCTTCAATCTCGTCATTCACTGGCAGCGTCACCCTTACTATAGAATTAAAATTATGCATTCTGTACTAGCATTTGATTTTACTAGAAATATTTGAGAAGGTAATTTGGTTCCTTTCCATGTATCCATTTGTGGGGATACCTGGCATCTTATAAACTACGATTTTTTGAATATCGCATAATATTTCTTATATAATGTGTTTTAGTATGTAAATCTTAAAGTTGGCATTACGTGTTGTATTACCTCTTATGTGCTGAAGAGTTTTCCATACTTGGAAGAGTGCTTGGATGGAGAATTAAACTTGAATGAATCTTGACGATTGTGCAATGAGGTTGGTATTTGCTTTGAGTTTCTTATGTGAGTGGTTCTGTGATGCAAACTTGATAAATCTGAATTCTCAGCAGAGTCTTGCACCACCATTTTTTAAAATATTGCATCTTGATGTTTCTTAGTAGTGGTGATTTAAGTCCCATTTGACATTGATGTTCAACCTGCTTTTCTTCAAAATTTGATGTTTTTCCGCTTCAAATTAATTTTTTTTTAGTGTTTTTGAATCATTTTGGTGTAGCGATGTCAAAAATAATTTTTTAAAAGATTATTTTAATGTATTTTCAAGCGAAAAAATACTTTGAAAAACAATATTTACCGCAGTCTCAAATACCCTTTTTGAATTTCATTTTATAAGTTGGCAGCGCATGTTGAATGACCACAATTTTAGAGTGTTATTCATACATCGGAATGCTGAAAGGCGAAGGTATGGGTGTCTAGATAAATCTCGTCAATTTCATTGCACTGCTGTTGGTGTTATGTTTCTGAGTTGCTTGCACACGGTTCTATGATGCAAAGTTAACAAGGCTTGATGCGAACCCGGCAGGCACGAAGAATATGAATACTCATCCAGTAAAAAGGTAAAATCAAATTAAAAAACCACGACACTATGATTTCATGAACTAATAACTGAAGGTGCATGATAAGTTCAATAAATAACCCAAAGAAGAAGTGTATTAACGCTGTTTTATTCTTAATGACAGCATAATAATCTGTCTTTTCAATGTTATTTTGTATAATAAAACTTATAAAATAATAAACCCTAATTAACTAACCAGTCTAAATTAAATCCATATAATTAACTTAAATTTAAAACTGAATACGAAAAAGAATAATCATAATTAGTTATTGGAATTATATTAAACTTGCATATCTAATTTAAATCCAAGATTGCATGAGAATTAAAATAACCATAATTAGATATTGGATTTATAATAAACAAATTCAAAATTGAATAAGAATAGACTTGTAGTCTTTAAATGAGGCGCAATCCAAATATTATAAAGCAGCCCAATACCTCGGTGATTCTCTTGGTTTTTTTTTGTCTTGTAATAGATCCAATCAGCACATGAAGGGTTGTCCGAAAAACCTAGTTGTTGGATGAGTGGCAATTCCACTGATTTTTGTTAAAACTCTTTTGAGTCATTCTTCTATCAAGCTGCCTATAAAACTAGAGTGGTCAAAACGAGGGTGAGGTTGCAAATGAGTGTGTGCATGAGGGTTACATAGGCAGAGCAATATGATGAGATGGTTTGGGCATTGGAACTTGCCATGTAAAGCATTTTTTTGGTTGATAGAAGCTTTGCTCAGGGTGGATGAAGGTACTACTCTACTGGGTTAACAAAAAAACACGAAGGTCAAATAGAATGATGGCGACAGAAGACTTCATGATATCTCTGTTTTTATTTAGAAATTAACACCATTTAGAGACAGCTCGTTGAATCCACTGCATGAAGCTTATTTATTACATCTTCCAAGCCAAGTGATTTTGATTTAGACAGAGCATGTTTCAAGTCAATTCACCAGTGAGGACTTGCGAGACATGTCTGACAGCTCTTGACACCCTCCAAACTTGGTGCTGTACCGAGCGCCATGCCTCTGGCGTGCTGAGACTCCTCGCCTCTTCAATCGCGTCGTCTATTCCAGGAAAGTAGCTCGATCCATAATCATCATGCTTTGACGGTGCATATATCTGCACAAATACAGAGAATCACTTCCATCTATCTGCTCTTGGCAGTCGTAATATATATATCACTCAGGATTAAGAAGAGACATACCAAATGCTTGTACCATGACCTCCCAGAAAGCCCTTCTGCGTCTGTAAATGCTCGTTCCGCCATCATCAGCCTGTCGTTGATCTCTCTCACCTTCACTTGATCTTTCTTGAACTTCCATGCCCACACTCTGTTTTCTTCAATTGCCTGAATATTCATAATTCTTTGGTATTGATGTTGATGTGTCAATCTTTACTTGATAGAAAATCTTGCCATACCTTTCTCTCCTGGTTTATTTTTGTGGCTGCATCTCTTAGTCTCTTAATGGACTCGAACAGGGGAGCGAGCCTTATGCCCTTATCCGATATCTCATCTTCCAAGTCCTTTGCGTTTTTCTATAATGCATGGATTCGATCGTTAATACTGCCATCAATGTTTGGCTCTGAATTATAAATTAGTCTTTCTAATTTTATAAAATAAATTAAAAATAGTTGTCTTAGTTTTAAAAATCAATCAATTAAATCATGTTTAATTTAAAGTTGTTTTATTTTAAAAAAAGAATACTTCTTTCTCATCAAAAGGAAGAAATCATTATTTACTCTTCTGTGCATTGATTATGATGTACAGACTACAGATCAACTTTACCTGGAGCTCGTATGCATAGGATAGATAGTCGAAAGGCAGAAATTCTTCATCTGCTAACTGAAGAGCTGTCAAACCCCAGACGCTAGCCACTGTATTACAAATATCAAACCACGTGATGAACTAGTAGAAAGTAATTAGTTCGTAAGAACTACTGGTATAATAATTCATGTGTTCTATAATATTTTCTGTACAACAACAAGAATCTCTCTATCTCCATATCTTCTAACTCTCAATCTTATTTTCTCAATTACAATCATCTTTGTAAGGCAGGCTTTAGCATGTTGGTATTAGAATATACTTATCCAGGCTATTGCAAAAGGGAAAACAGAGATAACAAAGCTTTGGAAGAGCATGGTAGACAATTGGATGTGACTTGTGAGGATGCATGTTCTTCATCAAGAATTGCAAGATTCGGGCAGGCTAAATGGAATGAACAACTTAATGCACAAATGGAAGAACCAAGCTATTACAAGAGGTGTGATTTGTCTACAACAAAATCATAACCAAGATGAACCTGTGGGAATCAATGAAGGACAAAGAGGTATATACAATGTACCATTACCTAAAGTAGAACTACCTTCATTTCATAGGGAATCCAAGGGGGTGTGTTAGGAAATGTAGAAAATTCTTCAAGTTACATTTTACAAATAGCTTCACTTTACTTAGAAGACAAAACATAAGTTTGGTTAGAAGGTTTCTTGATTAGAGATCATGACCAGACTAAGTGGGAAGAGTTTGTTTGATCCATTTGTACAAGTTTTGGCAGTAGAGAGGATGTACTGGAAGAATTCAACAAGTTGGTGAAGGATAAAGGAGTAAAGAAGCAGGTTTAAAAGGTTTGAGGAGCTCAAATCTTAATGAGCACTTCAAATCCCTCATTTCTAGAATCATACTATATATCAAGCTTTATCAATGGCCTAAAGATGATATCAGACCAACATTAAAAATACTAAAGCCTTTAACATTGATACAACCATTTCATCAAGTAAGGTGGCAAGAGAAATCTAACCATGCTGTGGTAAGGAAGAATAGAATGATGCCTAGAATATCACCTCCTTTCAATAATAAAAGACCACCAGGTAATTCATCTTTGAAAACTCCCTACATTACAAGAACTGATATGACACTAAAAGGAAAACGAATACATAAAACCTTATATAAACAAATGAGAAAATTAGGACAATGTTATAAACATGGTGAAAAATTTGTACCAGGTCAACAATGTAACAAGAACAACTTGAATTTGATGAATGGTGTAAAGGAAGGTAAAGATTTTTTAAAAGTAAAGGAGGTAGATAATAAAGAAATTATGGCTGAAGAGGATCCAATGGATGAGTATGTCTTATCTCTTAATGCATTGACTAAAAGTTATAATCATAATACAATAAAAGTTAAAGGAAATTATCAAAATAAAAACCTCATAATTTTTATTGATAATGGTAGCACATGAAGATGTGGTTAATGAGATCATAGTTACCATTGAGAAAACTATTATGTTAGCAGTGATTGTGACTTATAGCACTATTATGAATTGTAATGTATATTGTCCAAGATTTATATGGTATAAAAAGGCATGAATTTCAAGCAGATTTGAGAGTTTTTAAGTTAGGGAGATGTGATATGGTACTGAGAATGGATTAGTTGAGATCTTATTTTCCCATTCCGTTTGATTTTATTAAGATGAAGTTGTATTTTAGAAAACAAGGATGGATGATTGAGTTTAAAAGGATTATTAAGGAGGCCACTCTGTAATTAATCACAACATCTAATGTTAAAAAAAGCTCAAAGAGGTAATATATGGTTTTGTAGGATAATTTTCCTCAATTGAAGCTAGAGAAAAACTTAAGCAGAAAGAAAGGAATCCTAAAATCAAGGCTTTATTAAAAAGAATTTTAATGAATAATTGATGAACCAAATAAATTGCCTCTAGTAAGGACTTTGTATAATAAGATTCCTTTGATTCCAAATGTTAAACCAGTTAACATCAGACCTTAAAAAAGTTCTTTTATACATAAATAAGAAATTAAAAAATTGATGAAGGAGATGCTTCTTAATGGAATATTTCACCACGATAGCAGCCCATTTATTTCTCCAATATTGTTAAGAGAAAAAATAAGACAACAACTAGAGGTTTTGTGTTGACTACAGACAATTGAATGAGCTGACTATAAAGAACAAATCTTCAATTCCATTAATAGATGACCTGATGGATGAGTTGTATAGATCACAATATCTTTCAAAATTGGATTTGAGGTCTCGTTATCATTAGGTGAGGATGCACACTAAAAACATTTGAAAGATGACCTTTATAATCCATCATGAGCATTATGAGTTCAAGGTGATACCCTTAGGATTAACAAATGCACCTGCAACATTCCAAGCACTAATGAATAATATGTTTGAACATTTTCTAAAAATATTCGTGTTGGGTTTCTTTGATAATATTCTGGTGTATAACCCTACTTTATGTTAGCCACCTCAGAACAATTTTGAAAACACTAAAGAGTCATTAGTTGTTTACCAAACAATTTAAATGCACATTTTGTGAATCTCAAGTTGAATATCTTAGGGATATTTTATCAGCTGAAGGGGTTGTTATAGATCTTATGAAGATAAAAGCAATGAGAGACTTTTCTATTCCTAAAACAATAAAAGAGCTTAGAGGAATTATAGGATTGCCATGTTATTACTAGAAATTCATAGGGTGATTTGGAATTCTAAGTAGTCCCTCGACTAACTTATTCAAGATATCTTTAACTAGTATAAGAATTCATAAAAAGCTTTTGAAAGACTTAAAACAACCTTTTGTGATACACCAATATTAGCAATATCTAATTCTAGAATGATTTTTGCACTATAAATTGATGCTTGTGCTACAAGAATAGGGGTGGTCCTTAGTTAGGAAGGGAGACCATTGGCTCTCCTAAGTAAAGCTTAGGTATTTGAGATTATCTACATATAGGAAGGAATATTTGGTAATTTTATTGGCACTACACAAATAAAGACAATGTTTGGAGCATGATTAGTTTATTATTAAAACTAATCATTAGAGTTTGAAATACTTACTTGATTAAAAGATTCATTCTTCCATGCAAAGAAAATGTTTGACAAAACTTTTAGGGCTGAGGTATCGAATTCTTTATTGAAAGGGAAAAAGTTTAATGATATTGAAGTTTTGTCAAGGAGGGTAATGATTGGTGAAGGACTAAAAACTAAAGATAAAGTCAAAATGAAAAACCAGGTGCAAATAATAATGTGATAACAAACACACTGGTTTTTTATTAACGTGAGTATCCAGGTTAGCTTGCGTGCACCTCAACTAATCTTACAGGCTTTGAAGTTAACGACCATGTAAGCCTCAAGTGGCCTTGAGGTTTGTGAGACTCAAACTGGTGACCTCTAGGGAGCAAACCTAGAAGCTGACCAGTTGAGCTACACCCCTCAAGGTTAACAAACACACTATTTTTTTTGTTTTTTTAGGTGTGGGAGAGAGAGAGAGAGAGATTATGTTGCTTGATGATATATATAATGTGATAACTTAAATTCTCTTTAAATTATTTGTCTATGTTAATTTGTGTTTGATGACATACATACCAGCAATATGTCTTCGAAACATAGGGTCCCCAAACTTTTCCATCCAAACAAAGTCGTCATACATTGAATGATATACTGGATATCCTGCATGCAGTTGACCATTACCGTTAGCAAAGCACTAGTTAGATGTACAATTACAGTGCTATAAAACTTAGTCTGACCATGCGGGTTAAGTTGTGACTGTCAATCTAGTATCTGGTTTAAATTGGATTTTAAATTAAACCAATAAAAATTAACTTAGAATAATCCAGTCAATTTGATAAGTGCATTCATGACTCGGTTAAAACCAAGTTTGACTTTAATTTTATTTTGTAAAAAAATATTGAAATGACGATATTTGACATTGACCCTGTTCCACTCAAGTTAGCTTGTTTAATTTATGATATAGGTCATGGACTAACTAGATTTAATAACTTTATCTTTTGGAATATATTTTTCCATTTAGTTATACAACAGTAAAAGTAGATAGACATCAAAGATAACATATAAAATTATGAGTATTTTTAATCAAGATTATCTTTTCAAATTTATATAATTATTTTCTACAACAAAACTATTTTTTTATTCGCAATATAGTTCATTAAATAAACAAGCAAAAACAATCATACAAAATATATATAAAAAAACAACAATTTGAACTAAAAAGTAAAACAAATATTTGATAAAAAAAATCTAATTCTCTTATTAACAATTCTATTTTTTATTTTAACAAAAGCATTTTTTTTACGATAATCATTGTTTTTTAAGAAAAAAAATTATTACGACTATGAAAGCAAGTTTTAAGTAACATCATTTTTTAAAAAACAAATCAAGAAAAAATCATTCTTAGGAACATATATGAAAAAAAATTAAGAGAACAATAAATTAAAAAACATTATATAAAAAAATTAAAATAAATAGATATTTTACTCTTATTCAATATTAATGAGCAAATTATTTTAATAATATTGTATACAAGGCTAATACATAATTTTTCATAAAACAACTTATAATACAATTATAAAAAGCCCATATATTCTTAAAAACAATGAGATAATATTTCTGGTAAAAAAAATTAATCATTTGAAATAAGAAAAACCATTTACCTCTCCAATGTATACTTTCTTATTAATGCATCTATTTTTTGTTCCAACAAAGCATGTTTTTCACTCATAAGTATTGTTTCTCAACTAAAAACTTATCATGATCTCGTAAGTGTTTTTTAATAAAAAAATTAAAATAATGGCTCAATATTTTTGTATATAAAAAAATATATTAAGAAAAAAAGTAACATATTTTTATCTTCATTGAATATATTGAACAAATTTTCAATTCTAACTTTTGCATATTAGGCACATAATATTTGAGAGTTATATTGTTAACATTCCCCTAAAAAATTCCAAGATATTATTTAAAAACTATGTCAAAATTAATTTCAATAAAAGTAAAATAAAAACAATAGAAAAAGACCAGGCACTTGATCCTTAAAGATTTGGTCCACAAAAGATGAATTAAAAATGATATTTTGTTGGTGATATGTTATATTTACCGATAAAGATACTGACGGTCAAATGAAAATACCAATGACATTACATATGATTTTCTTATCGGTGATATATAAAATTTACCGATAGAGATACCGACGAAATAAAGCAGGTAAATGTTTTTTGGCACACTTTGTATGTCAGTAAATCCATCAATGTATTGATTACCAATTGACTCACAAACAGATCATAAATTATCGACGTGAGTTTTTTCGACGGACTGTTTCCGTCTGCGAGTCCATCGGTAATATACGTACCGATAAACTGTGAGTGTAAATACCATAAATTCTAACTTCTTTTCTTTTTTTCTATTTCTTCTCTCAAAATCCAAAAACTAAAAAGTAAAACAAATAAAGTTTAGGATTGAAAACTTTTGAAAACAAACATGGAAAAAAATAAAAAAAATAAAAAGTTTTAAAAAAGAAAAAGAAGGCCGACTCTTTGCTTCTTTGTTAAATTTAGCTCATGGAAAGAAGAAGAAAAAGAAGAAGAAGAAGAAAGATATCCTATTACTAAGTTACGAAAAATCAATTTCATTTGCCAAATCTCTATAAAAGGTATTCTTAAAAATGAAAAGAAAAGAAAAGAAAGAACAAAAGCTGTTTATTACCTTTCCCAAAAGAGACGTCAGCCGATGCAATGCCAATATGTTGTACAAAAGCTGCATAATCTGATCCTCCACCACCTAGTCTCTCAATCTCCATATATTCACGTAGTATATATAATTTTATTACCATTAATTAGGCATCTTAATACTATATATATATATATATATATATATATATATATATAGTAATAAAACTAAAGAAAACATATATATAAGCTCCTATCATAATGA
>Ga0307517_10002298_pt1 | contig 30825 bp, 11 predicted proteins | sample 23_EM_MG_FD_194515 | JGI IMG/M metagenome (GOLD analysis project Ga0307517, IMG submission 194515) | Populus trichocarpa ectomycorrhiza microbial communities from riparian zone in the Pacific Northwest, United States - 23_EM | ecosystem: Host-associated > Plants > Roots > Unclassified | place... | reverse complement strand
ACAATTATTTTATCCTTGTTTAATCCTTATATCAATATCACATCTCAAAGCTCTCTTCAACTCCTTTTCTGTTATTATCTATTTCTTTATTTGTAGTTTATACAGTTAACCTCCCTGTGGTTCGACCTCGGTCTTGCCGGGTTATTTATTACTTCGACACTCCTACACTTGGGAGAAGACATCAACTCTTTGGTCGTGTCATTAATCATCTACGCGACTCGGCCATCCATTCAGGATGTCATTAGCCAAAGCTAATCATTAACACAATCAACATTTCATAGTCTTTTCAACATTCATCAATAATTCAGTCAACATTTCATCGTCATTTCATCATTCATCAAGAATTCAATCAACATTTCATCATCGTTTCAACATTCATCAAGAATTCAATTAACATTTCATAGTCGGTTTAACATTCATAAACACCTCAATCAACACTTCATAGTCGGTTTAACATTCACCATAATGCAATAATATATCATCCATAATTAAGTCATTTCAAAACATTAACATTATACAAGAAAAAGGTGGAAACCACTTACCTGTTCCTCCTGCGGGTGTCCTTGCCCGGTCGCACCACCTAAACATATCAATGATCATAATCAGCACATTTGCATTCAGTAATCACATAACTCATCACCATATATATTTCAAGCATACCCATATTCACAATCAAGTATTCTATATATTACATAACCATACAATGAAATCGTTACAAGTATTTAAGTCAATCTTGTTATGGAGGTCTATCGCAGAACATCGACAACAAAAGTTGGTTCGCTGGTGGCATAGAATTTAGGCAATGAAAACTGCTTCGCTGACAACATAGAATTTAGCAGCGAACACTGGTTCGCTGTTGACACAGAATTCGACAACGAAAATTGATTCGCTAATGGCACGAAAATTGGCGTAAATCGTCAATGTATATAGGCTATAGTTGACTTAGAAACCGTTGATGAAAACTGAGCCTTTTTCCGACATAAAAGTCATCAACGCAACATAGTTTCATAGTTGACGCTGAAATCATCACCACATATAGTTTATGGCTGACGCAAAAATTGTTGATGAAAATTGAGTCGTAGCAGACTCAGAAATTGTCAACGCAACACAGTTTTACAGTTATTGTTCAAATTGTCAGCTTATATGGTTTAGTGTTGACTTATAAATCGCTGGTGAAAACTGAGTCGTTGCCAACCTAGAAACCGTCAACACAACCCAAGTCGCTGCCAATTCAGAAATCGCCAGGGACAACCAAGTCATTTTTGGATTTTAATCTCTATTTTGCCTAAGCGTAAGGTTTATGTTAGGCTTCCCCTATTTGACACACCCAAACATGAATTTGGACAAGTATCAAGACCAATCACGTTTACATTTATCACAAAGTTATCAAACTCAATCATTCATTTAAGGTCAAAACCTAATGTTACCATGATCTTGAATTCTATGTTTTCAAATTTCATCATGTCACTCAACAACACAACCAAATATTCATTTCACATCATGCACTAGTCTCATTTCCAGTTTTTCACCTTCTTGGTAGGATATGGTAGCTTATTATTATCAATTTTTTCACATGCATTCATCATATTTAACACCATTTTGTTCTCAATCACAAGTCCTACTCATGCACTCAATCACTTTGATTTATAAATACACAAGTTTATCTATCACATGCACAAAAATTAGGACATTAACATGGTATGATTTCTGTTTCTGCTCTAGCACACCTCTAGGCTTAATCCATATCATAACACTGCACATACACTCATTTCATCACATTTTCACATAAATCCCTCAATCCTATATGTAAAAACCAGACATTAATATACACATACAATTCTATTTTGGTTCTAGCGTGTTTTTTAGAAGTTTTACAAGGTTATAATTTCAGTAATTACTCATTTCCTTACCATATCTGTTTATTTCTTCATTTGGTTGGCTTTCCCTTAGGTCTATACTTCAAATTCATTCATATTTCTATTGTGACATAGTCTGCATAAGTGTTTTTTCGTCCTTAAGATTCTACTTAGGTTCTTTTTTATTACAAGTTCTTGAGTTATGGTGAAAAAAAAACATCACTCTCTCTCACTTTAGAGTTTTTCCCTTCTCCCTTGTCCAGATCATGGGGTAATACTCAACCAAGAGATGAAATCTAAACTTATCTCATGTTTTTAACAATCTTTATATAGGTTTTGGTGGTCTGTCTTTCCCCTTCCCTTCTATTTTTTTCTTTCTTTCTTCCTCTGTTTTAGTAGCCGGCCTCTAGCCTATTTTTTCTCTCATGGTTTTGGCTATCACTCTTCTCTATAACTCTCCCTCTTCTTTCATGGCTTCGGTTTCCTCTTTTTTTTCTCAACTCTCTGCTTACTTTTCACTCAATAGAGCTTGCATGCAGGGTCTGGTTTGGTTTTTCTTGGAGACAGAGAGGTTCAGTTGCAGTAATGGTTGCAGCTATTTCTAGGGGAGAGGATGAGTCACCTTTTTTTCTCCCCCTGTATTTATATCCTCTAAAATTTTGCTAGAGTGTTTAGGGGTTGTTCCAACATATCCTTATTCCTCTTTAAGTTATCCTATAACCAGTTTAGTCTCCTAGATTTTGTTTAGTATTGGCCAATTTATGTCCCTCAATTTTACCTAGAATTGGTTGGACAAGGACTAAATTTTATCGGGTTTTATAAAACACATGGATTCATCAGCGCATACGGCCACCGTTGACTTAGAAATCAGTAACGTAACTTGTGTCGCTGCCAATTCAGAAATCTGCAGTGTAACTTGTGTCGCTGCCAATTCATAAGTCGGCAGCGACAGTGGAGTCGTTTCTGGCTTTATTTTTTTTTAGTGTTTACATGATTTATGGTGAAAATGTCATCAGTAATACTGCAGATATTTCTTATAGCTCTAATTGTAGAATCCTCAAGGAAATCTAATTGATCTACTTGCAAAGCCTTGATAGCCGAAGTTTGGCCTTCCTTGTTCATGCTCTCAAGTTTGTTCATCAACTTTGTAATCTCGTAGTCTTTTGCCTTGAGTGAAGTTGAAAGCCCCTCGACAAGTTTTGCCAAGTTAGCCATTTGATCCTCCAAAGATGCAGTCCCGATCATCATCGCTGACAAGGTGCCAAAACCCGAAGCCTTACTTGGATTGACATAGAGAAGTCTTTATGGGTGAATTATTGAAGTAGTCACCTTGAGTGTCAAAGAAAAGTCTACGCGTCCCACTTGACTTTTGTGGTGGAGTTACTTGTAGCTTCAGTTTTGGACCGAGTTTCGATGCCCTCTTTACATTCGATGTTGACAAAGATCAAGAATAGGCTTCATTTATATATATAACTTTGTGATGGATTTTGTTTTCAATGGCGAGGTTGAAAAATCTTCAACAATATATCGGCGATTTAAATCAGTTGTCTTGTTGATTTTGAAAGCGACAATGGTAATCATGTTATTCCTAGCTGCCATCGAGAAGTTGTTGAAAATTCTTTCTTGAAAGGAAAAGATGAGAAGTAGAGATGTCCGTAGTAGAGTCACTGGAAATTTGTAGATATAATTTTGAGCATCTGAAATTAAATAAGCACACGTTTACAAATATATGATTTTATTAAAATATGACTAGATACAATCTCTATTTAAAATATTCTTATAAAAGAATAAACAATTCTTTGATTCTTTCCTTGGATATAATATATGGTGACTTGATTTATTTGTGAAATCAAGCTAAGATTTGTGCTTTGCAAGAACATGAATTTAGGCGTGTATTACGAAGTGAGATTTGATGATTTGAAGAGTACCTTTGATTTGTCTTCATTTATTATCTTCTATTTTCAAGCTTAAATGACATGTAATGTGTGTTTATGTTTATAAGATTTTTATGTATTGATGCTTTCTTTGGAGCTTATATAACTTGAGAAATTGATGCATGTTAAAAATCCATTACATGTATGCTATGTATGGTTTGTTATATTAATAGCTTATGGAAGACAAGACTTGTCTCCGGTGAGCCATATAAGAAAATACTATGTTTTTATGATTCTTATTAACAAATAGTAGCCACCATATTACTCTTTATGAGTGGTTTTTAGTATACTATTTACTAGTATTTGGGATATGTATGTGGTATGTTGGGACTATCTTTTATTGAAGTGTATGTTCATGGGTGACAATGAGGTTTCCTTTGTTGGTTGGTATCCAGTTTATCTTATATGACTCTCATGTTGTTATTGTGTTTATTGATGGGTATATTGATTCGAACTTGAAAGGAAATAACCATTGAAACCACAAACAAGACAGAAACAACCCATGACAACTAAAATCATATTGAAAAGAACATGATCCAATAATTACATGAACCAAGAAACTAAAGTTTTGGATGAATAACCCGTTGATAATAAAGAATCAAGAACTATAAGTATAAGGATGAATGCCATAAAGATAAAATTCTTTGATAATTTCTGAAGAGTTCCACAAAAAACCAAGAGTATAAGTAATCTTGCACACACATAATATTATTTCTAAAGTAAACCAAGTATGAAAAAAAAGCCTTAAATACAAGTTAAATAACCCTATTTATCATAGATAAAAAAAAAATCCTAAACAAGTTTGGAAAAATAATAAAAGAATACCAATCCAAATAGGAAAAAGATTCATAAACTAACTAGGAAAATAATGTAAATCCTGCATATTAGCTTCTGAACATTATCGCAAGACCTTCCTGATGTCTGATTACTACTAAATTTTAATCCTATAAAAAACAAAGCCTTTATAATCTTCAAGAAACTTTTTATCCCGGTCCAATGGTTGAATTGAAAGTTATGCTTATTAGCATTAAACTATGCATTGAAAAAAATAAGCCCATAACTAACTTAAACTTGTCTAACTCTTGAAGGAATCTACAAACCATGAGAAAACCAAGTAAAAAATCAGCTCTCATTGTCCTTTTATCTTCCCTAACTCCTTCTCTTGTATGGACTTATATTAATTAGAGCATGATCATCCTTTGTTGTAGTCTTAAAGCTTGAATTGACGTAAATATCATGAATAAACCCATTGAGTGTCTCTTAAATCTTTTTGCCCCTTAACCTTGTAATTAGCCTAATCAGCACCTTTAATGGATCCTTTAGGGATGTTTGTTGATTCTCATCATTCCCTCTCTCTTAAAAAAGATTAGACAATGAATCATCACCTACACCAAACATAAAAAGATCAGAAACATTAAAAACAATAAGAATACCACTTTATATGCATTGTTGTTGATTCGTTCAAAAACTTGGAAAACACCATCTCTTTTAAGTTGTAACTTAAATCTCATATGAACTAAAAATACTTCCTTCCTCGTAGCACCTAAACCCAAGGTACACCATCTATGAGTAATACATCTTTATAATCCTACAATATAGAAACAATAACACATTTTGCATAGGTTGTTTACTATAAAGAACATTCTTAACAACACTTTTTTCTAGCATAAAAGTTCTCATACATTTTTGTTTTTCCTTTAACACTTTGTTTTTTATTCTTTGCTTTTTTCTCTCTACTCTCAGCTAGCTCTCTAATCTTTTCTCTTGCTGTTGAATCTGGTTTTTTTCTCTCCTTAAAGCTCATAACATTCTCTCTTCTCTCTAAGCTCATGACTCTAAATTTTCACTCCCTTTAACCTTACTTTTTTTTTTTCAATTTCAATTGGTCTTCGTAAATGTTTTTTGGTAACAATGGTATAAGAGTGATGGATTTTCCATCTTTTACAAAAAGAATACTTATTTTAAAACTCATCATATACTACCTTCTTATCAAACTGTCATAACCTTTCCAATAACAAATGACACACATGCATAGAAACTACATCATGAAAAACATAATCATTATATCTTCCAATAAAAATTGAAATCAAAACCTGTATTTAACCTTCACTTCCCCATATTTACTCAATCACTGAAATTTATAAGGTCTATAATGCTTTGTATTATTCAAATTCAACTTCCTAACAAGTGTAGTATTAACAACATTATCACAGCTCCTACCATCTATAATCATACAACATATCTTATTATTGATGTGGCATCTCTTATGGAAGATATTTCTCATTTGTTGCTCCAAATCATCCTCTTTGATCTGAACTTTCAATGCTCGTCTAATCATAAGTGATTTACCCTCAACCACATACTTCACATTATCATCACTAACATCCTTAAATGATAACATCTCTTCATCATTACTATCACTATTGGATACAATCTCCCTATGATCATGTAAAATCATAACTCTTTTATATGGATATTGAGAAGTTATGTGCTTATTTCCAAACATCAAAAACATTTATTATATGATGATGAGGTGTTTGAGTATTAGAGTTACCTCTAGTATTAGTGGAGACTTCTTTCTTGTTCTTAGGCGATTGTATTTTAGCTCCTATAATTGGTTTAGTTTAGGCAGCCCCCTCTTGCCTATAATTTAGCCTTCATGTGAAAAAAAAAACATGAATTTTAGACTTGTCGTACATTGCCCTTCATCTTAAATTGTCTTTCCACCTTTGTAGTTGTATGTATCATGTCTTCTATCTCTACATAGTATAGTAATTACACCAAATCCATTGTCTCACAGTTCAAACCATTCAAAAACCTAGCAATAGCTTCTCTATCTTCTACTACATTCACCCAAATCGTAACTACTTTTATCTCTTTATGATAATCTTCAACACTCTTAGAACCTTAAGTTAGACTTTGAAACTTTTGATATAATTCTTGATAATAAAATGCTCAAATAAATCTCTTTATCATGATTGCTTTCATCCCATCCCATGTATCAATAGGCCTCTTGTGATTCCTCCTCATTCTAAGAACAAGTTGGTCCCATCAAATTATAACATAATCAATAAATTCAATTACAATAAGTTTTACCTTTTTTCATCCTAATAGTTATGATAATCGAAGATCAACTCCACCCTCTTCTCTTATTCTAAATGTATTTTTAGATGATTCCTCCCTTGAAATGATGAAATTTTCATTTTAATACTCCCTAAGTTTTTATCCAAGTCATCATGATACCTAAAATCTCTTCCTACTATTTTGTGGCTAAAATTCTCATATTGTTGAAATCCCATATCTTCATAGTTTCTAAGTTGTCAAAATAAGTCACCTTGACTGAATGATGCATGGTTAAGGTCTTTGGCTTTTTTTATCTTCATTCACATCAACAAACTCATCTAAAGGTGGGGTAGCTTGTCTTTCTAGCCTTCTGACATTAGGACTCCTTCGAACTGACCTCTTTCATAAACTAACAAGCGTGGCCTCTTATCTTTCCATATGGCCCTACACCTTATTAAACATCACATTCATCCTCTCAAATCATTGTTGCATAGCCCATAACAAAACAAACGTGTTCTCCTTCTCTTTCTTAGGTGATGCCTCATCTTTAAAAGACATTGTCAGATCTAGAATTTTATGTTAGTAATAAAAATATCCTCATATACTCTCTCACATGCTTATACTCAATAATATGTCACGCCACTCGTATTTCACTTAAATTCTAGCTTGTCATGATAATAGTCTCATATTTTCACATTTTACCTCTTATGCTCTCCTCTTTAGTTCTTTAAAGAAATAATCAAAAGCTAACAAAAAATTTAGTTTCATAGTTACCAACCAATAGAATCTAAGACACATGACAATAAAAAAAAAAGTAGTAACAATAACGAATACAAAGATGAAAATGAAATGAATATGAAACAAAAATAAAAAAAACAAATATAAAATAAAAATATAAACAAAACAACAATGAATATGAATACAAAACAACAATGAAACTAAAGAATTAACTTTATGAAACCAAAAAACTAGTGTAAACTCAACAATCTAAATTCAATTGCAAACAAATGATACCCTATAATATGAAACAAGATGGTATAATTGCAATTTTTCTTAAGAATCCGAAATCAATTCTTAAAACAACAGATTCCACTGCTATAACAAATTGATATAAAGAAAGAAAAACTTCTTAAGAACCTAAATCAAAACTGTGTACTTTCAATGTTTAAGGCAAAACTAAAAACTTTTTTTTTGTAGTAGCTAATTCTTGACAAAGACTTTTACTTTATATATATATATATATATATATATATAAAAGGTTGCCATAAAATTCAAGAATAAATAAATAACAAATAAAATAACAAATAAAAAACTAGGGAATTTAAAGATAAATAGATATATATATATATATATATAACCTAATTTTAGAGTCTTGCTATGTTATCAACTATTGTGAATCCAAAGAATAAGAAACTCTAAACCCACAAACTAGATAAAAACAACCCAAGAAAGCTAACTCAATGATTACCTAAACTAAGGAACCAAAGTTATTGGAAACTCAAACTTGTTGATTATAAAGAATCAATAACTAGAAGTATAAAGATAAATTGATACAAATCAGTTAGCATCACCATATGATCCATTAGAGTTACAAATTGGGCCTAGTACAAGGTTTAAAACTAAGAGAATCTAAAAGAAATTGATTGGGTTGATTCTAGATGTTTGGGTTAACAAATTGCAAATTTACCAGATTAGACCTTTGTGTACTATTTGGGCTATATTTGAAGTTACAAGTTGGATTTTTTTGTGATTCTAGTTGGGATGAGACCTTGACATCTCAAGATTTCTATTCATATTTAGTAGGCCCAGTATATCATCTAGGTGAGATAGAACAACATGTTTGAAATCAATATTGAAATCTGTCGGCAAACAAGGAAATTTGGAAAAAAGATTGTTTCTATATGATTTGTGGATTTTTACTAGGCAAAGATTTAATTACATGTTGAATCTTTATTTTTACAAGGATTTCTTAGTTTCCAACAACATAAATCAGACAATAACCTTTATTTTACAAGGATTTCTTATGCAACAATAATTTTTATTATTCAAGGACATTAGAGGCAGTTTTGGGCTTGTTTTTCTTAATGGAAAATATTACTCTAACAAGCATCACTTTTGATTTGATCATTGGATTGGACTAAAATTTTGCTAGAAGATTTTAAAGGCCTTGTTCCCTATATGGTTATTTTTCATAGCAATCAGCCATTGAAAAGGCCTTGCGATAAGATCCAGAAGCTATTGTGTGAGATTTATATTATTCCCATTATTGGTTTAGGATTATTTTTCCTATTTGTATTATTACTCTTTTATTATTTTTCTAGACATTTTTAGAGCATTTTTTTACCTAGTATAAATAGGGTTATTTAACTTGTATTTAGGTTCTTTTACAAAAATTAATTTTAAATAATATTTTATGTATCAGAGGTTTGCTTATACTTTAGGTTCTTCTTTGGAATTTTCTTGGATTTATCAAAGATCAGTTATCTTTGGAGTGTTTTTCCTTATACCTTTAGTTCTTGATTATTTATAATCAACGAGTTGGGGTTCTTTCATCCAATAGCTCCGGTATCTTGGTTTATGTAATTATTGTGTAGTGAAAAATCTTCAATCTAATTTTAGCTTTCTTGGGTTGTTTCTATTTTATTTGTAGGTAGGTTTCAAGGTTTTTACCCTATGGGTTCACATTATGAATGCCATAAAAACAACATTATTTGATAATTTATTGTCAGGAAACACATCTTTAAAATCATGCAATAAAGAAACAACCATAATAGGAATACAAATATCAAGTTCATTATTGTTAGAACAAAAAACGCTTTTGATCTCACTCTTCTTTGCATAAAAACCTAGATATAAAACATTGGCTCGTGTTTTACCTCCATTATTGATCAAAACTATTTTTTTCCTCTCTCTCTCTCTCTCTCTCTCTCTCTCTCTCTCATAGTTTCCATCTTTTTCTCTCTAAACTCATGGCCTCACTTGTATTTTCACTCCTCTCGACCTCAATTTCTTTTTTTAACTTTAATTGGTCTTTGTAGATTTGTTTCAGTGATAATGGTACAAGTGCGATGAATTTCCCATCTTTTACAAGAGTACCTATTCCTAAACTCATAATTTGTTGCCTTCCTATCAAACTAACATGAACGCCCCAATTAAAAAAAAAGTGACTTGTATGTGTAGGAACCACGTCAAACAAAGCCTCATCAGAATACTTCCTAATTCAAAATGACATCAAAACCTATTTTGTAACATTTACCTCACTACATTCATTCGAATTTTAAAGCCTATAAAGTCTATAATGTTTAATATTGTTCAGATTCAAGAAACAGCTCTTGAGTATCTTTCTCTAAATTTTCTCTCTCCCTTGCGAGAGTTCCCTTCATGGCAGCTGCGTCTGTCTTAGTATTTTAGATGGGTTAGTTTATCTAGTTGTTTATTGTTTCATTTGTTATGCCATATAGCTAAATCAAAGAATAAGTCTTCATTACTTTGATTCACACAACAAGATTGTCCTTGTCAGCTTCCTCACTCTGTATCTACTTCTTCTCGTAGAACTAGGGCTCAAACTTGTACAAGCTCACTCGTCTTGCAGGATAAGACTCCTACCCTAACTGTGCCTCCCCCACGAGCCCTTGACCCTTATGGTTCTAGCTCTGAAGGGCTTTGCCCTAATGTGGCTTCTACTAGTCAAATTCCTCCAAGTGCTGCTCCTGATGGGTCGGGTCCTTCTAACTCGGACCCTGTTCTAGTTGAATCCTGTTCTGACGATCATGTCTTCGAGCCTAGTGATGGCCATGATTTTGAACATTGTAGCACTCTGCCCAGCCTCCGCTGGCACCGCGACCCTTGGTGGTTTCTGCCTCATTATGTGTTGCTTCACCAAGTGCTGAGAATCCTCAGGATTGTAACGAGGGCACTACTGGGGTAAGTGCTTCTCCTCGTGGTCCTCGTCGGGTTCTACAACCAGACCATGACGTGCATTCTCCAGCATCTTGTCCCTTGTTCGCTTATGATCTAGGGCACACTAAGGACATTTGGAAATTGTGTATTATTGGTTATGTTGTAGGTAAATTCCTTGGCTACATAGCTCTAAACAACCTCATTTCCAGTGTTTGGAAATGTTCTGCTAAGTTAATTATTTATGACTCCAGATGGTTGATATATACATTTCATTCTAGGCTGATAAGATTGTTGTTCTGTCTGGAGGCCCATACTCTATTTTTGGAAGGCCATTGGTCTTAAAATCTATGCCAGAATTCTTTGATTTTACAGCTACTGACATATCCATGATCCCGATTTGGGTGAGGTTTCCTAATCTCCCGCTTCAGTGTTGGTCTCCAACTTGTCTGTCCAAGATTGCAAGTGTTCTTGGCAAACTGATTTAGTGTGATCTCCTCATCTCCTTTATGTTCAGGCTCTCCTATGCCAAATTCCTCATTGAGGTGGATTTGCTCTCAACTTTGCCAACCACCATTAATATTGTGATGCCTAATGGAATGCCCCTACTGCAGTCTGTTGTCTATAAATCACTCCCTCAGTTCTGCAAGCATTGTCGTTTGCTTGGCCATGCTGAATCTTTCTGTAACAGGGTAGGGAGACACAAGAAAAGGAAGCATTCTCTATCCGACCCATTCCTGTGCAGGTGAGTCCAGCTGTTTCTGGTTTGGGCCCTCTACAGAGACAGCTGCAGTGGATCATTAGCATCTGCAGGATAATGGAATGCCTCAAGGTGAACCCAGTATGGATCCTATGTGTGTTAAGGTTACCGCAATGGTTGATAGTTGGGTGGAAGTCCAAGGAAGAAAGAAGGCCAAGCTTGCAGCTGGTGTTCCAGTTATAACCTCTTTGCCATCTCCAGTGTGTGCTTCTCCGGATATAGTGCATCATGATATAACTATGGTTGAGATCAAGGATGTTAATAAAGGTAGGAGACAATACATGACTCACAACAGAGTTGGGAAGTCTCTAGCTGCTGATACTGCTGCGATATTTACAGGCAGAGGTTCTGGGTTTAAGTTTGGAGTTGCTAGTAAGATTGTGGAGAGGCCTGAGGACTCGAATCCTCCTACTCCCTCATTATGATTGGTGAATAGGGGATTTTTTTCACTTTTGGTTGTTAGATGTTGGTGTTGGTTGCCTTCTTTTTAGGCTTGTTGTTAATGTTTTCCTTTTGTGCAGTGGTTTCCTATGATTTTGTTACCAGCTGTGCTGGATTGTATTTCTGATTGTGGTCTGTGTTGTAATTGGTTTCAACTGGTCATGTACTGAGTGCTATATTGGTGTTTAAGGTAGCCTGTTCCCTTTGTTTGTATATGTCTGTATATTCTAACTTGCTGGCTTCCAGCTTAGTTTCGTTTTGATCTATAAAATTTTTTACATTTGATCAAATATATATATATATATTGTTCAGATTCAATTTTCTAATAAGTGTAGTACTGGAAATATTAGCACAAATCTCACTATCTATAATCACACTTTATACCTTATTATTGATATGATATCTTGTATGGAAGATATTCTCCCTTTACTGCTCCACGTCATTTTCTTGATCTGAACATTAAGTGTACACCAAAGTACTAATGATTCACCATCAACCCGATACTCTACATCCCTATCACTATAATTCTCAAATTGTGGCATCTCATCATCTTCACATATGTCACTTTTGGATTCAATCTCTCTTTGATCTTGTAAAATTAAGGCTTGCTTTTCTAGACATTGCGAAGCTAAGTGTCCAACTTTTAAACACCTAAAACACTTAATATTATGGTTACGAGTAGGTTGGGTTTTCCTTTTACCTTTAGAATCAACAATGACTTCCTTTTTAACCTTGGAAGGTTTGGCTTTTATGTTAACACTAGGCTTTGGATAGGCAATCTTTTCTCTTCTATAATTCGATCTCTATGATTAAAAAAAAACCCAAATTACCTATTTGTCGTGTATTACTCTTATATTTTACTTGTCTTTCCACCTTCTTAGCCTTGTAAACCATATCTTCTCACTCAACATAATGTTGTAATTGAATAATATTGGCAATATCGTGATCCAGCCCATTCAAAAATCTCACCATTATAGTTTCCATATCCTCCAATACATTAACCCTAATCATGAAAATCTTCATCTTTGTATGATAATCCTATACTCTTAAACAGTTAAACCCATAAGTCAGACTTTGCAACCTCTGATATAACTCATAGTAATAGTGTCCTGAACAAATCTATTTCTCATAATTGCTTTTATCTCCTCCCAATTATCTATAGGTTTTTCACAATTTCTCCTCCTAACTAAAACAAGTTGTTCCCATCAAATTATAACATAATCAGTAACAACAAGTTTTACCTTTTTTCTCCTTTAAATAGTTGTGGCAATCGAAAATCAACTCAACCTTCTTCTCCCACTTTAAATAATAACCCTTAAGTTTTTATCCAAATCATCACGATACCCAAAACCTTGATGAAAACCACCAGCCTTTTGACTTTTGGGCTACAAAAATCTATTCACATGACTAACTGATGCATGATCATAATCCTTAGTTTTGTCATCTATATTCTCATCAGCAAGCTTATCAATAGGTGGAGTAATATGCCTTCATAGCCTTTTAACCTCGGGACCCCTATGATTTATCTCCTCTTGTAAACCAATTATTTTAGTCTCTTGCCTTTCTAATTTATATAAAAGATCTCCAAACCTCAAAACAATCCTCTTCAATTATTGTTACATAGCTATAAACCTAAAAGCCTAATTGTCCCTCTTCTTTGGCGGTGATGAATCATTTTTCATAGACATTGTCAAATTTAAAAAATCATGTTAGTAGCAAGAAAAATATATTCTCACTCACTTCCTTATGTATTTACACTCAAATAGATGTCAATTCGTTCTTGTTGCACTCAAATATGGCTTCTCATGATAATATACTCATCTTTTTATCTTTACCTCTCGTACTAACCTTTTCAGTTCTTTAAGGAACTAATCTCAAACAATCAAAGAAAAACAACTTAGCAATGAAATGCTTAGTATTTTAGACTCAATAATCATGAAATAAGAAAAAACTACAAAGAAAATAAATTACAAACACAAAAATGCTAAAGATTATGATTCATATACGAATGTGATACGAAGATGCGAAAACAAATGCATAAGTAAGAGAACTAATGTAATATTAGTCAATTAACCCAAAACTATCTTTAGAATACTAATATGACTGAATATGAAAGTAGCATATAAAGAAGAATTGTGTTGACACAAACTATCCCGATATGATTCATTTTGTAATTTCAGAATTATCCAAATCTAAGTATGTCTAAATAACATCAAAATTAAGATTTGACACTAAGAAACTAAAAACCCAAAGCATATCATATTGTATGTGTATATCTCTTAGTTTCTGAATTCAATCTTTTATAATTTCAAGCCTGCAATATTTTTTTATTTCACTTCTTTTTTTATATATATGTGTGTGTGCGCGCGCTATTGACTTTTTTCTTATAGTAACAAAATTCAAAGACTCTCTTTTATGTTACCGCAATCAAATTTGAAGAAATAATGAAAACAATGACAATTATGTTGAAATTTAAAAAATAGATTGATACAACATGATTATAGAGCTTTGCTCTGATACCAACTAATGTAAACCCGAATGACAAGAACTCTAGAACTAAAATGCAAGAAAGAACAAACCCAAGAAAGCTAATATCAAATTTGGATGATAAAAGTTCGACACAACGATTATCTAAACCGGGGTGCTAAAACTATTGGAATGAAAACCCTCACCTAATGATTATAAAGAATCATGAACGAGAAATATAAAAAAGACATCACCAAGATAGTTATTTTTTGATAAGTCAAAATTGTTCAATGAAGAACAAAAAAGTAAAATCAAAGTCTGTATAGAAAAATCTAAATATAAGCTAAATAAATATATTTATAATAGGTAAAAAGGTCCTAAACAAAGCTAGAAAAATAATAAAAGAGTTTTAAATAAAATAGAAAAAAGAATCCTAAATCAACTAGGAAACTAATACAAATCTCAACATTAGCTTCTAGATCTTATTGCAAGGCTTTCCCAATGCTCAATCTCTATGAAATGTTAAGCATAAATAAAACAAGGCCTCTAGAATCTTCTAGCAAAGTTTCAGCCTAATCCAACAATCGAATTAAAAGTTATGCTTGTTAGCATAAAATTATGCACTAGAAGAAATAAGACCAAAACCATCTCTAGTGTCCTTGAATGAAGAAAACCTTTCCAAATAAGCTTGACACTGCCCTTAGTTTTCTTGTAGGATATGGACTACTTGTTAACTTTATTTCCATATTAGATAAAAATTGTTAAGTTGTCAAACTTATCCAATATGAACTTCTTTGCTACGATAAATGTTTCTACACATAATAAACACTCCTAAACTAATATGAAATCAATAAAACACATGAAAATGTTTAATTAATCAAGGCTACCACATGCTCCATTTGGACAACCCACCAGAAATAATTAGGCCCATGTTACAGTATCAACCCTTTTTTAATATAGATTAAATTGATTAAACTCTAATGATCACTTGTTGTAACCTCATTGAAATTCATTTTAGCTAAAATACTTTGAATAAACCTATTAAAATTCACTTTGAATTTCTTTGCTCTTCATCGTGTAATTGATCTAATTGACATTTCTAATTAATCATTTGATATTGTGATTGTGTTATAAACTAATCCACATCAAATTAATTCAAACTCTTTAACTCTATGAATTATTGAAAAGATATATACCAAAAGTTGCCTAGAGTGGGATGGGATGTCTATCCAAAGTATTATCGGATTAGAAAATCCAGCATAAGAATTTTCCTAACTTTTCTTATCCAAGCAAGGCACAATTACATAAGAAATAAGAAACTAGCCCCCATTTTCAAATCAAATAAATGGTTATCACAACATATCTTATTTTCTCTCGTTACATGCTTACAAATCACAACTTTTCCTACCTGTTTTTCTATGTTTTGCAACCTAGCAAGCAAAGTGATTTAGGTTAGAAAGAGAGAATATTTATGAATGGCATGTGGGAAAGTATTAGATGGCCAACCCTCTGCTTCTTGTGGCCACCACGGCATCAACATATCTTTTTTTTTGTGTGCGTGTATTAGATGGTTTTGCACACAACCATTCAACCACAAAAGATATTGAGAGAAACTTCTGCTTTGCAATTTGCAACATTCTTCACGTCTTGTTGGGTTCCCTTTTTTGTTTTTTTCCTTTCGTTGGTTAGATTCATCTCAAGGAACCTCCCACCTAATTATCCCAATGTCAATTGCCAAGGAAGATTTGTGAATTGTGCAATGATCTCATTACTCATGAGAAAGGGGAGCAGAAATAAATAAAACTGGGCAGGCCATCCTGCCAAACTATGATTTTTCGTTTACAAAATTTACGCTTTCCTGAGCATATCTTCCATAGACAAGACGAAAATATGAACAAAATACTGCCAACTTCATTAAAATTGTGTAAGGCCATGGAGAAGGAAATACATTAAACAAACCCAGTGGCATTAACCCCTCATCTAGGTCCTCTGTTGTGAGGCCTGACAATTTTCTGTCTCTCCCTACACCTTTTTTTGTTTTTTTTTTCCAGATTATGGCACTTCACAGACCCTTTTACCTTTCTGCAAGCTACCAACTACCAGTCACTCGTATTTCCTCTCGGAACCTTGTGCCATTCTCTAACTAAAGAAAGCCTCTTTAGCAGCAATTGATTTCCTTCGTATGCACTCTTGATATTTTCCAGCAAGTGAATCAAAGAGAATACCAGCACCAACACCAACAACTAAATCTATGGTATAGTGACCCCTAGTACCAAGAAGCCTAATAACTTGCAGAACATTAAGCACATCAAATGTCCAAGCCAATTCCCACCTCTGCATTCTTCTCATATCCAATGATGCAATCACAGACCCTGCAACATGGCCTGAGAAAAACAAGAAAAACGATACATTACCCACTGGAAAGTCCGCCCCTGACCCCAAAAATTCCTGGTAAGAAATGAACCCAAAAACATGACTCGTTAGTGGCACTCCATAAAGAAACAACAGAACAAAAACAATTGAATAATTTGTTTGAGACAGATAAGAAAAGACACCTATATTAATAGAGACAAAATTCGTAGATGGTCGATCACATAGTTGTTAAAGTCGCTCGTCAATAATCCAAATACTACTAGCTAGAGATTAAGGGGGAGAGAGAGAGAGAAGGAACTCATGTTAAGACGAACCTCTGGCAATGGAAGCTGAGTGGAGTAACCCAGAATCCCACGGCAAGTGAACATAAATAACGCAGAGATTGTTGCTCTAGGTCTGCCTTCAACTAGCCACGTCCATAGGATATATGTTGTTTGCATACCCACAAATACCTGATCATGCACACACAACAAGGTGTTTATTTACTAGAGAATGTAAATACCAGACCCTCCTCGTCTATCCTCTCCTCAAATTATATTAGACTACAAAGGCTGCTTTAAAACTTGACCTAGGATTGATTTCTTATAGTGTATCGTAATAGTTATTTTTTAAAGTGATTTCAATTGAAAATATATCAAAATTATTATTTTTATTTTTTAAAAAAATTATTTTTCACATTATAACATAAAATTGATATAAAAACACTAAAAAAAATCAGATTTCTTTTTTTTTTTAAGAAAATTCACCTAAGAATAGGAATGGTATCAATGATGCTTTTGGCGTTTGTAGTCGTGCATTTCCAAACAGGCCTTTAGAATAATCCGCTGCAATTATATCCACAGTTAAGCTACCCCTACGCCTACAACCACATATTAACTTCTAAAGCAAAATTCAACCTGGGATGCCCTTCTTGCCAAAAAACGAAGGTAAAATCTATTGATTACAAGAATTATTCCTTGCATATGCTTACAAATTAATTATCAAATCTTTTAAAAAAATCAAAATCAACCATGGCTAAATACCACGAACGCATCCTTCACAAATCTGACCCAGGGAAAAGAATACCAGAAACACATTAATCCCCATTGATTACAAGTTTTACATGCATTGATGGCGTACCGTATTAAGAGCAGCGAGTAAAGTATTGAGCTCCGGCCACGAGTACAGCAATCCGTGAAGGAGGTGCGTGGCAACAAATCCCAAGTCAAACGGAGGCGATGATGCTGGCACCATGGGGAGCGTGTACTCCACGGCCATGAAAAACAACAACCCAAATCCAAAAAAGCACGGAAGCCAATGATGCTTAGCCACATTGACCATATCATGCACCGTCCATTTCAAAAAGAACGGGTCAACAGCATAGAAACCGTTACTAACTCCATCGGTCATAATGCCAACAATTTTCTTTTCCTCCTCCTCCTCCATGTTGAAGCCGCCGTCAACGTTGATCTGTTTACGCTTATAAGGGGTGGGAATCGTGGCGGTGATAGTTGCGGTGGTGGTTGTTTTCATGACTAGGGTATTGGAAAGGAAATGGTGATGAGTGATGCTGTGTGGGTGTGTGCGTGTCTGTGGAGGGAGGAGTAAATAGTAAGAAAAGAAAGAAGCGAGACGGTGATTGCGGAGATTACGAGGAAATTTTGGCGGGTGGGAAAGTTGTAATATTTATATGGGTCTCAGGGAACGTTTGGTAAGTCCAATATCCGCTTGAAATGGAATGATTAGGAATTTATTAATCTCATTTTTATTTTTATATTTCAAAAAAAAATTTAAAAATATTTTATTTTATTTTATTTTTTTCTTACCTTCGAATTAATATTTTTTTAAAATTGTTAAAATCACGATTTTGACACGATTTGAAAAATACAAAATAAACTTAGATCGTAAAAACGGATTGTAAAATCATAAAATCATAAGGAATTTTGAAATACATTAAAAAAATTCATGTTTCAAATAAAAATTAATAAATAGTTCAAGCACCTTAAAATACATGCTTCAAATAAAAATTCATACATAATTAAAGCATATTAAAATACATGATTTAAATAAAAATTTAAATAATTCAAAATTAAATACTTTTTTTTCTTCAATACCGCTTGCTATTATAGTACCTTATATTTTTTATACAATCATGATGAAAAAATAATTTGCTTAGCCAAGTAATTTTTGCTTTTTACACTAAACTTTACTTTTTACACTAAACTGACATGTAATTGAGTTTTAAGTTTTGATTATATAGAAGATAAAATAATTTTTTTATTTATTTTACATGTAAAAATCTATTTCATATTAATTTTAATCGACATATATTTTTTTAAATTTATTCTTTTTAAAATTGTAAATAAAAATGTTTTTTTTTATACGGATAAAACTGATACTAAAATTGAAATTCTAATTCAGCAACTAGTTAATTTATCTCTGCAATAAATTATCTCTGTAATAATCCTCAACAGATATAAGACTTCACCTGAAAAACAACTCTTTTTATTTCATCATCTTGTACTGGAGCCAGCAATGATTCATTTTGTGCAGCTGAAACACACGGCTGAATACAGTCTAGCAAAGGTGATTCTGAGTCAGGACTTTTGTCGAACAGTTGGAGAAAATACCCCAACACAACCTTGTTCATCCCCTTCTTCTCATTAAACACCTCACCCGCATCATTAATCAGCGCAATCAACCTCTTGCACTTTCTTCAACTAGAAGCCATCTCATGAAAATACTCTGTATTCAAATCACCCTCCTTCAACCATAGTTGCTTTGCTCGCTGCCTCCAATATGCCTCCTCTTGAGCTAGGAGAGTTGCTAATAGATCGCGACATCTAGCATAAGCCAAAATTGAATTCTCACCATCAAATTGTCTTTGTGAAAGTTAAACACTGAAAGTCTGAAAGAACGTGATTTTGCAATTTTTGCTTTTGTTATGTAACAACAATAGGCCAAATGCCAATAGTCGCTGGACACCTGTAATAGCAATGTCAATTTTATCTTCTGCGATGCAATCGTTAAATCACGATTTTACACGATTTCACTTGATTTTAACGTTTTGATCCGATTTCATCTATTTTCAAGTTTTATGAATGATTTAGCATGCTAAACCTACATTGACTCGTAAAATTATACAATTTTACGAGTCAAATCGTGATTTTAACAAACTTGATTTTTTTTGGTGTTTTAGATCATTTTGATGCGGTGATATCAAAAATAATTTTTAAAAAATAAAACAACATTATTTTGATACATTTCTAAGTAAAAAGTACTTTGAAAGCAACCGCAACCACACTTCCAAACAAGCATTGATACAGTCCGCGTGGTGGGTGGAAGAAGTATTTTTAGTATTTTTAATTTTTTTAAAAAAACTCAATCTCATGAACATTTATAAATACATTAGCATGAATGAATATATAAATTACAGATTTTTTTATAGTTAATTAATGTAATCTGAAATGTCAATATTAATAGAACTTCATCGATATCATTAGCTATCTAAAATCCAAACCTAAATAGTTAATCAAAATCATCTCAACCTATCATTCGTAATGATCCCCTTTTATTTTTTTCTTCTTAACATCATATACATAGACGACTAAGTTCAAAGCACTAACATTACAAACAATTTAAAATAATAGAAAATAGAAAGCATAGGTGTTAGACACCTATTTGCTATAAAAGCTTGATTGATAGTCTCGGGCTACTGTTTGGATCCTATGGCTCCCCTTGCATCAACAAGTATACCATGTTATTACTCACGAGCGTTTATTTATTCTAAATCCAAAATCTATGTAAATTTTTCTTTAATCATCTCATTTATTATTACCATTTTTTTCTTAAATTTACATTTCATATTCCCATTCAAATATTGTTTTGTGTTTCATTCATAATTAACATTATATAGTTCAGTTTAAGGTGTGGTTTAATCCCTCGAAAAGCTAAGACATAGGGTTATAAGTCCATTGAGGGAGAAGAACCTAGTTCTACTCTTAAAGCCTTCAAAGCTACTTGTTATCGAGAAGATGACTAACTGTCTAGTAGGGTTTGTCTTGACCCCCTCTTGATTATTAGTCCATAGCTGGAGTTCTAAAACTTCAAATTAAGCAATGTCAACTTTTTTTAATAACTAACATCTAAGACTACAATTTCTATCAAGAGACATAGTCCAAATTCTCCCATTTGCATGCTCGAATTTCTTTTGAAAGACCAAGAGATGAATCTATCCAGTTTCGTAGACAAATTCCGTAACATTCACACATTATCAATTTAACTTATCATTTTTCAAAATCAATTCCTTGCTATGTTAAATACACTATAATGTTGCCAAAGGCACATTTAAGAACTAGTTTAACAAATTTATTATCATTTTGCAACTTATTACAATTGTAGACAATTCTTCTAATTTCATTAACTTATCAATTAACACTCTTCTTAGCTCTCTCTAACACATTCATTGTTATTCCTTCATGCATTCTCATCATTTTAATTCATATGAACACATATCATCAAGCTAAGGATTCAAATAAAATACCATTCCTTTTATTACATCAATGGCCAACCACACACTTAGCAAGAGACTACTAATTTTCCTTTTAAAATTACTTGCTATTTCAACCCATTTCAATCTTATTATATGTCACAAATATCACTTTAATTCAATTTCTCATTTCCCCCAAAATTCATCATGAATCTAACCTCAATTTGATGAAAAATCAATTGAAACTTAACAAATATTGCAAGAACTTGTTAAATGGATGTTGGAACACCTTACCAAGAAGTAATCAAGGTTTTAAGTGCTAACAAATCAAGAATTCCCATATATTTTTCCTTATTTGCTGCTACTGCCTTTTCCCTCTCACTCTATCCCTAAATTTTTCTTTCAAGAACATTTTAAATCTAAGTGATTTGGTTGTTTAAATCCTTTAGTATCATTAACTCTCTTCTAATTCATATTTTGAACCTTTTTTATTTTTAAGGTATTTTCACATTTCTATATTTAAAATTTTATTCGCTAACTATTTTCTTTTAATTTCAAAGGTCCATATCCATTCCCTTATCGCAAGTATCAAATTCTCAGTTTTTGTATTTTATTTGCTTAATTTTCCTATACACTTTCTTTATAATTTTATGGAATTCTTGAGTTGTACAATGTGTATATTTCTTAATCAAACATTTATAAGAAATTATTTCAGATCAATTTTTATATCCTTACCATTTATATATACATGTTTCATTTATCAAAATTTACATATTATTCATTTTATTTCCTTTACTCAATTTAAAACATTTCTTTAATTGTATGCCAAATTTATACTCGGGGTTTACATCTTTATTGTAAATTGTGTCATGCCATTCTATAATTTGAGAGTTGTTAGTAACATGAACGACTCTCAAGCTATTGATATTATTTAAGATTATTTTTTAAATTATATTATTTTTTTTTATGAAATATATTATTTTTTTTAAAATGCTAAATTCCTAAAAATAATTCTTGAAAAGATTAGCACGAGTAGACTAATCAATGAAAATATTTTCATATTCATACCTTTATAATTTTTAGTATGCTTTGTCAAATAGCTAGACCATCTTTAAAAAATAAACTAACAACAACTATTCAATCGAGTCATTGTTAATTAGGAAAACAATTGAAGTTGTAGTGTCGCAGCATTACTCTCTCAAAAATAAGAGGGATGGCTTCTAATTCGGAAAATACTTTAAAAAGGATTTAATTAAGAATCTCCGGAAACATTTGGAATCAAATTGATAAAATTTATAGGTTTAGGATTGAATTGAGAATGAGTATGTAGGATTGGTACTAAATTAAGCATAGAAACATTAATATCCTCCTTGAACAAAATTTTCAGACAGCAGTTGAAAAAGGCCCCACAAGTGTGATTTGAAAATTGAAACAGCACAAAAGCGAAGAAAAATTCTTTAACACGCTCTCTGTCTCTGCTAACCAAAACCCATCAGAAAATAATTAATTAAAAAGGAAAATGTCTGCTTTGAGTGTTGCATCAATTCGTTTACTCAATCAGAATCTTGGCTTCTTTTCTCTGTTTTTCTCTTACGCTCGCTGACTACAGCAAACAAACTACCACAAGAAAAGAAAGAAAGAAGCTAGAGAGAGAGACAAATTACAGAACTTTAAAGGTTAGAACAAAAAAACAGAGAGAAGATATAGTGATATATAGAGAGAAATAAGAAGTGGGTTTTGGTTGGTGAAGGTGGATATGGCCTTTGCTTCTATGCTTTGTTGTGTAAAGAATTCGGATCGGTAGGTTTTTCCTCAGCTATTCATAAAGGAACTTTTTTGATTATTTGATTGCTATTTTCTTTCTTCGATTTTTAGTTCCTTTGATTTTTTTGTTGTTTATGGTTTCTGGATATTGCTATAGTTCTGCTTGTTTTGGTAAATAAAATTGGGAATTTACATGGGTTTTGAGTTTTGGATTTGGCCGTATTTCGAGATTATTTTTCTTTCTTGATGTTAGAAATAGTGTTTTTATTTGCTTCACGGTTTTGAAATATAGGGTAGAAATTAAAACTGAGGTAAATGGGTTTAAGGGTCTAGATGTTGAAATCAATTTTTAGTGTTTTCTTGGGTAGCTTTGTAAATGATGGGAGGGATACCACTATTTCATTGGATTTTAAATGGGGTATTTTCAAGATATCTTGGTACTTTCTGAATTTCTTAAGGGATTTTTGTCTACTTGCTGAAATAAGGTGATGAAGAGTAACGGCATTGAGTTTGCATGCTAATAAAAAACGATCAGTTAATATGAGTTTGTGATTGATTTTATAGTAAAGAGCGAGGAAAGAAGCAGCTGACATGGCGAATCTTCTCCTTGAAGGAATTACACTCAGCCACCAACAACTTCAATTATGATAACAAGCTGGGAGAAGGGGGATTTGGCAGTGTTTATTGGGGTCAGCTTTGGGATGGATCACAGGTAATAGTTTAATTTTCAGCTTCCTTGTTCCGCCCCTCCATTTTTGTTTAACCATTTTGCTCTTATGTCCATTATTGAAAGGTATATAGTAGTTCATCACATGCAATAAATCTATATAGCAACTTCATTGAGCTGCTTTTGTTTTTTATTTAACTTCAAAGTCTATTTAGAGCAAAAGAAAAAAAGATGCAAACTAAAGGCTGTTGTCATCGTTCCAGTTTTTATATGCATTTGAACCTCAGTTAATTGCTCAAGATTGTTGAGGTTCAGATTTTGTCACTATTTTTGGACAATATGTCAATTGATAGTTTGATATTATCTATTTTAGCTTGATTCTCTGTGTCCTATTTTTATACTGGATCCAAATCATATCTTTTTATGAAGATTGCATAAGCAGGTCCATTTGGTGTGCCTATGTGAGTGGATGTTCATATCTAGCACGGACAGTGTCGAGGTTCATGACATTAGAGGACAAGATTTGGAAATCATAACTGATTGAAATAACAAATCACAGATATTTAAGTTTTGGTTCAGCAATTAAGAATTTCTTTATCAATTTAAGGAATTTCTTTTTGAACTAATTGCTTTTGAGAAATTGTGCTAATAAAGAGCAATAACAAATGGGTTGGGAGAGAGGGGGCAGATTGAGAGTTCTGTCTTCTGTGTAGTATGACAAGTAGGATGTTCTTATGATTACTGAATTGTCACTGTACTAGTGTTACTAATACTATTCCTGCAAGGGGAGAAGGGTGCTTGTATTGGGGGGGGGGGGGGTTCTTGCAACTGTCATTAGCACCAAGGTTTTATTAGGATGTAGTTGAACTTATCCGATGTTTTTTTTCCCACTTCATGGCAATTTGTTGTCCTTCAATTATTTTACTTAGCACATTTTACAGAATAAGTGGCCCTTAGATTATTTTACTAAGTGCATTTTTCTTAGTGCAACTATGGTGGAAGTGAAACTAAAAATATGTGGACGGTTTGGTATTTTGGGGCAGGGCATGTTGTGTACAATTGCTTAACCATGATTTAAAGCCAACTACCTCCTCAAGGCAAACCAACAGATATATTTGGGTAATGTTTTTAACATATCCAAAGGACATAAAAAGTAACTCAGAATTTGGAGCCTTAAGTAATTTTATATGATTCCAACGAGTTTCCAAAGAATTAATGTTGTATTACAGAAATGTGAGCTTTATGGTTAAGGTTCTCTTTCTTTTAATTGGACAGTGAAGAAAATTTTTAGTTATAGCAGGAATGCTAACAGAGGCCATTACTTGGGGTAGTACTAAGTCTAGAACTTGCAGCTGCTAGGATACATGTTTAAGCATTGAGAGTAGTCACTTCATGCCAAGACATCAAAAGATGGGACTATCTCTCAATTTTCCCTCCCAAATCACCACTTAAGAATTTTAGAATATTTCTTTAAATTGTTGAGACTTCCTTGGAATAAAGTGGTTATACATTCTCTTTCAAAGGACTATTTATAAAGGAAATTTTGTGAAGTGGATCGATGTTATGTTTTACATTCAGTAAAACCTGCTTTTCTGATATGTTTCTTATGTGTGGTATTGCATTTCACAACTTGATTGACTTGGGTCATCAAGTTATGATCTTGTTGATCTTCTTATGATAACTTTCTACTAACTAGTAATTCATACGCCTTTTGGAAGAGCAATTAAGGTGTGTTCAACAAATCACTTAAAAAGCTAGAAGACTGCCATCTGTAGTCTTCATTAGCTTTATATGCAAGTGTCTTGCAGAAATTTAGCTGTCATTATAAGAATTTCTACTTTTAGCAACCAATTATATTCAATAGCTGGGTTGGAGGCTCATATGTTTCTTGCTTGATTTTTATGTTATCCTATGCAAAGAAATGCATTATTCTAATGCTCTATTTTCTGTACAGTGACATAAATCTTATGAATTTTCTTTTCTTTTTTATGTTTTTTTTGCATTGGAGATCCACTGGCTTCGGGGATATAGCAGAGAGTAGGTGTTCCTCATCCCTACATCTCTTTGCCCACTCTTGTTAGGATTTAAACTTGGGACTCTAATATGGAATTCCCAAGTTTTAATTTCTAGACTGTCCCATTAGAGACACCTTCAGTGATGTGAATCTAGAAGGTAAGAATTGTAGAACTCACAATCAAGATAGAAAACAATCCAAGAAAGCTAAAATCAAATTACGATAAAAAAACTCGATACGATGATTACATGAACCAAGGCATCGAAGTTATTAGATGAAAAAGACCTCAACCTTGTGATTATAATGAATCATGAATTGGAGGTATAGGAAGAGCATCCAAAACCACCTCTCCTTGTCCGTCTTTTGCATAGATCACATTAGTCAAGGCTTGATCACCCCTTGTCCAATCTTGAAGCTTGAATTGCCCTAAATATCTTGAAGTTGCCAATTGAAAACCTCTCTAATCATTTTGGCCCTTGACCCAATCGACATCTCTCATGAATCTTTTTGTGGTGCATGTTGGTTCTCATCAATACTACTCCTCAAAAGGATTCGATCTCAAATCATCACCTACATCAAACAGAGGATGATTAGAAACATTAAAAATAGCACGAACACCATAGTCACCTGAAAGATCCACCTTGTATGTGTTGTCGTTGATTTGTTCAAGAACTTGGAATGAACATCTCCTTTATACTGCAACTTAGATCTCTTATAGGTTGGAAATTTTTCCTCCTTGTATGCACCCAAACCAAATCATCACTAGGAAAACCATTAATCTTTGAAAAATCCTGAAGAATTCACTGAAAACCAAGAATATGAGCAAACTTGGACGCACAATATTATTTTTGAATAATAAGCAATCACCCAAAATAAAAATAAAATTACAAGCTAAATAGCCTTATTTATACTATGTAAAACATCATGAACAATGTTGGAAAAATAATAAAAAAGTTCTAAATAAAAAAAGAAAAGAATCCTAAACCAACTAGGAAAATAATGCAATTCTCGCACAATAGCTTCTCAGCTTTATCACAAACCCTTTTCAGTGTCCGATTGCTATAAAATTTTGACTTTATAGGGAATAAGGCCTTTAGAATTTATTTGAAAAAATTTCAGTCTGATCCAACGATGGGATAAAGAGTTATGCTTATAAGTATAAAAATGTGCATTAGAAAAAATAAGCCTAAAACTGCCTCATGGAATAATGACTGTGAGTTATTCTTCAAGTTCATTGGTTATTTCACATTTATTTTCTAGTGAAAGAATTTCAGAATAATCACAAATCTTAAAACCTATCTCCTTTTTTGCATTGCAATCTTCAACTTCATAAACATCACTGTTACTCTCCTTCTGAAGTTCATGTTTGATTTTCGTTTTATCCTCCGGTGAATGATCTAGGTTTTAACATGAAATTGTTGTTGTATCAATAGTTTTCTCCGAACTCTTTGACATTCTCTTTTCCAACAAGTCATAAGAACCCAACAAGTTTTTAGCCTTACCACTTTTAGTTTTAAAATTTGACATCTTTGAATCACCATCTGATTGTTTTGTATCTTTTTGATGTTGGTCTGTAGCTTCTAATTCATCAAGTGGTTTATTTGTTATTTTTTAATAAGCATTGTAAGTTGATCATTCTTGCTTGCCTTGACGTATCTCACACAAGTTTTTTTATCGTCAACATTCATGGCTTGGAGCCTCAGTTTCTCTTGCCTCCTTGCATTAGGAACCTTTTAGGATTGTCTCTCTTGCAAATTAGTAAGTTTTGCTTCATTTCTGTCCAAGCCGTCACAAATCCCAAAATCTCTTCCTACTCTTTTATGGCTGAAATTTTCATGTTGTTGAAATCCCCCATCTCCACGGTTTTTAGGCTATTGAAATCTATCACTTTGGCTAAATGATGCATGCTCAAGGTCTTTGGCTTCTTCATCTTCATTCTCGTCAACAATCTCATCTAAATGTGGGGTAGCGCATCTTTCTGGTCTTTTGACATTAGAACCTCGTCGGAATGATTCCTCTCGCAAACTAGCAATCGCGGTCTCTTGTCTTTCCTTTCTATCCTACACCTCACCAAACATTACATTCATCCTCTCAAATTGCTGCTGCATAGCCGGTAACATGAACGAGTCCTTCTCCTTAGTAGGTGATGATCTGTCTTTGGAAGACATTGTCGAAATCTGAAATCTCATGTTAGTAGTAACAAAATATATTCTCACACACTCCCTCATCTTCTTACACTTAATAAGATGTAACTCCACTCATGTTTCACTTAAATTCTGGCTTTTCATAATAATATGCTCACCTTTTTGCCTTTTACCTCTTATGCTTCTCTTCAGTTCTTTAGGGAACTAATAAAAAAATAACCAAAACTCTCAGTCTTGTAACATCCAACTAAAGTTTTGAAGACACTAACAATCAAGAAAATGAAAACAAAGATGAATTACTAAAAAAAAAAAAAACGATAGAGAAAATGAAAACAAAAACGAATACAACAACTAACACAAAAATGAATACTAAAACGAAATTGAATTCAAGAAAGACTATATAACCTGAAACCACATTAGACTTTTAACTAACCTGAAATTAATAGCAACACACAAACAAAATCTATGGATGATGCACACTGATTCAGTAGACACTAATTCACAATTTTCGCAAATAATCCAAACCCAAAGTATACTCAAATAACCCGGAATCAATATCAAACTAACAATAACCACAATCTGAAATGGATTAAAGTGTTTTTCTTAAGTCTGAAATTCATTTTTTTTTTTGTAAACTCAAGTTGCGGTAGAATAAACAACTTGTGATTTAATCTTCTTTTTTTTTTACTATGCTGATTTGGCAATAGCCTTTTTTAATAGAAACTTTTTTTTTAGTTTCTCTCTCTTTTATATAATATTGCTGCAAAAATCAAAACTAAAAAACAATGAACAAACAATGCAGAAAATTTAAAGATAGATAGAATTTGATTTTAGAGCCTTGCTCTGATACTAATTGATGTGAACTCAGAGAGTAAAATCAAGAGAGAAAACAACCCAAAAAACTAAAATTATATTACGATAAAAAACACGGCACAATAATTACCTGAATCAAGGCACTAGAGTTATAGGATGAAAAAGACCTTAACCCAATGATTATAATGAATTATAAATTGGAAGTATAGGAAGAACCAAGGTTGTCAATACCGTTTCGGCAGGTGTTTTGTTTTTTCAATTGGAATGGAATGTTTCGATTTCAGAGCGTTTCGACGTGTCGTTTCGGGATTGTACTGTTCATCTATATATATATTCAAGATAAATTAATTATAAATTATGCATTACAAAGTACAAACACAATGTCAAGCAAACATAATTTTAAAATTTAAAATATTTCTAAATAGTCAAGATTAAATAGAACTTTAACTTAAAGTCTTAAAGTAATTCAACTTAAACAAAATACCAAAATATTATGAAAGTAAAATGTTTTAACACAAAAGAAACATAAATCAAACATCATCTCCATCATTAACATAGAAATAAGGATCTTGATCTTGTGGTGGTATGTAGGGAAAGTCATCAACTAGACATTCCAATAGTTGATCATTTCCACCAAGCTCATTCTCTTCATCAAAACATGTCTCTTCATCCTCTAAAGTCAAAGTAGACAAAGGTGCTTCTATAGTCTCCCAACTTATATCATCTCCATTAAGAAGGCTAGGTTCTTCACAAATCCATTCATTCAATAGATCAATGTTATCGAGGCTAATGGGATCTAAAACATCCCTTGTTTTGCTCAAATTCCTACAAAAAACAACATGAATATAAACCACATATATATTAGTGATAAATTTAATTTTAAAAAATTAATATCATTGTTAATGAAAATAGTAATAATCATTTTCAATATTATTATTAATATGATAATATCAATATTTTACCTCTGTTGAATCCTCAAATTATAACGAACAAATACTAGATCACTCAATCTCTTGTGCTCTAGCCTATTGCGCCTTTTAGAATGAATGAATTCAAATATACTCCAATTTCTTTCACACCCAGTTGCACTACAACATTGACTAAGAATTCGAATTGCAAACTTTTGAAGTTCTTGAGTATCATTGCCAAATTGCTCCCACCATGCAACTAGATAAGACAAAAGTTTAATAAATCAGATATTATAAATACAAAACAATATTATATTTAAAAAACAAAATGTTATTACCTGGATTTAACTTTTCTCTTTGACGAATAGCTAGAGGCATGCCAAAATCACCAGTTGCTTTCTTATACTCCTCAAGTTGGCCACTAATTACATCTTGAGTGTCACAATCAGGGACCAATCTAGTAATTGTGCTAAGCAAACCTCGAGTAACCTCCTTTTGTTTTGAAAAAGAAGGCCTAAAATAGATTCCAGGATTAAGAAAACAACCTGCTGCATGTAATGGACTATGAAGTTGCTTATCCCATCTAGCATCAATTACCCGAATATATGGTCCATATTGAGATACTCTATTTTTCAACCTTGTCTTGATGGCTTCTTTTGCTTTATCCATTGCCTCATATAAATAACCCATTGATGGTTTTTCTTCACTATCTGCTAACCGAAGAACTCGTACTAAAGGCTCACTAACTTTGACTATATGTTCACATCGAGGCCAAAAGTCTTTATCTTGTAAAATTATGGCAGTTATTTCCTTTCCAACTTTACTTTTACCATGACTTGATTCTACCCATTTCATGCAAGTAAACATTTGTCGAAGCTCTTTCTTAAACTTAAGTAAACATTGGATGCTTAAAAAATGGGTAGCAAACCTTGTAATGCCAAGACGACATAGATCATTTCCATTAGTAAAGTCTTTCCTCATCAAAGCTAAAACCCATGCATGATTATATATAAATTTGGTTATGTTTCTTGCTTTCTTAATGGTTTCATCAATCATCGGAAAATATCTTGGAGCAGAAATATTTTCTAACATCAAATCAATGCAATGGGCAGCACAAGGAGACCAAAAGAAAGTGCCATACCTTTGTTGCAAAGCCTTCCCAGCAGCCTTGAATGCAACCTCATTATCACTAACAAATTGGACAATATTTTCTTGCCCCACTTCTTTGACAACTTCATCAAACATTTCAAGCAATGT
>Ga0307517_10002297_pt1 | contig 30829 bp, 17 predicted proteins | sample 23_EM_MG_FD_194515 | JGI IMG/M metagenome (GOLD analysis project Ga0307517, IMG submission 194515) | Populus trichocarpa ectomycorrhiza microbial communities from riparian zone in the Pacific Northwest, United States - 23_EM | ecosystem: Host-associated > Plants > Roots > Unclassified | place... | reverse complement strand
ACTTTATCTACGAGTTAATAATTTATTGTTATCTTTCTATGCTTTTATTCTAATTTATAATGGCTTAGCCTGTTAAATATCATACATAATAAATATTTAATTTGAGAAGAGCTTTATCTAGGATTTTATAAAATTAATATTTGTATTATTCCACGTGTAAATAAATAAATAATAAACTCAGTATTAACCATTATCGTAGTAGAAAATAAATCATTATATCCTACAAAGCTAATATTAACCTCCCATTTGATGAAGGGAGGCCGCGGCCCAGGCCCACGTTTTTTATTTATTGCCCTGCTATATTGCTGCAGCAGCTTGGAACAAATGTTTTTGCAAAAGTAAAGAAATAATATTTAAATTGCTATAAATTTTTTAATATTACCATTAAATTTAATATAATGATTTAAATTTGAAAAACTCATTCTATTTGCTTAACCTAAGTTTTAAATTAAATTATATTAAAATTATATTGACATAGACGGGTCAATTTAAAATAAAATAAAATAAAATAAGAATTAGAGTAACCCTAATTAACCAGCCCAATTTACAACCATTGTTACAAAAAAGAAGAAGACGCCCTCCTCCTCCTTCGTCTCCATGAAAGCCTCTCTAGCGGAGCTGAATGTCCATTGTAGATATTTTTTTTTTCTTTCTTTCTCATGATCAATCTCCATTAAGTATAGTATATGAGATATGAAAAATACAATATCTTATATTAATCAAATAAATTTAATCAAAGAGAAAAAAAGTCAAAAACTACACAGATTATTGTAGATGTGTGTTGAAAGAATTATAAATTTAGCACGTTATTTTTTATATATAAACCCGGGTACGGAGATCCATGGGGTCAAAGGAGGCTCTACCTGCCTTTATTTTTTATATATATAAACCCAGGTACGGAGATTCATGGGGTCAAAGAATGCCCTACCTACCTCCATTTCCAAAAAAAGTCAAATATTTTTTATTACTTTCTGCCTCATTCAAATAAATTCAACACGAGGGAGAGGGAAAAAAAATCATTCGACCACTCCATGAAAATTCAAGATCTTGTTCTTTCTTTCTCTCAAGATTAAACATAAAAGTAAATTATTATGGTTTTAATGTGTCGGATCACATTAGTTTATTTTTTATTTTCTCATTTTTCCACAAGATATTAGCAATGTTCTTGCACGCAAGTCTCCTTAATTTAATGTTCTTGCACGAAACTCAATTAAAACTTTGGTCATAGATTGGGGACTAACTTAAGACTTGCCCTTCTTAAAAAACCTTACGTACAACGGTAAAAAATGAATTCTTTACAAGTTTTAAATTCCAAGACGACGACGTATCGATCAAGAATTCAGCCCCCGTCTCCACGGCAATTCAGCCATAAAGTCTACTCCGATAATTATAGTGGGTGGAAAATAGGAAGACCAGTCAGCCTTCCACCACCACTTGGAAAAAGTTAATTACTATTTTACCCGTGAATGAGCGATACTGTATAAAACCCACCATGCAGATTTTAAGTTATTTATTTATTTATTTATTTTAATATGAACACGTTAGAATAATTATTATCGAAAGCGCAAGCCTGTCCTTGTAGATTCTTAGACGTGGCCGACACGGAGATTCCAATTATCAGTAGAACCACACATGTTTTACTCCAATCCGATGACCTCACAAATCACAGTCTTCTGCGGGCCCCAGGAAGGCCCTTCAATCATGCAACAAAAATTAAAGTGGCTGGAACTACGAGATTTGTTCTATAATAATATTAATAATTACTCCATGAATAATTATTAATTAATCTAACATGAGAAATTTTTAAAAAAACTTTTCTCATTAATATTCAATAAGATATTTATTTCTTGTTTTTTTTCATATAATTTTTTAGATTTATTATTCTTATATTTATTAATACAAGTGCTTAAAAATCACTGACTCCTAGTTTTATTTTATTTTTTTTATTGAAATTTGAATTCACAGTGATAATAATTTTTATTTAAAAAATAATGCTTGTAATAAAAAAAACATTTCATCAAAATAAAATAAAAATGCATGAATAAGGAAAATGAGTTTGTTTTGGAAAAAAAACGCATTTTTTTCATTTATATTCAAGTCATTAGAATTTTTATGAATATTTTTTAGTCACCGTTGGTTTTTTATTTAATTAAATATATTATTAATAATAATAAAAAGACTTGATATTGTCAAAATAAATAAAAAATCACATGGACGAGAAAAGACAGTTTTGACTAAAAAAATAAAATTGTAAAAAAGAGAGTTATAAATTCCACAGCTTGCCACTACGGTGGTGGTGTCTCTTTCAAAGCCATAATGACTCCCAGGAAAAAATCGATGGCATCTTCTTACCTCATCTCTTTAGAATTTAGCTTCAATCAGTGTTGAAAAAGGGGGAGGGGGTTTACCTGGAAAAAACATGTTCACAAGTCGACTCAAAGAAATCGAGTGACCCATGATATTACATCTGGTATGCCCACCACCACCACCACCATCATCATCATCAACTGGATGGCCATAATCATCCTATCATTTTATCAAGCTTTTGGCATATGCAACATGTAATGCAGTGCGAGTAGTGCAGCTACTTTGATATAAAGGAATAACTTTAGAAAAGCAGAAAGAATTCTCCACAAAAACATTTTATTTCTTTTTACCGTTTGCAGAGCATCGTATAATTAAATAGAAACTTGGCCCAGAGTCACAAAGTCATGAATTGGGTGAGAAGATCATTACTAGCTGCTAAGAAATGTGAAGCACGGTCACAGCTTTACAAAGTAAGCAAGCTCAGCAACCCCACCAAAAGACATAATCACCGCCTTAATTATTCTAACCACAGAGAGATGATAAATGAAGAGTTTGTTAAAACCTAAGAAAAACTACGCTGTCAATGTTAACTAACCTCTCTCCCATGTATGGACACCCACAACCTTCCCTCTGGATTTACCATGGTCCTGCTGAGAAGGCCATGAAAAGAGATCCTAGTTTTTTCCAAAAATGATGGTCAAGTCCTTCTAGTAGTTTCCTGTGGCCTTTCTCTTGTTATGACACTATATGGGGCACCACAAGGGGTATAAAAAACCAAAATAAGTTGTACTTGACACCCCCTGCAGGTCTTAGTTTCCAAGTCTTTCTGTGTTTATGTATCTGGATTCTGGCCTTATTATCACCAGATTCTCCCATGCCACTATGCCTTTGTTTCATTTAATATTTCTCATCTTGGTCCTCTTGACATCGAGCTTTGGCTCTTATTCTTGGTGCCCACATAACTATGCTCCACAAAATAATAGAAAATTTGAGCAGAAAACTGATCGTTTCTGGGAGTTCCAAGAGCAATCGAAAACATGGGTTGAAGTGGAACTGCCATATGGCCTTGTCTCTTGTGTTAATGACAACTGCACTAAAGTTGGTTCAATTCATCCGGTTACAAGAGATGCAGAAGAGCAGTTAGAAAGACAAAATGATGTTACCAAGAAAACTGGGAGTCTGAAAAGGAAGGATGGGGATGGAGGAAAAGAACAGAATTCTGAGATTGTTCTGCCATTGAGGAAGAGGATTTCTTTGACCAAAATGTCTGAGTCATCCATTTGGGTAACTGGTGAAAGTGGGTCTATCTATGAGAGGTTCTGGAATGGAGTCCAGTGGGTGATAGCACCCCATGATCTACCAGTATTGGTTGGTCATGCAATCTGTATCTTTATTGTCAATCAAAGTATTCTTGCTCTATCAGAATCAGGAATCCTATTTCAGGTACTAGTCTTTTTTTCAGCTCATAAAAGTTGCTGTCTTGTCTATATGATCATGGAAGAAACCATATATAATATGAGGCATCTTTGCAGTTATCTATCTTAATCAAAAAAAGCTCGTGGTTTCAATTACTTCTAAGATCATCTATATTTTGCTCCTTTATTTTATATCTACCTATCCTGTTTCTACAAGTTTTAGTTTGGCGAGGCAGAAATGTTTGCTAATTACTACTATCAGACCTGCAAACCTTGATTGCATAGTAGTTGCAAGAGCCTTTTGTCTTCCAGTAGTACTGGATTCAATCAGGAAAGTTATACATACTTTTTTTCTAGCTACCATCAAATCTGCAATCTGTGTCATACAAGCACTTGTAATCAGTGTAACCATGTCACAACTCAAGTCAAACATTCAGGCATGGCACTCTTGCATAAACTGGGCTGGCTCTATGTTAATTAGCTCTAACACATGTTTTGTCTTTGAAGTTGCTTGTGCAATGGTCCCATGATTTTCTTCATGCATGAGCAATTTTCTCGTATTAGTTAATACTGTTCAATCGAAACCAAAACTAGTTCTTCCACTTCAGGACATATGTGCTAACAATCAGGGAGTGCTCTGAATTTGATGGTCAAGCGTGCTTTGACTTTGATGCCTGCTTGATAAAAATGGATTTGCTGGTCACTATAACTGTCAAATGCACTACTGTTTCATGTGTTGGATCATTTTTTCTCCTTTCCAGATGAGACTCAGTGAGCGCTCACAGCCAATTTGGACAGAGTTCACACCTACTCTCGATGAAAGCACAAATAAAGAAGCAGGACAAAGTTCATCGATCCCAATAAAGTCAGGCGTCATTTCACATGATGGGTTGTGAGTGCATCACTTCAGTTTCAAGACCTTCTATTCAGTGAATTATACATACCAAGAGTCTGAAACAGCGTAATCACGTTACTTTACTGCAGCAAATGTAGTAATTAACTCCTTGCTTTCACTGCATTATTTGCCAGGACAATTTATTTCTGCACAAAGAATGGCTCGTTATTAGAACTTAGTGAGGCAGAACCTCCAAGGTAAAACTAGAATTTCTAAAACTAAAAGCTGTCTTAACTACAACTAGTTTTATTGTTTTTGAATTTTAATCTCTGCTTACAGAGTAGATTCTGATGGGGAGACTCTAATATTAACGAAGTTTATGCTGTAAACATAGAACAGATGGGAAAATCACGGGCGACCACCTGGTGCAGATGTTGCAGCAATTGCTGCTGTTGCTACTATTAGACCAGAAGTAGTATATACCGTAAGGTTAGATCTATCTCAAATCAACAACTCAAATTAAAAGAAATCAATAATAACCTTTTTGGACGGGCTAACACAAAGTATATCTAATTGAGAAGTGTACCGGCAAACATCAAATTAAATGTGAAGTTGCCAGTAGTTATAATCAGATATTCTGTGTAGGACAATGTCCCAACCAAGCCATGCTTTGTGGCTAAGCTGTCTCATTGGTTCTAGGCTATTATCTTCTTTGCCATTTGAAAAGGAAAACAATGTGTGCTGCAAAGCAGTTCTACAGGTGATCTCTACGAATACGATAGGAGGTCAAAACCATCATGGAAGAAGCATATATGGACAGAAGGGAAAGTAGAAGATGCTTCTCTGATGCCATCGATGGGATGCACACTACATGGCTTGAGTGGAGACTACTCCATCTCTCTTTTTCTTTTAACTAAGGTACCATATTTGTAAATATAATGCGCACAAACACACAGACAACAGAAAGTGATAAAAAAAAAAAAGGTAAACCAAATAGGGGGAACAATGTGCACAGCAGAAGTATTATGAAAATCTTCTTGTTTCCAAGGAAGCTAAACGATTGCCTGGCCTCTACTCACAATGTATTCTGTATTTCCAGGGTGGTAAATTGGTAGAGAGACGATTGAACCAAAGGAAGTGGAAATGGATAGTCCATGGAAGTCCCAAAGATCATCAGTTGACATCTATCACACCAGGTCTACAAGATGAGACAAATGAAAAATTCTTGTCATTATTTTTCACCACATCCTCTGGATCGGTTTTTGAGTATCGAATATCAAAACAGTCAGGTGAGTGAAGCAGTTACTATAAACTGTTTTCAATCTCAAAATGGTGAGGCTTTTCGCTATTCTTCTTCTTCTTCTTATGCTTTCTAATGAGATTCCTTTATAGACTCAATGAAGGACAGTCACATAACAAAGACAACCCAAGTATGGTTTTTCTGGTTTTCACTCGTATATATCCAATTCACTACTCTGAGACTCGCATATGGAAAACCAAGGAAAATGCATCCTCTGGGAAGCCATCAGAGAATGCTGTTCCATTGAGTTGAGATCAAGTAACCAGTTTATATATTTTAAATCCCTAATCCTAATTCTGGAAGTAGGCTTTGTCTCCCCCTGAGAACAGTTAAGGCAAAGGACTGGAAAATTCCAAATTACCTATTCAGGGAAGGGAAAGGGCAACTTTTGAAACTCCTAGGGAATTCCATGTGTCATGACTGGCTGGTGAAAAACAGGAATAACATATAATTCCTCTGGTTGCACATTAAGATTCTCATGGAATTGAAATTCATTCTTCGTTCAAAGCTCTTGGTATATTTGAAAAGTTGGCACAATAGAGAAATGCATCTAGCTAGCAATAAAACCAATAGAAGTAGTATTGAAAATAGGTTGTTCTTCTGCACTGCTTCTTCAATGAGATTAATAGCTTTCACAATGCCTAGTAAAGAAATTTTGGAAGAACAAAAATCACAGATGTTTTGTTTTTAGAACCATTTCTTAAAGAAATTATGGCAGATTGTGGATTTTTAAATAATTCAATAAGCTGAAAGCCATGGTTTTTGACTGATTTGCACCTTTGTGTGCCATTGAACATGTTTGCTGTTTGTAGCTAAATCATTGTTAAGTCAGACCTAACTTTTTCTCTTGAAGCCAGGCACTGATCAGGGAAACCAAATTCCTGAAGCATGGTCGAGTCATATGCATCCCCCGCATGCAAAAGTTGCAAGTGGAATTTCTGGGTTACAAGTCCAAGTTGGCAGAATAGTTTTCGCACTGCATGATGGTAGACTTGCAGAATTGCATCTACCTGGACTAGGTGGAGAAAATACAGGGCCGAATCATCAAGTCAATCTCCAAAAAAAGATATCAATTAAATATGTATGGTCAATATTAGATGCCCCAGAGACTGAAGGGTGGAATGCTGAGTATTGCAGAGAAGAACGTGGACCGATGAACTGTCTTGAAGGCATTAAAGATGAGCCAAATGATCACGGAATTACAAGATCAATGGCAAGAAGGCGAAAGGGAAGCCAAGCACAACAAGATTACCTATTTGCAGGTGCTAATGGACCAAAGAAAGTTTCGAAAGAAAATAGATTCCCAGATAATTGGATCAACACTAACTTTCGTCTGCGAATGATGCATGGAGGCAAATCATTTTTCCTTATTACTGATGGTGGTTTGACTTTTGAATATATTTATGCTGAAAATTTATGGCTTTGGCTAAGGCATGACCACCCAACACCAATGAAAGGTGCCCTTGGAAACTACAATGGAAGTCTGTTTTTGGTAGACATTTATGGGAGTCTGCTTATAAGAGAAAGAAGCGGTGAGGGGCTAGCATGGGTGAATTGCACTGCCATGAGGAATCTCGGACATGTTATCGGAGGCCCTCCATGGGATGGGATTCCAGGTAAAGCTCTGAAAGTTACAGAAGAAGATGCAATCTTCTTAGTGAGCAAAAATGGAAGACTACTGCAGTTCACAGTAAGTAGCAGGAATCAAATAAACCAGATTATTTCTATTGGTATACAACTCCAATGTGTACAAAAGATTAAAAGCATCAGAGAATTTATTTTCCTACTTCTGATTCACTTAATCTTTCATTATGTCATTGCATCATCACCATCCATACAAGTATTTCATGTGATCTGGCAACCAAGAAACATTACTGATTAATAGAAACAAATATTCTGAAATGTTACTTTAAACTCCTACAGAAGGCTAGAAAGCCACAGCAGAAAAGGTACTTCTGTGATTTTCCCAGACTTGTAAAGCAGCTCATTGCTGATCATTTAATCAAGTTTCTGTGCAGGTTGCCCTGAGGAAATTCAAATGGAAAGATTGTCAAAACCCTCCAAATACCAAAGTTGCAAGTATTGTTGATCAGGAGCTGTTCCGGGACAACATAGTGTTTGTCATCGGAAGGAATGGAAAGCTATACCAGTATAACAAAGTGACTGAATTGTGGCATGAGCATTATCAGTCGCAACATTTGATTTTATCAAGTTTGCCTGGAACTGCTATGAGGGCATCATCACAATCACTTACAGGCTCACTATTTATGCTTTCAGAAGATGGTGGACTGGTTGAATATCATTGGAATACCGGTGTTGGATGGAATTGGATTGAACATGGAACACCTAATAAAGGTGTAACCCTGATCACTTCCCCTAGCCCATGCTTTGAAGGTAATCAACTTTTTCTTATTGGTTCAGATGGAAAAGTGTACGTTAGATATATGGACAAAATGACATGGAGATGGAAAAACTGTGGCTTCCCATATGTGGGAAAATTAATGAACGAAGATCAAACACAAGAGGGTGGAAATGATGATAATGAAGAAGTTTGCATGGATAAAGATTTTGCAGCTAGCTTGGAGAATGTTGCAGAGAAGTATAGTGATTATAATAGAAACTGTGACCCGAAGGTTGGTATAAGAATCTTTTCCCTTTTTTTTTATATATAAATTCATATACTAACTGGATGCTGGACAGCATTAGAAATCAATGATGAGTGTTTTAAACATTCACAGGTGGCACCAACAAGGCCAATCCCATTTTCTGATGATTCAGTTATCTTCGAGCTCAAGGATAGAAGAGTAAGGAACACTTGTTCATTTACTGTCTCTGATTTCTAATAATGAACATAAGTAAACTTGAGATGTAGGGTTTATCCTAATTCACAAAGAAAGAGCTGCAAGTTTCACGTAAACAGACCAAGAAAATGGAGTTGGACTAAAACTTGAAAACTACATGAACATTTTCATAGAAGCTAAACACATTATACATGTCAGCAAATGTTTTCTAGGAAACAGTCTAACACTCTTGACAACAAACTTATTAGAAATTTTATTCAGGAAGTTAAAAGTTGAGCTATTGATTACTTTCTATGTGCAATTTATGCATAATTTTTCAATTAAGAACCGAATCGGCCTCGGATTTCTTGAACTATAATCTCAAAAAGGAAAGGATTGTTCTTTCATTCCTTTTCTAAAATCTGAAACATTTTTCCAAGCTAACATAAACTTAAAAGGGATATAAAAATGAGAATGGTGCTCACGTTAATACTCGTGGCAGTTGGCAGAGATGCGAAGAGTGGAGGGCACACATTGGGTATGGTCACGCACTATTGGCACTCCAACAACCTTATGCATGGCCAATTATTGGACGGCTGTGGCTTCTTGAGGAAAACATACAACATACAGAAGAACATGTCAGAAACATACATGTATAGATCAGCTACTACAAGTACACGAATTTTGTACATTTAACAAAGAAGAGAGAGTAGGAAATATCGGACCTTCTTTTCGCTTGCTGTGGGAGAGCAGGAAGCTGGAATTAGAGTAGAGAATCATCAGGAGCAGAATTTCTAATATGACTGTTTGTACAGTGGAGGAATTCAGAGGAAAGCTGAGAACATGCTCATCAACCCCTAATTATAATATCATTGAAATGACATGGTATCCTATAGATGTGGTAATTTGCTGATAATTTTACTCTTGACTGACAGGCAAACAAGCAAGCAAGGTACGTTGGGGGCTTTCTTCCTCTTGGTACACGTACCTCCACTAAAATTCATCATAAAGTGGAGATTAATAATGATATCACAACGAAGTAGTTCATTTCTGCTCGGGGAAATATTTGTTTGGTTGAGCTTATGATGACACCATCGTCAATACCTTCATAGAAGCTCCAGTCCATTCGTTGCGTGAACAAGGGGATTTATCAAAGCATACACGAGCGTGTTGTAAATCTCATCTTACTAAAAACTAAAAATATATTTTATTTTTTTGCTTTTTTTTTTATAGATCCCATAAAAAAAAACTCAACCACCCCTCGAGCCATCAACTGTATACCATAATTTTGTTGGAGAAAAACGATAGGGATAGCCATCTTCCTAAAAACTAAAAATGCTATGTTTTGTTTTTTTGCTTTTTTATAGATCCCATACAAAAACACACAACCACACCACACCGTAATAGCCATCAAGCAATACAGCTGTTTACCATAATTTTGTTGGAGAAGTTACAGCAAGGATGGCTTCCGAGTATCACTGTGTACAGAATTGCAGAATGCTAATGTTTGAGCATACAAGAATATTGGAATTCCTTGCCAGGTAAGCACCACTTGCTCTGGAACCCAAATCAGTAACCAAATTCGGCCATGTAGCACTGGAAAAACCTTTGGACTCCAAAGCCAAATAAACTAACTGAAAAGGCCTCGCTTGAGCAACGTTCTTAATGGAACTTAAAAGCCTCGCAAAAATCTCAGAACTGAATATATCTTAAGCACCCAAATAAACCAGATTACTAAACTTAAAGGTTAGTACAAAATCAGAGTCAAATACACAGTGATTACTAAACTTAGAAATTAGTGTAAATCCATTCAACAAAAGGGGAGAAACTGGAGGGATTCCCAACAAACAGATGATCAATTCATAAACCCAATGAAGACAAGAATCAACCACGATCTTCCATGATAACTAGGTAGAAAATGCCTCAAAGCAAAATCATACACCTTCATAACAGAAATCTCAACCCATTAGTATCTCCTCCTAGGACTCCTTGAGCGATGTGTTCGTCCAGGTCTGCAAAAATTTGAAAGATAACAAGTTATACTCCCAGCTAACACAACTAAAGAAAGATCTAACTCAGATTTGAAGCAACTCATACATGGTCAAAGAGGACAGCGTCATGCATCAGGAAGATACTATCACTTATCTAGAATTTGATTGGGAGTCATATAATAGTAATGGACAGCACATCTCCCCAAGGAGATGAAACAACATCGCACACAGGCATGTACTATCTCAATTAAACTGTTCAAAAAGTAAAACGAGTAAAGAGCATGAAGAAGCAAGGTGAAGCTTATAAGCCCCTTAAAAACACCTGGACTATTTTATAAGAAAATCCACGTCAAAACCAACACTTCCCTTTTCAATTCACCCAAGTCTGAGCTTAATGCCATGTAGTTAGAAGCAGTGTGAATTTCACTGTATTATCTAAAACCACTCTATAAAAGTTTTATCCAGCTGAAGAGCACTACATATTCTTTCACCAAATATAAACAGCACCTTGAATTTGACTAGGATTGAGGGTAGTCTGGTCATACAACAATTCCTAGAAATATGTCATTAATAGCCAGAGTTTTTCCTTGACAGACGACAGGCAGGTTGAGACAATTTAAAACTCCCACTGAAGAAATTTACAGAGTTAGAAGACCCAAGTTATTAAAATGTTTTTCAAACTTCTATAGTAACTTTGATCATTACGGAGGAGACTTCTATGTAATTACACTGACATCCTCTCTATGTAATAATATATGACATCAAATAATTTTTCACCTTATGAAAGTAATGCATAGAGACAAACCTCATATTCTTTCTCTTTAAGGCCCAATTGCTGGGACCATTGCTGAAGGCCCAATCAACATTGATAACCTGTTCAAGCAATGTTCCCCCGTTCATTGAAGCTATTGCATTCTCTGCTTGCTCAAAATTCTCATATTCTATCAGCGCATAGCCCTTGCAAAACAAAAGGTATTATGCATTAACTTAATGAAAGAATACTTGCTTCATAATTTTCAACAAAAACAACAGGCCAATGTTATTGTTAATTGTCATGACCACAATAAAGGGCATGAAATCACATTCATGATCAAGAAATAAAGCTTTGCGAGGGCCAAGGACTGCAAAATGATATTGTACATTAGTGCTGAATTTGGCCACCTCAAAACCCAATTGAATCAATACCATGCTATACAATTAACAGAATTACATGTGGCTCCATAGATGTCAAATGTTATGATTTCTTGTTTTGTGTGGAATGAGTAAATAAACATTAGCTGCTTTCAAAATTTTGGAACTGAAAAGTTGCCAAATTTCCTTCACAACAAAGGTTATGCAATCATGCTTTGTGTACATATGCATAACCACCAGAGCAACCAGTACCAACAAAAATCCTATATATCAATACTCTCTCTCCTGGGTGAGCACATATCTGTAATACCATCCACACACATGAGTTAACATGAATGAAAACAGTTAAAGACAGTCAAGCATTATCAAAACCACTACGGTTTCAGTTCCTCACAAAAAAAAAAAGAAGCCCAGCACTATACACAACCTTTCGAGCAAGTTGCAAATAAAGCAGGTGGAAATATAAAAATAGTACACAATTTAAGTGGAGTCAAGGGTAGATCATTTTCGACAATCAAGGATCAATGATACAGTCATGCAGCATGTAACACCATTTCAGAATGAAAACTAAATAAATCTGAGTTGCCACAGCTAACATCTCAGCATCCATTAACTTGCAAATTGAATAGAGATGATTTTTTTTAGAAGATGCCTATAATCATAACAATTAAAGATTCAACCCACAGTTTATACTTTAAGAAAAGTGAGATTGCTGTGTGCTATTTTGAATCACTAGATTTGAGTTCCAATTGAAATGTGAAAATTTTTGGAACAAATGCTCCAAACCAAAAATCAGTGAAGCACAGGGACTTGTAATAAGATTGATCTCTGTGTTTTGAATTCCAATCTAACAATGGTTTTCACTGATATGGCCTCCCAACTTAACAAAAGAACCAACCAACTACAAAAAAGATTAAAAAAAAGGAAAGGTTTTGCTTACCTTAACAAAACCGGTGCGGCGATCAAGATTCAAATGCAAATTCTTTATTTCTCCAAACTCACCAAAAGCTTCTTGCAAATGATCATCTTGTGCTTCCTCGTGAACTCCACTCACCAAAATTATCCATCCTTCAACAGCTGCAAATAGATGGAACAATTAACATCCACCACAAGTTTCGGAACAAAAAGATAACTGCTTTTTAAACAAATGATAACAGAGATCAGCTAGCAAGAACAAAACATTATTTGTTCAAGCTATAAGAACCTTTAAAGCACCAGGATCATTCACAAATTGCTTCATGAAATGACTAAGAATAACGGGGTACTGTTTTTTAAATAACAATGGCAACTGATCCAATAGATTTGTACTCTAACCAATAAAATTATTCCAAAACAAACCAACAAGATAGTTTAGTTTTGGAGGATCCCCGCGCAAGTAAACCATTCTAGCACAATGTGGGATTTTTTCCACCTAATGTGGAGCTAGTTTACATGAGCAGTCTCTAGTATTATATAAGACTCGATGCCATATTCCCCTAATTTCAAACAAAAGTTTCACTATTTTATTTTATTTGTTTAATTGCATCACATACACAGAAAAAAACAGCACATTCCATCTTAATTTTTCAATAATAAAAGTGAAAAGAAAATAAATAACCACATCAATTCACAGTTAAGAACCTCATAAATCACAAAACCAATCAAAACCCTAATATTGTTTTATTTTAACTTTCAATTAACTCTAAACCCCTAGAATTCAAACAACAAGCTAAAAGTATCTAGGGTTTAAGTTTCACTCACATCGCTGGGGGCCAGGCCCACCATCAGAACCGAGGGAATCAAATCCACGACCGGAGAATCGGCTCTGTCTCTCAGTATCAACCTCTTCTCTAAATCCACGGCCTTTAGTCTTTTTAGGAGCGGAGAGTGAAGGAGACGCGCTGCCTCCGGTAATAGCCGACTTTAACTTCGGAAGTGGAGCTCGCGGCGAGGACGAGGCGTCGACGTCGACGGCACCGTCTTCGTCCATCAAATCATCGTCCTCTGGCTCAAAATCCACCGCTTCTGCCTCCGTGTTTGCCATTATTATCGATTGGTTTCTCGCTCTAGAAATTGTGGGTGCTTTGTTCTGTTTCCCTCTCTAGAATTTTGGGAATTTTTCAGTGTTGGTTGTTTATGACTGAGTGTTACTTTCTTAAACGGGCTTTGGGTTTGGGCCTTACATGCCGTTTGTTAACGTGTTTAAAACGGTATTTTTCATTAAAAAAAATGAATATTTTTGTGTTTTTTTTCAGAAAATTCATTAAATTATATTAAACTAGAGACACTACGGTATTAATTAAACACATTTGCTAAATCACGGGTTCCGATTTGTTTTCCTACATACCCGACCCGAATGATAAATTTTACATTTTTATTTTCCGGAATTATCCCTCTCCCCGACCGTCTCCTTTGCGCCTCCACAACTGGTTCCAAAGAGAGAAATGGTTTTTTCTCGAATGAGATTAAGCGAAACGGCAACGTTTAGAGGATGGTTGTTTATCTTGATGGGTTCCGTTTCTTTTGTGGGATTTCTATTCGCGGCAGTGATATCGAAGCTTCTTCCATTGTCGGACAATCCTATCATCTCTGCCATTCAAAACGACAGGTGAGTTTTACTTAGCTGCTGCGTTTGGCTTTTTTTCTTTTTCTTTTTCTTTTTCTTAAATCTAAACTGGTCTTAATTTGTTTGATAACAACAGGTATTACTGCTTCTTGGTGCCCTTGACACTTCCTATCCTGGTCAGTGCTGTGTATTTTCATTGGCTTAGCATGAAGATGTTCAAACATGCATAAGACTCTCATCAAGCAATGAAAGCTTGTCTGAATAGGTATCGCATGACATTATTTTAACTTTTCAGCCCTTGTTTTTATTTAGCAGTGGGCAATGAGCTTGCCCTTTGTAATTTCTTGATGTCTTCTCAAACCCTTGTGATGTTTGGTTGGATATTTCTCGTAGAAACCTCTGCGGTGGAGCTTATTGATTTCATAATTACTACTATAATTTAGAGTGCTCTAAAATAAATTTTCGTATAGGTGTGTTTTGATTGTAAACTGGATGAGTTTCGGCGCAAAGTCTTGTGTTTTGAGATAGTAAAGTTAGTTTTTCTGGATAAATGCTGAATCTTCTTCACCTCTGTTTGGGAGAGCTGTCAAAATGGAGAATTACTGAATTATTATTATTTTTTTAATTTTTAGATTGGTTTGATATTAAAAATAAATAAATAAATATTATTTTAATATATTTTTTAACCAATAAAAATATTTAAAAAACAACGACACCATGAACACCCCACTTCAGTACAAACCTCAGACTAATACACAACTGACAAGAAGGTGGGACTGGTACATAAATAATGTATTCCTTTTATTTTTAGTTAAGAATGATGAAGCATTGCATTCTCTTGAAATCTCCTCATGTTTTTTCATAATTTGTGATGTTTGAAGTTACAGGTAACATTGTATTAAGTTTGTGAATTATAAGAATCTGCCCACCACTTCTGGTTTCCGGTTGATCACGGCTTTCTTCTGAAACCCTAGAAAAGAAAGCTAGAAAAAAGGAAGTCCCATTAAGAAGAGAATGTGATGAAATCCAGAATAAGTGGCAAGTTCTCATCCACCTGCAGCAGGGATACCATACAAGTAATTTACTCTGTGACTAGGAGATCAAGGTTTGCCTGGAAGATAAAACAGGAAAATGGTTATGCCAGAATTTGGTGAAGTCAAAACACTAGAAACTTGAGCCATTGTTTGACAACTCTTCACTTCTAGGTTGCACAGAGCTTCATGTATAGTCATGGAGTCAAGACTTGGAAGCCATTTTCAGTAGATACATTTGAAAATAGAGACAAGATATCGAGAGAAGAAGCACAGAGAGAGAGTCTCAGAGAGAGCTCTTTGGAGGCAACAAAATAGAACATTTAATTTTATAGCAGCATGGACTGATCGATTTCCTATAAACAAAAAAGAATTTCGTTTTTTAATTCCCTTAGGGGTGGTGATGTGAGTGTTTGAGCTCTTCCAGATCAGCTCGGTTATTAGTAGCTATATTTTTAATATCAGAACAACATCAAAATAATTTAAAAATATTAAAACAAAAAAAAAAACAGATTCAATCTTCTACGCTGATAATTTGACAGCTCACACACATGCGAGGTTGATTCAAGTCCTCCGAATTGCTAATCACGTTTGTAAAGCAGAGAAAGGAGGACAAGAATTCATGAAGGGCATCATGCTAAAGGGAGAAAAATTATGTCTATCGAGGTTGGATTTGCGTCGGCCACAAGTGTCTTCTTCGAATTTTGGGAGCGTTTGGTATTGTGTTTGTACCTGTGTTTCGTCCAAATTTAAATTTTTTTTTTTTTTGCTAAAATTGAGTGCGGTTTGTACTTTTTGGATCGTTTTGATGTGCTGATGTCAAAAATAATTTTTAAAAAATAAAAAAACATCATTGACATGCATTTCGGCACAAAAAGCTATTTGAAAAGCACCTACAACCACCCTGCCAAACACGCTTTTATCGCTTCCGAGCAAGAAGACAGATTCCCTCATGTCTAACAGAAAAACGTTGCATCCTTCTGAAAAACACTCTGGAAGCTATCTGGCCTAGGTAGGCTCTCTTCCTTGGAAAAGATTTCTCAAGCTAGAGTCCCTGTTGATACTCGGGTCTCGACCTAGATAGTCAGTCTTTTATTCCATGAAAAAAAATTCAATAAACCAATTTTAGATCTGTGCCCATTTTAGATTGTTTTCTAGGGTAATGGTGTAGGGAAAGGAAAACAAGTGTTCTTTCTAAAGGGAAGTGATCCACTTGAATAAATAGCCCATTTCTTCCTCCATGCACCCAACTTTCAAAATTTGGATTGAGATCCACTCATTCTCTAGGTCGGGCTGGTTTCAAATTATATTTTTTAAAATTATTTGAAATTATATTAAAATATTTTTTTATTTTTAATATTAATACAATAAAATTAAAAAAAATAAAAATTTAATATATTTTAAATGAATCTCAATTTTAAAATGCATTTAAAAGCCACAGCTACCAAGCTACCAAATACTCGCCGTACAAAATAAAAGAAATGGACCCACTTAATAAAGACAACCCAGATTGAATTATTTTATGGGTATCGCCAATTTCTCCCAGAAACAGCAAGTTGGCCAGTGGCCATGATGCTGCCAAGGACAAAGAAAAAGAACCCATAGCCAGAGGCTAGAGAGAGGTATCGATATGAAATTTAATAATTGTTGTTTTTTTGTAATGATTTTTAATAAAAAATATATTTATTAATTTTAAAAATTATTTTTAACATAAGTATAGAACAATGTAAAAATATCATGTAAAAATATCAAATAAAAATTAATTTAAATAAAAAATTCAAAAATTAACAAAACAACCACAAAAACAAATACATCTTAAAAATAATCGTAGGGAAAATGTTTGCCAAGTCCTTGTGCATTTAATGACTATTTAAAATTGTGATAAAAGTTATATTTAAAAGTGACTTTTATTTATAGAAAAATTAAAATAATATTTTTATATTTTTTAAATTTATTTTTAATATTAAAACATCAAAACTATTTAAAAACATTAATTTAAAATAAAAAAACAAAAATTTTACAAAACATGATTATACTGGGCTCTCAAGAACCTCTTAAAGATAGTTTGTTACAGTAGCTTTTGTTTATTCCTCATTCATTAAAAAAAACTATTTAATTAGTTAAATAACTTATATTTTCATTATTTTATATAATAATTTTAAAAATCTAGTTTTGTAAAAATTAAAATAATATATTTTTTATTCATAAAGACTTAGTTTTAAAAAATTCAACTCACAGTAGTTTTAATCAAATTTATATTTTATAAAAACTACAATTAAAAATATTAACATGACAATAAAAACTATTAAAATACCAAATACACTACTTAAAAAAAGTCCCTCTGTTGTTATTTCATGATATCAATCCATGAACAATATCTTTTATATTCAAATTGAATCCTAATGTGTTTTTGACATTATTTTATCAGTTTTTTTTCCTTAAATTGGTACATACTAGTTTTTTAAGATGTCATTTCTTTATTTCTTTTTTATTATTATTAAATCTCATTATTCTTCTTGATTTTATTTCCATCTTCTAATTATAACACTTGAAACTAACAAAAAAATGTGTTTTTTTAAATTTCTTTATTTCTTGATATTAGTATATTATAAATATAGAAAAATACTAAAATAATATTAATTTAATAATTTTTAAAGTGAGATGCATTTTTAAAAGGCAATTAAAGGAACCCCTCAATCATTGACCCCTTGACTGGAGGGGAGGGGCCGTAGGAAAGCCTTCTTTATACTGTACTCCGTATGGATACAGCACAGTACCCTGGCTCCTGAGTATGTACACCAAAGGCATGTGAACTGTACGACGGAGATGCAGAGAAGTAATTCCAAGAGTGCCGAGAGGAGAGGAGAAGATGGCGAATCTAGTTTAAGTCTTGCATGGCACCGTACGGGAGATTGTGTCAGAACGAAAGCAGGTGAGCGTGCAGTCTCAAGAAACATCAAGGGACGGGTGCTCACATGCGCTGTTTCAGGCGCGTGTCTTTCACCAACAGAGACACAGGACCAGTGTGGTTCCTGTACTTTGGTCTCTTTGTAAGAACATCAAACATGAATCCATTGTTTATTCATGTGATTATGACCATGGATTTTCTTCCTCCTTCTTTGACTTGGATCAAGTCTTTCACGTGAACCGGTGGAATTCAAATGCTATCATTTTCATAATTTTATTTAAAAATATAATTATGATTGTTTTTTATTTGAAAATATATTAAAATAATATATTTATTTTAAAAAATTATTTTTAATATTAGTAAATTAATTTTACAAAAAAATTTAAAAAATTAATTTTTTTTAAAACGCTTTTAAAACACAAAAATAAAAAGGAACACACACTCAATAAATACTCAAATTAATAATTTTTATATAATTCTAATATGTTAATGATTTTTCAATGTTTATTTTTTATAATTCCGATTTCGGTATAATCTAATTCAATAATATATTTCAGATATTCTTTAAAGAAAACCCTTTTTTTCATAATGCTTTAAAGAAAAGAGAATCCTTATTAATGTTGTATATTTATATTAATGTATTTATGTCATATAAGTGATTTTCTATGATATTGATTCTCTTGAATTAAATTTTATGCATTAAAATTAAGTTTTTTAAAAAAAACATTGGATTCTAGTTGTTCTAGTTAATGCATTTAAGAAAATTCTTTCTTTCTACCTTTTGTTTTTCAAATTTAAATTTGAAATGGAAGAGGAGAAAGCTCATTCAACACCTAACCAAAAGCACGCAAAAAGCCATTAAATAAAGAAGAAAAAAAACATCTTAACAATAATTAGCACATGATAGATTATTTTGATCATATATACTTGTTAGGGTTTGCTAAGAAGACATGGTGCCTGGAGCCTGATTCGTGACGGGTTGACTCTGAAAACCTGTTACTTGGAGTCTAATACGAGGAAGGTTTATAATTGAATATCAATCCAGCTAAATCTGGCCTGGTTTAAGACCCTTTTTAATTGAAAATCTAAATCCTAATTGCTCTTCTCTCTCAGCTAGACGACATTATGCTTCCCTTTCAAGTTGTTGAAAAAAAACTTCTTGGACATTTCTTGGAGGAACTACAACCTTCGACGTCCAGGTTAGTGCATTGGAAAGTGCCATTGACCAAAACAGATTAATGCTTGGATTTAAATGTAAGTCTGGAATAGTAATGGCCAAAATCATTCGGGTATTTTGCATGATCGAGTTCAAGTCCTTTATGGTTTAGGTTTATACGGCATCTGCTGAAACGGATGGTGAATGCATGCCGAACTCTTGTTTTTCATGGACTTTCTTTATCACATATTGTTTAGTTGAACGAGACTTCAACCATACAAAGGCTGCCTTTCGTGTCGATAGAATTTGTTTTGAGGACCACCAAGATAGAAGAACAACCTAAACAATCGATGTCAGACCCTGTCATCACTTGCTACTAACTGTTGAGTAGCGCATCGATCTGGATGATCCAATTTGCAGTCTCTGCTGTTGAAAGCTGTAAAAATGAAGATTCTCCTAGCTTTCGCATAGATTTGCTGAGAAGCAGTTGCTGGCGGTGAGGGACGTTGAAGTACATTTCTTAACTACAGCTAAATCTTAGAAATAATTGAATCACTGTGGCAAACTTCAGATAAGAGTGCTAGACATTGCAACATGCTATTCATCAAGTTATTGCTCCACCTCAACAAATAGTCATTCATAGCTCAAAAACGTTTACAGTGTATAGACTAAACTTTTTCCAGAATTGATTTTGTCAATCCGCAACCAAATTAATCTTGGACATGGCAAGGATCATCTACTTATTTTATTCTCTTATCGATAATGTTTTGGTTTCTAGGCAGTAGTACCTGGCATTCTTGAGATAACTGACAAGCTCTTCAGAGAATTATCAACATCCTAGCTTGTATTATTGTAAAGTTAGAAATCGATTAACTATGAATTCTGTCTAATCAAAATCAAAATCAAAACTGCATTAATGTAGTTTCTATTTTCTGATCAACAAAAGGCCATAATCAGCTGTTGTTTTCCATCTGCCGCTTTTCTTTCATTTTCCTTCAATGGAAAATGTTTGGGATCCGCAGGCAGGCGGCAACCATTGCTGCTACTGCTAGAGTACCTCGTCCAGGGATGTCTGCTCGGTAAGGATGTTGTTATTGCTATTTTTGAAAAAAAAAAAATCATTAGATTATCTTATATTTTACATCGCACAATCGTACTTTATTAAAATGATTGCAACTGCTGAATTTTATTTAACTTGCATTTGTAGTATTTGCTGGAGATAAGTTTTGTTGATACGTTGGACTGCAGCTAGCAAGCTGCTGGATAAGGTTTTTAAAGTTGGCTGGGTGGACGATTTTACGGAGAGAGTGCCTGGTATTAAGAAAACACCATTTCTCATGTAACTCTTTGTTTTTGTGTTTTTTAAAAATGTTTTTTTTTTATTTTTATTTTTTTGTGTTTTTAGATAATTTTTAAAATAAAAAAATATTATTTTAATATATTTTTAAATAAAATATAATCGTTACTTATAAACACTTTATAATGAGCCATAGTTTTTCCACTTTTATCATTATGAATTGGGCTTCAACAGACATGTAACTATAGTTTCTACTTTCTTTTTCTTTGTTATAATTAACTCATTTTCATATTTGTTGCAGTGTAGGCTTGGACCCAGTGGAATCCTCAGCAGCTGAGTTGTTAGCGTGTTTTGAGAATATGGTTATGGTTAGTTTTTAAAGTATTTTTTATTTGAAAGTATATTAAAATAATATTTTTTTTATTTTTTTAAAATTATTTTTGATAGTAGCACATTAAAATGATCTAAAAATATTTAAAAAATAATAATTTAAAATAAAGAAAAAAAAATTTACATTCCATAGTTTGTTGTTAACTCAGAGTCAGGTTGACCTGATGATTTATTTATAAACGAATCGATGAGTTGATAATTTACAAGTTGATCTCACATGACTCAGTAATCCCAATCTTTTTTAAATTACTCTGCGAATCAAATTCAAAAGTGACAGCTATATTTTGTATTGCTCTTTCTCCAAGGAGTCCATTAAAATTCTCCGATACGCATCCCTCTCCCTTCGTTGAGTAGAATTTCAAATTCAAATCACTGTAGAACGTGCAGATTTATAGGCGTATTGTTTTTGGAAACAATTCGATAAGATTAATTTCATTTTGGGAAATGCTTAAGCGTGCGCGAGTGGTGTTAGCTCTTTCCTTTCTTGGTTTTGAGGCTGATATCTGAATCTCCCCTCCCACTTTAGCCTTGTTTTGTCCAAATCTGTAAAAGACAAGCCCTAAAAAGATTAAAGAGAAAGAAAGTGAGGGAGAGAAACCCAAAAACCAACACCAATCAAACAAGAGAGAGGAAAGTGAATGTGAGTGAGTTCACTCTCCAAAGGCTGTTGCATGTTTGCACTGCCAACAGAAGTTGTGGCTCTCAGTTTATGAGAGAGAGAGAGAGAGAGAGAGAGCAGTTGTGCACCACAGCCAAACTTCCCTTTGATTGATACTCTCTCTCATCTTTTTTCCATGCCCAAGCATTTTGAAAACCTCGCTCCTCATGATATGAGGAAAAAGGTCCCCCCACCTCTTATAATAACAGTATCTCATCCTTTTTACAGCTTCAAGATCATTACTTTAAAATAACAAATCCCAGTCCCATTATTATTTGCTTTTTCAACGAAGTCCACATTTCCCCTCCATACCTCCTCCCCGTCTATCTACTTTCTTGCTCTGGAAAGGTGAAGTTTTTGTGGTATGTTTTTGTCCTGGGTTTTCTAACACCATGGATTCGTATGAAGCTACTAATATTGTGTTTTCAAGGATCCAAAGTTTGGAACCTGAAAATGCCTCAAAAATCATGGGCTACCTTCTCTTACAAGATTATGGGGAGAAAGAGATGATACGTTTAGCCTTTGGACCAGAGACCCTTCTGCAAAATCTCATTCTCCAAACCAAAACCCAGTTGGGGTTTCCCTCAAATACACCATCCACACCCTCTCCAGCTTTTATTCCTTCCTCTAGACCCAGTCCTTTGTACATTTCATCTTCAAGAATACCAAACAATAATGGCTTTGACATCACAAACTCCTCGTCTCCCTCTACAAATTCCTGGCCTTTATTGAGTCCTAACTCTACTACTTCACTCTCTTATGCCAGTGTTGTTAATGGAGCCAGTAATATCAATGCTGGTTCAACACCTTTTCAACCCACTGTCTCATTATCTAAAGCATTTTCTTACAGCAATAACAATGACAATGCTAATGATCTCGTTGATGAGTATGAACTCCAGGAACGCTTTTCCTTTCTCAATGATTCAAAGACAGATGATTTATTTGATCCAAGGGGAGAGTTAGCCATGAGTCCACCTGCATTCGGTGATAACAGTTTGCACAAGCGAAGTTTTTCAGTACCAGGCATGTGTTTTGGATCTGAAGATTCAAATTCCGGGTTTGGTTGGAAGCCTTGCTTGTATTTTTCAAGAGGGTTTTGCAAAAATGGCACAGGTTGCAGGTTTGTTCATGGAGATTCGGCTGATAGTGCTGCCATTGTTGGTTCACCGAGTGAACTTAATGAGTTTGAACAGTGCCAAGAAATACTTAGGTCAAAGGCTGCTGCCCAGCAAAGGAAGCTAGCCGCAGCCTCACAGTTTATGGCTGGAGCTACCTTTTTACCCCAGAATAAATGCATGAACTTCCTTCATCAGCAACAAAATGAAAGCCAAAGGTATATGCGTTACACATGGAGTTGAGACCTGAAAACCTTTTTTAGTTGTGCTTGCTGTGCTCCAATATTCTCCAAATTACAATTTTTTTTTAAAAAAAAGGGGTTTCGTTAGTTGGTTTTATTAACTGTGGTAGCTCCAATATGCTGTTTTAGATCAGCTGCAGCAGCTGCATTGATGATGGGGGATGAGATTCACAAGTTTGGAAGAATCCGGCCTGAAAGGAGTGATTTTTCGCAAATGGGATTGGGAGGTGCAATGAGCCCAAGCGCAAGACAGATCTATTTGACATTTCCTGCTGACAGTACATTTAGAGAAGAAGATGTTTCGAGTTATTTTAGGTAAGTATTTTTTTCTGTTTTTCCATAAAAAGAAATTGAATTTAGGACGATTTGTTGAGAACGGGTTACTTGCTTGTGTGGTTTTGAAGCTTTTATGGGCCAGTGCAAGATGTGAGAATTCCATACCAGCAGAAGAGGATGTTTGGATTTGTTACATTTGTGTTTGCTGAGACAGTGAAGCTTATATTGGCTAAAGGGAACCCGCATTTTGTTTGTGATTCTCGTGTGCTTGTTAAGCCTTACAAGGAGAAGGGAAAAGTCCCGGACAAGTATAGGCCTATCACCTTTTCATCTTGAGAATTTTTCTGTTGAGTTTCTGTGCGTTGCTCATTGATGGTTATGTTCTTAATTTAACGATTTCAGGAAGCATCAGCAGCAGCAACAGATTGAGAGGGAAGAGTATTCAGCTTGTCCAAGCCCATCTAGGATCAATTGTAGAGAGCCATTTGACCTCCATCTTGGTAAGAAGACGAGCAAAAGTGTGAATATCTAATAAAAATTGCATCCCTTTTTACTGAGGTAGAGTTTTGGTTTTAATGTCTGCAGGAGGTAGAATGTTTTACAATACTCAAGAAATGCTGAGAAGGAAATTAGAGGAAGAGGCTGATTTACAGCAAGCTATTGAACTCCAAGAGAGAAGGCTATTGAATCTGCAACTTCTCGACTTAAAGAATCATCGCCAACATCGATACTTCCACGGTTTGTCAACTGGGTCCCCCCTTCCTTCACCAACTATCTTGCATAGTCCCAACAATCAAACCCTCTTTTTTCCGATCGATGGCATTGACAAAGAAGTTCAGCATGGTTAGTTAATCAGCTAATCAATCCTTAATTGTTATTAACTTATTAATTTAGGTTCATAATTTTTTAAGAAAATGAAGGTAACATCTTCTGTGTTGCAGCAGAAAATGGTAGCAACCCTGATGCTGCAGCTGCGCAAAATGCGGTCGCAGATGCTGATCAGGAAGTGAGTCCAGCTTGCAATCACAACGATGGCAATGGTAATAATAGAGATAAGGAGGAGAAGTCCAACAGTGATGAAAGTGATCTCAATGAAAAGTAAGAAAGCACATTTATACTTAGATCCTGTTTAATTTCTGCTATATTCTACTTTATGTTTCTACTTTCCATTTTTTAGTACCTCTTTTATATTCTGTTCACTGTTGCTTTACCTGCTCCTAAATCCCCATAACTTTATGCTGTGTCATTTGAGCAGTTTGGAGCATATTCTCCCGGACAATCTCTTTGGTTCTCCTAAGAAATCAGCTGGTGACAACCTCACTGTCTTCTCCACGGCTTCTGTGGAGGTTGATGACAATTCCTCAAGCCTTACTACATCTTCTCCTAACAGTAACCCCTTAGTGCCCACCACCTCTCTCAACATGACCTCTCTTAAATCATGTTTTCTCCAAATGCCCAGGTAACATAGCAAGAAATCACTTTCATGATCCCTATTGAAGGAAGTGAGCTTCATTATCTGTTTTTTCAGGTTGTCTTCTGGGCATGGAACCGTTGGCATATAGATGGCAAAAGTGAGCATGGCCAGCAATGGGGAGATTGACTTTTTTTAGGGTGAGAGATCAGCAAAATTTGTGTAATTGGATACGATAGGCGCATTCAATCCTATTAAAGTTTTCAACTTGTCAAATTGGGTTCCTTTTTAATGCTGGACTTTCGTATCTTTTGCAGATAAATTGGAAGCATATACAGAAGTTAAAAAAGAAATCCTCTAGCTGCATAGCCAAAAAACTATACCCCTCAACAAAGAAAAAGATCTGTAGACAAGATCTCAGCAAGATCACCATTATCATCAATGCATACTACTTACAATGAATACATAAAAGCATACATAAAAGGACAGATGAACTATAAGGGAGTGGGGTCTTTCTCTTTTCCTCGCTGTTATGTACCCTCTCTGCGGGTATGTATGTGGGCTTGCAGTGTGCTGGACCACACAGCAATTTGCATTGCAGAAGACAATCATCTGTAATTCGAGTCCTTATCTTTATTTTGTTTTACCCCTCCTTTTGCGAGGTGGGAAAAAAATAGAAATGAAGTCTATATGGAAGAAAAATACTACGACTGTGTCGCTATGTGTACAGAAATAGACCCGAAGAGGTTAAAAAGAACTGTAGCAGAAGTTTTAACTACTTTACTCCATTGCAGACCTTGAAAGGTAAAGAAACGCAGACTCTAAGTGGTGGGCAAAAGCTGTGCTCTGGCGCGCTTCAACTTTTGTTGTCATTGTATCTGTCGTCATCCATTGGAATAGGGAACAGGTAGAACAGTAAAGTTTTATTTTTCAGGGAAGAAAAAGATAGTGAAGGGTAAATAAAAGATTGTTCTTTCATGTGAATAAAGTCTACTTTAGGGGACTCTTTTGTCTCATTAGTGGTCTTTTTTAGGTGGGCATGAATGGGTTTAGGGCCACACCCTCACATGGTGGTGGCCATTCACTTCTTTCCCTTTCAATCCTCACAGGTTTTAAATTATTTTCCTTTTTTGTTTTATAGGCGTGTCTTTTTCTTTGCTTTTCTTTTTGCTACCTTGCTGTCTTGTAGGTGTTGATGCCCTCGTATATTTATTTTTTTTATTTTTGCCTCTGTTGGTGGTTGTGATGATAAACTAGAGGGTTTAGCATCGCTTGGATCTATTTAGTGCACAAATTTTCCATAGCAGTGTGCTTGCCCACCATGTGAGGTTATTGTCCTATTTCGAGCATCTTGTTTTTGCCGGACCAAGGAGGGCCACTGCGGGGAATTTTGGTGGTGGATAACTAAAATGTTGGTAGATTTTCTGATATTGCTCTGCTTTGCACTAACCACTCATGGGGAGTTAGGATGTCAATTCCAGGCACCCCTTTAGCTAGCTGCCTCGGAAGCAATTTGCAGGCTTAGCTGTCCCCGATTTTGTCGATAAATAGCCTAAAATATTACTCAAGTGTGATGTCCAAATCACACTATAGGACATCACACTATTTTCCTTTTGCGTGGAGAGATTAGAGGCCTCAAAGTGATGAAAGAGGAAATGTTAATTACACCACTGCTTTGTTTCTACTTATGGGCAGGCTTATTGCTGTCTTGTCCATGGAGTTATTAACGGGTGGTCGGTGACAAGGGGTATGTGACGTCTCTCATTTTCAGGTCTGGGGTTTTGGTGTTTTTGGTGTTGTCAATTTTAACATGGGATGTCTGAAAGTGATTTTGTCCTTGATATTATATTATTGCCGAAGGGTATTAGTTAGCATTCGCGGTGTTAAAGATAGTATTTTTGTTGATATTAAAATAATTTGAAAATAAATATTATTTTGTTATATTTCAAGTAAAAAATATTTTAAAATATAATTATAATTACATTTCAAACAATCCTTAAACCTCCTTCATAATCCCCTTCCCTTTGAATATATTTCAAAATGCATGGTGCCCTTCAATCATAATGAACAGAAAGAAATGTTGCGAGGGAGGGGAGGCGTGAACAATGGAGTATGAGAGTGGAAAACAACTACGATGGTTTCAAGTCAAGCCATGAATCATTTTTGGGAATAGCAACATAAAGAGGGAAACTATTTTCTCTAAAATTGATTACGAATTTAAGATCTTTTTTTTTTTTTTTTTTTTTAATTTGGAGGTGGTGTTTTTAAAAAAAAAAATTATTTTAAATATTATTATATTAAAAGAATCTAAAAATACGAAAGAAATAATTTAAAATTTCAAAATTCAAAAAATAACAAAAGAACGAGTGAACTACAACGCGATACATAGAATCCCAAGAAATATACCTCGGTCAGTGTGCCTTGTGAATGTGGAAGAAACCTGTCAGTGATTTCTGCAGCAGAAAAAAGATACTTCAATTGCTTTGGAGGTTTTGCATAAAATAAAAGTAAAATGATGCTTGCTTGTTATGGCTTTGTCTCGGACCTCTCGGTAAAACTGTTTCTTCACTTCCCAGGAAAAAAAAAGGGTACTTCCATTAGCAATACAGTATTTTCCCTCGAGTGAAAATTGACCATGACCCACCTTGTCTCTTCACCAACTCGGATGCAGAAGACCTTCGTAAATATGTGTACTTCATGATGTAATGCTGCAAGCTTGAACTAAAAGTTGCAGTAAGAGAGGCCACTTTTAGCTCTGCAGAAGCAAAAATGCAGTAAGTAGAAGCGATCCCCCCATCAACCTGGCTTTCATGCTAGAGGAATAAGAGCAGCGTTCCCGCTTGGATTAAAAAAAAAATGTAGTAATGGATATTTGCAACATATTAAAGAAATGAAAGCGATGGAAGTGGCGTTACTGGCAAGAATAATGGCTTATACATTCTTAATTACGCCATGATGCCTTATTTTTCAATGTGAAGGCCTTTTTCAATTATTAAAGTGCTACTTTTACCTGGTTCAAAAGGTTATGCCGAGTGAATATTAATTTTTAAAAAAAAAACTAAAAAAGAAGAGCTTCTAATATAATAATATTCCTAGAATGGTGTTTTTTTTTTAGTATTTTTTAATTTTTTATTTTAATTTCAATTTTTATAACTTGATGTTAGATTTATTAAGGATGGGGCTTCATAATCTTTTCAATTTATGTTTTTATGGTTTTATCATTTAATATTGGATTAGTATGGAATTAAATTTTATAATTTATTTCGATTTATTTTTTATTAGATTATCATCAACTCATGATTTCAGTTATGGGTTTGACAGGTTAATTCTAGTTTATTCGAGTTATTTTATATACTTTTTTTAATTGATTTATTACTAGGGTAATTTTTTGGATCGTTTCTTTCGTTATTTTTTAAACGAGAATTCCATCAAATGGGTTTCAAAACCCTTTTAAATAACTAAATTAAAAAAAAAAGGGGGTTTTAGCTTAAACTCGATATTCGTCTACAGAACTTTTTGCCATTTCAAAACTCCATCGGCGATGTTAATTATCAAGGTGTTTCAACTTCAAACCGTTATGCCATAATGATGTTTTAGAGTGGCGGAGGCAAATTTGTTGTGGGAGTAATCATTGTATAAAATCATCTCTGTAATGATATCAGTGTGTTCGGTAGGTTCGTCAATTGGATAGAAAAACATAACGTTACATCATTTCGTTGATAAGCCACTTTTGTAGTTTCTGGTTCCCTTCCTTTTCATGTGTGCCTTTTTTTTCTTTTCTTGCTGTTTTACACATGAAATATTGTTGTAATCCAGACATTAAATTCATCGAAGACCAACAGCGATTCATTAGCCAGCCCATTGAGCTCGAGCTCACCTTGCATGCCAAGTAAGAAGTTGAGATTTCCAACCTAATCCTCTGAATTCCTCGAGAAAAATCAGAAAAGGGGCCCGGTGACACAGTGAAAGAGAGGCCGGCGGCAAAGATAGGCTTTGACCCGAAATTTGGGTGAGGGCTTCTGATGTGCCTGTAATTAAGGGGTACGCAATCAACGAATCTAGACCCTCAGACCCACCTGCTTCGATGCACTGAGATTCATCAAATGGTTGTTATTATGGCAGCAAAAGCAATCAAGCGCTCATTAATGGCACACCAACAGCACTGCGGCAAATTATATATGTATTGCTATTTTTTGATGGGTAAATCTGAGTGTAAAATCTCAAGGAAGATTCCATCACTACAGCTAGAGTACACAGAGTAGGAGGGAGATTAGTCAGCAAAAACAGCACAGAACGTGCACTGTTCGGCAAGCTAGAAAGGGCAGTGAGCCGGTGAGTAGGGAGTAGTGACTCAAGTGAGCGTATCACACGCTCGCTCCCTTTCTCTCAGTTGCAGACTCCTGACAGCTTGACTCTTCTGCATTCCATGCCACCCCCCAGTTTACTGAGTCCAACAACTCAACTCACTACCTCCATGGATTAATGAGACCAATCTCCTTACATTAAAAAAAAATATAAAAAGCTAATCCTTCTATCACTTTTATGGAATATTTTTAACATTTTTTAGTGAAATTATGACATTAGAAAGCTATCTAACCAAATATATCTTTGATGATTCTAACCCATCACTATATCATTGTCGTTATTTCCAGCTTAATTTAAAAATGTTATTTTAGACATTGCAGCTCGAGTGAGGCAGTCTAGCCCTGGACAGGAGACTGGAGAGTGTTATCAAAGAAAGAGGGCTACTAGCAATCTTCTCGTTTTTTGTCTTCGCTATAGTTAAGCCACACGTGCCTATCTTGTCAAATATTTATTGACACATGGCGTTGCTTTTGGATTTTAATTCTTCGAACTCGTGAGTGCATGTTGGTGGTGGTGCTGTAAAATTGACAAGATAAATGGACTCTTTCCTGATGAATTTGGCTATTTCTTTTTCTTTTTCTTTAATATTTCTTGAGTCATTCTCTTCTTCCTCTTGGCCCTTTTTCTTCAACATAACCAGGCAGTCACCCTCCTCTCTGTTTTTTTTCCCTTTATGAAATTGGAGTGCACCGTTAAATTTGAACCTTCATAAGACTCGACCTTGGAATTTAAATCGCCATGATTGCAAAAGCTGATCGTCTTGTCCTTTCCTCTTATGAGTTTACTTGCAGGAAGATTTTACCCTTTTTTCCTGTTCCTCATAATAATCTCCAAGTCAAAATTCCATATATAAGGTGTCATGCTGAGAAAGTCTCGATCGCCATAACACAATAATTTTGCTTCTGTGTCTTTTCTTTTTATTTTTGTCAATGTAACTTTGACGATGGTTTGTTTGGGATCTACGGCAACAGATTCTGTATCTTCATGGGAATTGGGAAGTCATTTCTTGAGAGGTGAAAAAAAAAGGACCGGCAAATTTGAGGAGTTGCTTGCAGATTGAGAGGAGAGACGAAGGGGATGGGACTGATGGAGAATGGGCACATCGAACAAGGAGAAAGAATATTATGCTTGGCATTGATATTTTATTAGTACTATACAGTAAAATAAATATGTTCTGGATGTGAAAAAAAAAATCAGCTTTTTAAAACATGAAAAAAAAAACATTTGAGGCTATGCATTAAGAATCATTGGGGCAATGAAATCTAGCTCCAAATTCAACATATTTTTGATGTTTTTTGAAAACAAATAGTCTTTTTGTTGTTTTATTAAGGATAAACAGTCTTCTACTTCATAGTAAACTAAACACGTGTTTTACCTTAACTTTTCAAACGGATCTTGATTTTGAACTTCGGACTTCATAAAGTTAAAAATAAAATACAATATCCATAGTCAAAGAAGAACATCAAAACATGAAGTGTTTTTTAAGAGTATTTTGGTTTTATAAATTCTCAAATTGATATTTTTTTTAATTTTAATGTTCTAATACCAATAATAATAATAAATAAACATTTTATATATTTTTAAGGGGAAAGCTATTTTAAGAGCATATGCATCACAATCTCAAATACATACTAAAATAACATTTGGTCTATATCTTGTAATAGAAGGGACATAGA
>Ga0307517_10002296_pt1 | contig 30844 bp, 34 predicted proteins | sample 23_EM_MG_FD_194515 | JGI IMG/M metagenome (GOLD analysis project Ga0307517, IMG submission 194515) | Populus trichocarpa ectomycorrhiza microbial communities from riparian zone in the Pacific Northwest, United States - 23_EM | ecosystem: Host-associated > Plants > Roots > Unclassified | place... | reverse complement strand
GCGATCAGGCCTCGCCACCGCAGCTCGTCGACGATGTCCGTCACGGGTCTCGTGTCTCCTCGGGTTGTGTCGGTCTCAGCGTGTCCGAGCGTACGCGGTCCGGGCTACTGCTTATCGCGGCGGCGGCGGGGTGCGTGCGCGCGGTACGGGCTGACGGTCGGGTCGCCGTCGATCCAGTAGCGCCAGGGGTGGGCGGCGCCGTCACCGCCGACGCCGGTGCGGGGGCCGGTGCGGATGGTGGCGGGGGCGGGCGGGGTGCCGGTGAGGATACGGAAGGGGGAGGCGGCCGGGTCGGCGCCGCAGACGTCGGCGCCGTTGAGGGCGCGGTCGACGTCGAGGGCGGTGGCGAGCCGGGCGGGGCCCTGGGCCAGGTCGTGGGGGCGGCGGGAGGTGAGGCGGTGCTTACGGGCGAGGTCGGCGCCCTCGGTGATCTCGCCGGCGCGGAGCAGGACGCCGCTGGGGTCGCCTTCGGGGCCGCAGACCAGGTTGAGGCAGTGCCACATGCCGTAGGTGAAGTAGACGTAGGTGTGGCCGGGCGGGCCGAACATGACGGCGTTGCGGTCGGAGCGGCCGCGGAAGGCGTGGGATCCGGGGTCGTCGGGGCCCGCGTAGGCCTCGACCTCGGTGAGGCGCAGCGCGATCACGCCGTCGTCCGTGCTCCGTAGGAGGGTGCGCCCCAGGAGGTCGGGGGCGACCTCCAGGACCGGGCGGTCGAAGAAGACCCGGGGCAGCGGGGTGCTATCGGGAGCGGGGATCATGCGGTACGAGAGTAGTGGAACCGTTCGGGGCGGTGCCGCGTTCGTTAAAGGGCGAGGCAATCGCCGGTAAAGGGAGAGGGACAACGTGGGCTTCAAGAAGCTGCTTGCGAGCTTGGGCGCCGGGGGTGCGTCCGTGGAGACCGTGCTCAACGAGCCGAATGTGGTGCCGGGCGGGGTCGTCCAGGGCGAGGTGCGGATTCAGGGCGGCTCGGTCGCGCAGCAGATCGAGGGCCTGACGGTGGGGCTTCAGGCGCGGGTCGAGGTCGAGGGGCAGGACCAGGAGTACCACCAGAACATCGAGTTCCACCGGCAGCAGCTGGGCGGGGCGTTCGAGGTGCAGCCGGGTGCGGTGCACACGGTGCCGTTCGGGCTGGAGATTCCGTACGAGACGCCGATCACGCACTTCATGGGCACGCACCTGCGCGGGATGAGCGTCGGGGTGACGACGGAGCTGGCGATCGCCCGTGCGGTGGACTCCGGTGACCTGGACCCGGTGAACGTGCATCCGATGCCGGCGCAGCAGGCGATTCTGGACGCGTTCGGGCAGCTGGGCTTCTCCTTCCGCAGCGCGGATCTGGAGAAGGGCCACCTCCGGGGTACGCGGCAGCGGCTGCCGTTCTACCAGGAGATCGAGTTCAACGCGCCGCAGCAGTACCGGGGGCTGACCCAGGTGGAGCTGACCTTCGTCGCGGACGGCCATGAGATGGACGTCATCCTGGAGATGGACAAGAAGCCGGGGCTGTTCAGCGAGGGCAGCGACACCTTCCGCTCGTTCAAGGTCGGCCTGCACAACTTCCAGGCGACCGATTGGGCGGGCTATCTGCACCAGTGGCTGGCAGAGGTCGGCGGGAAGCGCAACTGGTTCTAGGCTCGGACCGACTGAAGCATCCGTGCGATCCGGAGGTACCCAGTGTCCGAGCTGAAGCGGCGTCCGCTCCCCCACGACTTCCATCCGCCGGTGCCGTCGTTCACCGTGGTGAGCGATGACATCGTCGCGGGCGGAGTCCTCAAGGAGGATCAGGTCTACGAAGGGGGGAATGTCTCGCCGCATCTGCGGTGGGAGGGCTTCCCGGCGGAGACCAGGAGCTTCGCCGTGACCTGTTACGACCCGGACGCGCCGACGGGCAGCGGGTTCTGGCACTGGGTGCTCTTCGACATCCCGGCGACGGTGACCGAGTTGCCGGCGGGTGCGGGGACGGGCGCCTTCGAGGGGCTGCCGGAGGGTTCCGTGCAGGTGCGGAACGACTACGGGAGCAAGGACTTCGGCGGTGCCGCGCCGCCGCCCGGGGACGGGTCGCATCGCTATGTCTTCACGGTCTACGCGGTGGACCAGGACAAGCTCGGGCCGGACGCGGAGGTGTCACCGGCGGTGGTCGGCTTCAATCTGCGGTTCCATGCCATCGCCCGGGCTCAGCTGATCGGTGAGTACGAGAACAAGGGCTGAGGCCCTGCCGCGATTGCGCCGTAATTGCGTTGCGCCCCGGCGCTCCCGAACGCACAGTGGTGTTTGCCTGGTGACATGACCCTTCCGTCTCGTCGCCGGGCGGTCGGCACCGCAGTGGCGGGGGCGGCGGGGCGTTGCGTTGTGCGGTTCTCGCCGCGTGTGCGCCGGCCGCTCGCCGGAGCCGGGCTGCCCTCCTCGGGGCGGCCGGGTGTCTGCGCCGACTGCCGCGCTCCGGGCGCCCGGTGGGAATCACGGGGGAGGGCGCCCGGAGTGGCAGGCCATTATCCTCCGATTTCTTCTCTGTTCACCCTGACGTGCGGAAATTACGTTGTCCACGCGGGTATTGCCCGGTCACAGTGGGAAGCACTTCGTCATGGGACGGGGCCGGACCAGAGGGGTGGGCGGTATGCGGGAGACGTTGGTACTGAACGCGAGCTTCGAGCCGCTGTCGACGGTTTCGCTGCGGCGGGCGGTGGTGCTGGTGATGCGGGACAAGGCCGTGGTCGAGCAGGCCCATCCCGGGCTGCGGATCCGCGCGGCGACCGTGGACATCCCGGTGCCGCAGGTGATCCGGCTCTGCCGGTACGTACGAGTGCCGTTCCGACAACGGGCCGCGTGGTCGCGGCGCGGGGTGCTGGTGCGGGACCGGCACCGGTGCGCGTACTGCGGTCGCAAGGCGACGACGGTGGACCATGTCCTGCCGAGGTCGCGCGGTGGCGGGGACACGTGGCTGAACACGGTCGCGTCCTGCTCGGACGACAACAGCCGTAAGGCGGACCGGACTCCGGAGCAGGCGGGGATGCGGCTGCTGACGGAGCCGTTCGAGCCGACGCCGGCGGATGCGCTGCTTCTGGCCCTGGGCCTGAAGGACGGTTCGGCCGCTGTGCCGGAGTGGCTGGCGCGGCCCGCGTAACCGGCTGGGCCCGGACAGGGCCCGGGTGCCGATCGTCAGCTGAACACCAGCTTCGCGATTGCCAGCGCACCCACGATCACGATCAGCCCTCGCAGGGCCGTCGGCGGTAGCCGGCGGCCTATGCGTGCGCCCAGGAGGCCGCCGAGGGTGGATCCGATGGCGATGAGGGCGACGGCGGTCCAGTCGAAGTGGGCGACGAAGAGGAAGAAGAGGGCGGCGATGCCGTTGACGATTGCGGCGAGGACGTTCTTGGTGGCGTTGAGGCGTTGCAGGGAGTCCTGGAGGAACACGCCCATCAGGGAGAGGTAGATCACTCCCTGGGCGGCGCCGAAGTAACCGCCGTAGGCGCTGGCGAGGAACATGCCGGCGTAGAGGAGGGGGCCGCCGTGCTCGTGCTCGGTGCGGCGGGCGGCGAGGGCGCGGGAGAGGCGGGGCTGGAGCACCACGAGGACGAGGGCGAGGCCGATGAGGACGGGGACGATCGTGTCGAAGGCCTCGGAGGGCAGGGCGAGCAGCAGGATCGCGCCGGTGAGGCCGCCGGTGAGGGCGACCAGGCCGAGGCGCAGGAGGCGTTGTCGCTGGCCCTTGAGCTCGCTGCGATAGCCGAAGGCGCCGGTGAGGGAGCCGGGGATGAGGCCGAGGGTGTTGGACACGTTGGCGGTGACGGGCGGCAGGCCGACGGCGAGGAGGACGGGGAAGGTGATGAGAGTTCCCGATCCGACGATGGTGTTGATGGTGCCGGCGCCGATGCCTGCCGCGAAGACGGCCAGGGCTTCCCAGAGGGACATATGTGCATCTCCATGATCTGTGCGGCTCCTCCCCGCCCTTGAGGTCGAGGGGAGCGCACGGATCATGTCATGCCGTTGCGTCAGTCCTTGTCGAGGCTGGGGTTCTCGCGGCGCGTGCCGCCGTCGCCGTTTCCGCCGCCTCCGCCGCCCATGCCGGGGGCGCCGGGGATGTTGACTATGCCGCCGAGGCCCTTGAGGGCGTCGTTGAGCTCGCTGGGGATGATCCAGAGCTTGTTGGCGTCGCCGGAGGCGATCTTCGGGAGCATCTGGAGGTACTGGTAGGCGAGCAGCTTCTGGTCCGGGTCTCCGGCGTGGATGGACTCGAAGACCGTACGGATGGCCTGGGCCTCGCCCTCGGCGCGCAGGGCGGCGGCCTTGGACTCGCCTTCGGCGCGCAGGATCGCGGACTGCTTCTCGCCTTCGGCGGTGAGGATCTGGGACTGGCGGATACCTTCGGCGGTGAGGATCGCGGCCCGCTTGTCACGGTCGGCGCGCATCTGCTTCTCCATCGAGTCCTGGATGGAGGTGGGCGGTTCGATCGCCTTGAGCTCGACGCGGTTGACGCGGATGCCCCACTTGCCGGTGGCCTCGTCGAGGACGCCGCGCAGCGCGGCGTTGATCTCCTCGCGGGAGGTGAGGGTGCGCTCCAGGTCCATGCCGCCGATGATGTTGCGCAGTGTGGTGACGGTGAGCTGCTCGATCGCCTGGATGTAGCTGGCGACTTCGTAGGTCGCGGCCCGCGCGTCGGTGACCTGGTAGTAGATGACGGTGTCGATGTTGACGACCAGGTTGTCCTGGGTGATCACCGGCTGGGGCGGGAAGGGCACGACCTGCTCGCGCAGGTCGATGCGGTTGCGGATGGTGTCGATGAACGGCACCACGATGTTGAGCCCCGCGCTCAGCGTCCTGGTGTAGCGGCCGAAGCGCTCGACAATGGCCGCGCTGGCCTGCGGAATGACCTGGACCGTCTTGATGAGCGCGATGAAGACCAGCACCACCAGGATGATCAGGACGATGATGATCGGCTGCACGTCCACCCCTACGCCGTTGCCTGTTGCTGCCTGTTTTTATATGTGTCGTACGACAAGATCAAGTCTGTCAGACGGCCGCCGGGCGGCGCTCGGCTTCGGCTGATTCGACTGTTCTGCCCGCTGGTTCAGATGACGACGGCTGTCGCGCCCTGGATCTCCGCGACGTCCACCTTCTGCCCCGGCTCGAAGACCTGGCCGGTGTCCAGGGACCGGGCGGACCAGATCTCTCCGTTGAGTTTGATCCGGCCGCCGTTCTCGTCGACCCTCTCCAGGACGAGGGCCTGACGGCCCTTGAGGGCGTCGACGCCGCTGCGCAACTCGGGGCGCTGTTTCGCGTTCCGGTTGGCGATCGGGCGTACGACGGCGATGAGGGCGACGGAGACGACGACGAAGACCAGCACCTGAGCGGTGATGCCGCCCCCGACGCCCGCGACGACAGCGGCAGCCACCGCTCCGACCGCGAACATCCCGAACTCGGGCATCGCGGTCACCACGAGCGGGATGCCGAGTCCTACCGCGGCGATCAGCCACCACAACCATGAGTCCACGCGTCCATCGTAGGGCTGCGGTGTGATCTATGACAGAGCGCGATGGACCCAATACGCCCGCTTTCCGGGCCCGGACAGGCTCTAGCTGAGCGGCAGGCCCGCCGCCGTCCAGCGGTCGCCGCGGCGCTCGACGACGAGGGGGAGGCCGAAGCAGTGGGAGAGGTTGCGGGAGCTGAGCTCGGTTTCGAGGGGGCCGGCGGCAACTACCTTGCCCTGGCGGATCATCAGGACGTGGGTGAAGCCGGGGGCGATCTCCTCGACATGGTGGGTGACCATGATCATGGAGGGGGCGATGGGGTCGCGGGCGAGCCGGCCGAGGCGGCGGACCAGGTCCTCGCGTCCGCCGAGGTCGAGGCCGGCCGCGGGCTCGTCCAGCAGCAGCAGTTCGGGGTCGGTCATCATCGCGCGGGCGATGAGGGTGCGCTTGCGCTCGCCCTCGGAGAGGGTGCCGAACTTGCGGTCGAGGAAGTCGGTCATGCCGAGCCGGTCCAGGAAGGCCTTGGCGCGGTCCTCGTCGACCTTGTCGTAGCTCTCCTGCCAGTGCGCGGTCATGCCGTACGCGGCGGTGAGGACCGTCTCCAGGACGGTCTGGCGGCGGGGCAGCTTCTCGATCATCGCGGCGCCGGCGATGCCGATGCGGGGACGGAGCTCGAAGACGTCGACGCTGCCGAGCTTCTCGCCGAGGATCTGGATGGTGCCGCTGGTGGGGAAGAGGTAGCTGGAGGCGATGTTCAGCAGGGTGGTCTTGCCGGCGCCGTTGGGGCCGAGGATCACCCAGCGCTCGCCCTCGGCGACCGACCAGGAGACCTGGTCCACCAGAGCCCGGCCGTCGCGGACCACGGTTACGTCCACCAGCTCCAGAACATCGCTCATGAGCGCGTTGTCTCCCATTTTCCCGTTGCGGTCGCCGTTCTGGCGTCTTCGCGTTGTGGTGCGGCGTTAGCCCCGAGGGAAAACCTACGCCACGCTGTGTCGGTGCCAGTCCTTAGGCTGGGGGGATGCTCGATGAACCTCGCTCAGGACGGCTGGCGGCGTGGGGAAATGCCCTGATTGCCGGACTTGCCGCACCAGATGATGTCGCCGGAGAGGTAACCGGCGGCGATACGGTCCACCGCGTTTGCGGTCTCCCCGGGGAAACGGGGCCGGTCGGACTCACGCTGGGCCTCGGCCGGCTCCGCGCCCTGGGGGTGACCGGGCTGCGGATCGCGCTGCCGGTGCCGGGGCATCCGCTGGGGCTGAGCGGGCCGCCGGAGTTCAACGCCCGGGCGCTCACGGCGGGCGAGGCGGTGATCGCGGTCGGGGGGCCGCCGGTCGGTCTCGTACCGGAGGTGACCGAAGCCGGTCCCCGGGGCGATGTGCACGTGGAGGTGCAGTGGCACTGCCTGGAGGTGCGGCAGGGTCCGCCCGCGGATGTGCCCTCGCTGGGCGAGGCCGAGCGCGAACTCGCGGAGGCGCTGCGGGAGACGACGGAGGCGCTGATGAAGCTCGATGTCGCGGGCTCGGGGCCCACCGCGCACGCGGCGCTGGATGCGTACCGGGCGCGGGCGGAGAGGGGGCACGAGGTGCTGGCTCCGGGCTATCCGCCGCGGGCGGTGCGGGTGCTGGCGCTGGCGCAGCGGGTGGGGGCGCTGGTCGCCATCGCGACCGGGGAGCACGGGGCCGCGGTGAGCGCCTCGGAGATCGCGGCGCGGGCGGAGCTGCTGCGGCCGGTGGAGCGTACGGCGCGGCGGGCCCAGGTGGCGGCGTACAACGCGTACGTGGAGGAGGCGGAGCGGCGGGGCGACTGACGCCCGTAGCCGCTGGCCCGCAGCCGGTCATGGCAGCGGGAAGGCCCCGCGGACGGCGTTGTCCGCGGGGCCGTTTCCGCGAGTTACTTGTTGATGCAGACGTTGCCGATGGCCGGGTTGAGCAGGCCGACGATGTTGACCGAGTTGCCGCACAGGTTGACCGGGATGTGCACCGGCACCTGGATGACGTTGCCCGACACAACACCGGGAGAGTGCTTGGCCACGGCGCCCGCGTTCGAGTCGGCGAGCGCGGAACCAGCCGTGGCACCGGCGGCGATACCGGCGGCGGCGATGACGAAAGCTGCCTTCTTGGCAGTGCTCATGGAAAACATTCCTCCTGCTGTCACACGGCCCCGGACTTTGGGGCCACGCCCTGAGGAACGCGGGAGCCGCCAGGCCGATACGGGCACGGGCCGGGAACCGCCCGTACGGACGAGTTCCGGAACGCACCCGGCCCCGGAGGTCAGGCCTCCGGGGCCGGTGGTCACCACTGGACCGGGCGCTGCCGCGCGGTCACTTGTTGATGCAGACGTTCCCGAGCGCCGGGTTGAGCGCGCCGATGACGCTCACGGTGTTGCCGCAGGCGTTGACCGGGACGTGCACCGGCACCTGGATGAGGTTGCCCGAGACGACACCCGGGGAGTTCTTGGCCACGCCGTCGGCGTGCGCGCCACCACCGGTGTGGGCGGAGGCGACTCCCGCGCCGGCCAGGGCGAGGCCTCCGGCAACCATGGTGACAGCCGCGGCCTTGTGCAGGTTCTTCACTTCGATGACCCTTCGTTGCATGTGGCACCGCGGCAGTGCGCCGCGTTACGCCATGGAGAACGGCCCAGGGTCGATCAGGTTGCGCCATCCGGGCTACATACACCCGACGGTATGAATCTCAGTCCGTAGGACGACGTTCCGTTTGCTTCTCCTATTGGATGCCGATCCCATGCCTGACGGCCCACAGGGCGGCCTGGGTGCGGTCGGCGAGGTCCAGTTTCATCAGGATGTTCGAGACATGGGTCTTGACCGTCTTCTCGGACAGCACGAGGGCGCGGGCTATCTCCCGGTTGGAGCGCCCGTCGGCGATCAGGGACAGCACCTCGCGCTCGCGCTCGGTGAGCGCGTTGCCCCGGCCCTGGCCCGTGGGCTGCTCCTGGGAGAGCAGGGCGTCGGCGACCTCGGGCTGGAGCAGCACATGGCCGGCGTGCACGGAGCGGATCGCGCCGGCGAGGGCCTCCGGATCCACGTCCTTGTAGACGTAGCCTGCGGCGCCGGCCCGCAGGGCGGGGACGACGGTGCGCTGCTCGGTGAAGCTGGTGACGACCAGGACGCGGGCCTTGCTGCCCTCCTCGCGCAGCTTGCGCAGGGCGGCGATGCCGTCGGTGCCGGGCATCTTGACGTCCATCAGGATCACGTCGGGGTTCAGTTCCTGCGCGCGCAGGACGCCCTCGTCGCCGTCCCCGGCCTCGCCGACGACCTCGATGTCGGGCTGCACTTCGAGGAACGTACGCAGGCCGCGCCTGACCACCTGGTGGTCGTCGACCAACAGGACGCGGATAGGGCTTTCAGCCACCGGGCACCTCCATCTCGATCACGGTGCCCTTCCCGGGCTCCGACTGCACGGTCAGGCTTCCTCCGGCGCCGCTCGCCCGGTCCCGCATGGAGACCAGGCCGAGGTGGCGGCCGGCGCTGCGCACGACGGACGGGTCGAAGCCGCATCCGTCGTCGGTCACCGTGAGCGCCGCTCCCCTGCCGCGGCCCTCCAGGCGCACGGTGACGGCGGTCGCGGAGGCGTGCCGCAGCGCGTTGTGCAGCGCTTCCTGCGCAACGCGGAGTACGGCTTCCTCCTGGGCGGCGGGCAGCGCGCGCATCTTGCAGGAGGTGAACTCGACGCGGGCGGAGTGGGCGCGGTCCAGGACCTGGACCTCGCTGCGCAGCGCGGCCATGAGGCCGTCCTCGTCGAGGGCGGCGGGCCGCATCTCCACGACCACCGCGCGCAGCTCGTCGGCGGCCTCGGCGGCGAGCATGGCGACCTGCCTCAGCTCGTCCTTGGCGCGGGCGGGGTCACGGTCGACGAGGGCGGCGGCGGCCTGCGCGGTGAGGCGGAGCGAGAAGAGCTTCTGCGAGACGGCGTCGTGCAGCTCGTGGGCGATCCGGGCCCGCTCCCCCACCAGCGTCAGCTCGCGGCTGCGCTCGTAGAGGCGGGCGTTCACCAGCGCGATGGCGGCATGCGCGGCGAGGGTGCGCAGCAGCGCCTCGTCCTCGTCGCCGAAGCCGGACGGGCCCTTCTTGTTCGCGAGGAACAGCGCCCCCAGGATCTCGTCGCCGTCGAGCACCGGCATGCCGAGGAAGTCGGACATGTCGGGGTGGGCGGAGGGCCAGCCCTCGAAGCGGGGGTCCTTGCGCACGTCGGTGAGGCGCTGCGCGCTGGCCTCGTGCAGCATCGCGGCGAGGATGCCGTGCTGGCGGGGCAGCGGGCCGATGGCCTTCCACTGCTCGTCGCTGACCCCGTCGACGACGAACTGGGCGAAGCCGCCGTGGTCGTCGGGCACCCCGAGGGCGGCGTACTCGGCGCCGAGCAGTTCGCGGGCGGACGCGACGATGGTCTGGAGGACCTCGCGCACCTCCAGGTGTCTGCTCATGGCGAGGACGGCGGCGCTCACCGCTTCGAGGCCGCGTCGGGATACGGGGCTGGACATGTGTTCACCGTACCGGCGGGGTGCGGTCCGGGGGATCGGCCGCCCGGCGGGTGGGCGGGGGCCCTGCGACCTAGGCCGAAGTGCCCCCGTGTGCTGCGGCGGGCGGCCGAGGCGCGGGGACCGTCCGCGTTCCTACGGTGAGGGCAGTCGTACGGGAGCCGTTACGGCAGCACGCATGGAGGGCGGGACGCATCATGCCGGTAGCAATCATCACCGGGGCATCGCGGGGCCTGGGACGGGCCCTGGCGGCGGCACTGGCGGCGCGCGGCTGGGATCTGGTGATCGACGGGAGGTCGGCCGACGCGCTCAAGGCCGCCGAGGAGGAGCTGGAAGGGCTGGAGCATACGGGCCGGCTGACGGTGCTGCCCGGCGATGTCACCGAGGCCTCGCACCGGGCCGGGCTGGTGGCGGCCGCGTGGGAGTTCGGCGGGCTGGATCTGCTGGTGAACAACGCGAGCGCGCTGGGCGCCGAACCGCTGGTGCCGCTGGCGGATCACTCCTTGGAGGGGTTTCGGACCGCGCTGGAGGTTAATACGGTCGCCCCGCTCGGCCTGATAAAGGAAGCCCTGCCCTTGCTGCTGGCCCGGTCCGGGCGGGTGCTGAACATCAGTTCGGACGCCGCTGTGGAGGCGTACCCGACCTGGGGCGGCTACGGGGCGAGCAAGGCGGCCCTGGAGCACCTGTCGGCCGTGCTCGCGGTGGAGGAGCCGGGACTGACCGTCTGGTGGGTCGACCCGGGCGACATGCGCACGGAGCTGTACGCGACGGCGGTGCCGGACGACCCGGACTTCGCGGACCGGGCGGCACCAGAGGCGGTGGCGCCGGCGCTGCTGCGGCTGCTGGACGAGGGCGCGGTCAGTGGCCGGTACTCGGCCCCGGCGCTGCTGGAAGGCCTGCGGCAGGAGGGGGCTCGGTGAGCGTGGTGCTGGAGGACCTGCGGGTGCCGCCCGAGCTGTCTGCCCGGGTGCCGGTGGAGGAGCGCGCCGACGGGGGCGGGCGGCGGGACGCGGTGCGGCTGCTGGTCGGCCGAAGGGCGACGGAGGCGGTGTCCCACCACGGCTTCGGGGAGCTGCCGTGCCTGCTGCGGGCCGGGGACGTACTGGTGGTCAACACCTCGCGGACCCTTCCGGCGGCGGTGGACGGGCGGCTCGGCGAGAATCCGGTGGTCGTCCACTTCTCCACCCGGCAGGACGACGGCCGCTGGGCGGTCGAGCTGCGCATGCCGGACGCGAGGGGCACGACCCTCCCCCGGGCGGGCGGCCCCGCGGGGGTGGTGGTGGCCCTGCCGGGCGGCGAGCGGCTGACGCTGCTGGCGCCGCTGTCGGCCCGTGGGGAGCGGCTGTGGCTGGCGGCGGTCTCGATGGCCGATCCGGTCGCGTATCTGCATCGGTACGGGCGGCCCATCCGGTACGGCTACACGGACGGGGACCAGCCGCTCGCGGCCTACCAGACGGTCTTCTCGGTGCCGTCGCCGGACGGGCTGGGCTCGGCGGAGATGCCGAGCGCCGCGCGGCCCTTCACGGCGGGGCTGGTGACGGAGCTGGTGAGCCGGGGCGTGCAGATCGCGCCGATCGCGCTCCACACGGGCGTCGCGTCGGCGGAGGCGCACGAGCCTCCGTACCCGGAGCGGTTCGCCGTCCCGGCGAGCACGGCCTGGCTGGTGAACGCGGCCCGCGCGGGCGGCGGCCGGGTGGTGGCGGTGGGGACGACCGCGGTCAGGGCGCTGGAGTCGGCGGCGGACGGCCGGGGTCTGGTGCGGGCCGCTCAGGGCTGGACCGAGCTGGTCATCACCCCGGAGCGGGGGGTCGCGGTGGTGGACGGGCTGCTCACGGGGCTGCACGACCCGGAGGCGTCCCACCTACTGATGCTGGAGGCGGTGGCAGGGCGGGGGCTGCTGGAGCGGGTCTACGGGGCGGCTGTGGCCGAGCGGTACCTGTGGCACGAGTTCGGGGACGTGAACCTGCTGCTGCCGTAGCCACCCGCGGGGGGGGCCGGGGGGCTTCTCGGGGGGGGTGAGCCCCCTGGCCCCCTGGCGTCCTCCGGCGTGTCGGGGAGGTGACACAGCGCGACATCAGAGGCCACGGCATGTGAAGCCCGGCATAGGACCTAGGTCACTTACTAAGGGGACTAGTAGACCCAGCCGGGCCCGGAGGGCCCTGGTGGGCGGATCGCGGAGGGCGTGGTTGAGGAGGCAACTACGGCTTTGGGTAGTATTGGCGACCTTTGCCATGGGATTTACCGGCCGCTAACAATTACGAGGTCGCTCCGCGCCGCGTTCGACACGCGGCGCTTCTCTTTGCCTCAGGCTCACGCCTCAGGGCAGTGCCGAACGGCAGAGCGGAGCACCGCGCGAATGGAAGAGGTAACTCCCCCATGAACGTCCCCACGATCTCGAAGCTCAACCGCCTGACCAAGGTCCAGAAGTACTCCGCCGCCGGCGTCGCCGCGGCAGGTGCGGGCGTCCTGGCCATCACCGGTGTCTCCGGGACCGCCGGGACCGCGGTCGCCAGTCAGCAGGTCGCCGACTGGACTCCGGCGGCGAACGTGCAGGTCAAGAGCCTCACGGGCCAGGCCGACACCGCCAAGAAGAACGCCGCGGCGGACGCCGCCGCCGCCAAGAAGAAGCACCGGGCGCACGTCGCCGCCGAGGCCAAGCGAAAGCACCGTGCGCACGTCACCGCCGCCGCCGCCAGCCGAAAGCACCGTGCGCACGTCGCCGCCGCCGAGGCCAGCCGAAAGCACCGGCTGCACGTCGCCGCCGAGGCGACCAAGCGCAAGAAGGCCGCGGCTGCCAGCCGTAGCGAGCAGCGCAAGGCGCTCACCAAGTCGACGCGATCGGCCGCCACGTCCACGAAGACCACGACGGCCGTCACGAGCGGTACGCCGCAGCAGATAGCCGCGTCGATGATGAACTCGACGCAGTTCCAGTGCTTCTCGAACATCGTTTCGCACGAGAGCACCTGGAACTACACGGCCACGAACGCGTCCTCCGGCGCCTACGGCCTCGTGCAGGCGCTGCCCGGCTCCAAGATGGCCTCGGCCGGCGCGGACTGGCGGACCAACCCGGCCACGCAGATCAAGTGGGGCCTGAGCTACATGAACGAGCGCTACGGCAGCCCGTGTGCCGCCTGGTCGTTCTGGCAGGCCCACAACTGGTACTGAGCAAAGACAGAAGCGGCGGCATCCCGGTCCGGGGGGCCGCCGCTTCGCTGTTCGCGGATACGCCTACTTGCGCATGACCTCCGGCTCGTGGCGGCGCAGCAGCCGCAGGACCACGACGCCGCAGAGCGCTCCGATGCCGATCAGGACGCCCATGTCGATGGCCCACTGGGCCGCCGTGTGGTCCCAGAGCTGGTCGAGGTTCTTCGGGTCCCAGGGCATCAGTACGTTCAGCTGGGCGGTCGTGCCGAGGGCGGCGACGGCCCAGCGGGCCGGCATGAGCCAGGCGACCTGCTCGATGCCGGGCTTGGCGTAGAGCTGGAACAGGACGCCGGTGAAGACCACCTGGACGATCGCGAACATGACCAGCAGGGGCATGGTCTTCTCCGCGGTCTTGACCAGGGCGGAGATGACCAGGCCGAACATCATCGAGGTGAATCCGAGGCCGGCGACCGCCAGGGTCATCTCGACCACCGGCAGGTCCTTGACGATGACCCCCTCGGTGGGCAGCTTGTCGCGCAGGCCGAAGCCGATCGCGGAGATGATCACGCCCTGGACGAAGGTGATCACACCGAGCACGATGATCTTGGACATCAGGTACGCGGAGCGTGACAGGCCGGTGGCCCGTTCCCGCTCGTAGATCACCCGTTCCTTGATCAGCTCGCGTACGGAGTTGGCGGTGCCGGAGAAGCAGGCGCCCACCGCGAGGATCAGCAGGATGCTGCCCACGTCCTGGTTGGCGAAGGCGAGCTTCGCCGGACCGGGGCCGAGGCCGCTGTCGGCCGGGATGACGGTGCTCACGAAGCCCAGGACCGCGGGCAGTATCACCATCAGGCCGATGAAGCCGCGGTCGGAGGCGATCACCGACAGGTACCGGCGGATCAGGGTCAGCAGCTGCGAGCCCCAGCCCTGCGGCTTGGGCGGGCGGCTGGCCTCGTGGGGGATGACGGGAACGGCCTGGGGGGCGACGGCGTCGAGGTCGGCGGCGTAGATCTGGTAGTGCTGCGAGCCCTTCCAGCGCCCCGCCCAGTCGTAGTCGCGGTAGCTCTCGAAGGCGGAGAAGACGTCGGCCCAGGTTTCGTAGCCGAAGAAGTTCAGCGCCTCGTCGGGCGGGCCGAAGTACGCGACCGAGCCGCCGGGGGCCATCACCAGGAGCTTGTCGCAGAGCGCCAGCTCTGCGACGGAGTGGGTGACGACCAGGACCGTGCGGCCGTCGTCGGCGAGGCCGCGCAGCAGCTTCATGACATCGCGGTCCATGCCCGGGTCGAGGCCGGAGGTCGGCTCGTCCAGGAATATCAGCGACGGCTTGGTGAGCAGCTCCAGGGCGACGGAGACGCGCTTGCGCTGGCCGCCGGACAGGGAGGTGATGCGCTTGTCGGCGTGGATGTCCAGCTTGAGCTCGCCCAGCACCTCGTTTATGCGCGACTCGCGCTCGGCGGCCTTGGTGTCGCCGGGGAACCGGAGCTTGGCGGCGTAGCGCAGGGCGGTGCGGACCGACAGCTCCTTGTGGAGGATGTCGTCCTGCGGGACGAGGCCGATGCGCTGGCGCAGCTCGGCGAACTGCTTGTAGAGGTTGCGGTTGTCGTAGAGCACTTCGCCGTCGTCGGCCGGGCGGTAGCCGGTCAGGGCGCGCAGCAGGGTGGACTTGCCGGAGCCTGAGGGGCCGATGACGGCGACCAGGGATTTCTCGGGGACGCCGAAGGAGACGTCGTCGAGGATCGTCTTGGTGCTTTTGCCCGCCGGTACGCGCACGGTGAGGCGGCGGGCCGAGAAGGAGACCTCGCCGGTGTCGACGAACTCCTCCAGCTGGGAGCCGACCAGCCGGAAGGTGGAGTGGCCGACGCCGACGATGTCGTTGGGGCCCAGGAGGTGGCCGCGCTGGATCGGCTGGCCGTTGACGTAGGTGCCGTTGTGGCTGCCGAGGTCGACGATCTCGTAGCGGCCGTCGGGGTGGGCGCGGAACTCGGCGTGGTGGCGGGAGACCTGGAGGTCGGAGACGACCAGCTCGTTGTCCAGCGCGCGCCCGATGCGCATGAAGCGGCCGAGGGCGAGCTGGTGGAGGGTCGTCGGGCTGCGGTCCCCGTACACCGGCGGGGTCCCGGCGCCCGGACCCGGCTGGGCGGGCACCCGGGGCGGCGGGGCGCCCCAGGCCGGCTGGGCCGGGGGCTGCGCGGCGGCGGCCGTGGGCTGCGCTGCCTGCGCGGGGCGGGCGGCCTGCGCGGGGCGGGCGGCCTGCCGCGGCTGGGCGAGTGAGGTCTCGGCGGCGTAGAGATCGGCGCTTGCCTGCTGCCGTACCTGCTGTGCCTGCGGTACCTGCCGTGCGGCGCTGAAGTTCAGCCGCGGTCCGTCGGTGGCATTGCCGAGGTTGACCGCCGAACCGGGCCCGAGCTGGAACTGATGCGTCGTCCGCTGGCCCTGCACGAAGGTGCCGTTGGTGCTCCCGAGGTCCTCGAACAGCCAAGTGGTGCCGCTCCAGCGGATGGTGGCGTGCCGCCAGGAGACTCTGGCGTCGTCGAGGACCACGTCGGACTGTGGATCGCGGCCGAGACTGTACGACCTGGACTGATCGAGCGTCCAGGTCTGTCCGTTTGATTCCAGAACGAGTTCAGGCACGCCAAGCCCCCACAAATGTGTCCCCCGGGCAATCCCCTATGGGGAGAAGTCTAGGGATTGCGAACATCGTGCGGAACTATTCCAGGCTGTCGCCCCGCACCGGAACCCGCTGGAACGGACTACGCGAAGTGTGTCAGGGAGGGGGCGTTGACGCCGCCCGAACAGCACCGGAAAGTGGTAACCGTCTGCGAACCGGTCCTGATCATGACCGATCAGGACAACCGCACCTCGGGGGGCCGGGATGAGCACGCAAACCTCGACACCACACGCACCGCCGCGTTCAACGGTCCGGGGCGGCGTCCTGCTGTCCGCGATATCAGCGGTGAGTTGGGGTTTTCTGGCGATGGCGGGGGTCGCGGCGCTCGGCCTGCATCTGCTCGGCGCCGACACGGCGGGGTCGCTGGGGCCGATGACCGCCGCTGTGATGGTCATGGCGGTGGGCGGTCACGTCAGCCCGTCCGGCGATGTCGCGGTGTTCGGGCTGAGCGGGGCCGGGGCGCAGGGGGCGATCGAGATCATGCCGCTGGGAGTGGGGCTGGTGGGGGCGCTGCTGGTGGGTGGCGTCTTTCTGCGCTCGCTGCGCAGCGCGGGGTTGGAGATCGGGGCCGGTGAACTCGCCGCACGCGCAGGCGCGGTAGCGGTGCTCTTCGTGGCGCTGCTGGGCGGGCTGGCATGGGCCGGGCAGGACACCATCGCCGTCGACGGATCGTCGCTCACCGGCGGCGACCAGGGCGGCGGAGACGACGGGGGGCTGTTCGGCCAACTGCCCGGCGTCGGCGACCTGATCGACCCCAAGACCTCGGTCAGCTTCCATGTCGACACCGTGTCCTCGCTCCTGGCCGGGCTGGGGTGGGTGCTCGGTGTCCTGGTCATCGCGCTGCTGGTGTCCCGCCGTACGCCGCTGCCGCGCGGGCTGGCGGCGGTGCACCGGGGCGTACGGCCGGCGGCCTCGGCGCTCTGCGCGGTGCTGCTGCTCTCCGTGGCGGCCGGCTGGGCCGCGGCGGGCTTCGCGGCCATCGGCGACGACCACCCCGGCCGGATCATGGGGGCCGCCCTGCTGGGCGCGCCGAACGGGGTGTGGCTGGGGGTGCCGCTGGGGCTGTTCGTACGCTGGCAGGGCACCGCGACCGGTGAGCTGGTGCAGGTGCTGCCGCACCCGCTGGACCAGTTGCTGACGATGAAGGTCGGCGAGCCGATCACCCCCGGGCGGCTGGCCGAGCTGGACGACCGGGTCTGGCTGCTCACGGCCGGGGCGGCGCTGATGATGCTGGCCGCGGGCGCGCTGGCGGCCACCCGCACCCCGCTGTGGGGGGCCTCGCGGGCCGGGTTCGCCGGGCGGTGCGCGGTGCGGCTGGGGCTCGTCACGGCCGCCGCTTTCCCGCTGATGGTCTGGCTGACCGGGGTGAGGGTCGACGCCGACCTGTCGGTCTTCGGTTTCAACGCCGTCGGCGCCGGGCTCGACCTGCACGGCAGCCTGCCCTGGGCGCTGCTGCTCGGCGCCGCCTGGGGCGCCGCCGCGGGCGGCATCGGGGCGCTGCTGGCGCTCGTCACGGGGGCCGCGGGGCGGCGGGTCTCGCCGTACGCGCTGGGGCGGCCGACGGCGGGCACCGGCAGCGCGGGGGACTCCTCGCGTACGTATCCGGGGATCGCATACCAGCCGGGGCCCTACATTCCCAGCCCCGTGTTCCGGCCGGGCCAGGACGAGCCGAACCCCTACAAGCAGCCGCCGCAACAACCGTAACCAGCTGTTAACCCACATGTACGTCCGCCACGCGGGACGCTTTGTCGTGGCTTGAGGATGGCCGGATACGGTGGTGTCACCATGAATGACGTATCTCAGCCCGTGCAGCCCGCCAGTGTGCCGACGCTCCTGGTCAAGATCTTCGGCAAGGACCGGCCCGGCATCACAGCGGGGCTTTTCGACACGCTGGCCGCGTTCGGGGTGGACGTGGTGGACATCGAGCAGGTGGTCACCCGGGGGCGCATCGTGCTCTGCGCCCTGGTGACCATGCCCGCCGGGCGCGGTCTGGAGGGCGAGCTGCGCTCGACCGTGCACAGCTGGGCCGAGTCGCTGCGGCTGCAGGCCGAGATCATCTCCGGCATCGGCGACAACCGTCCGCGCGGCGAGGGCCGCTCCCACGTCACGGTGCTGGGGCACCCGCTGACCGCCGAGGCGACCGCCGCCATAGCCGCCACCATCACCGGGAGCGGCGGCAACATCGACCGCATCTTCCGGCTCGCGAAGTATCCGGTGACGGCGGTCGAGTTCGCGGTCTCCGGCGTCGCGACGGACACGCTGCGGCCCGCGCTCGCAGTGGAGGCGCACGCGCGCGGGGTCGATGTCGCGGTCGCCGAGGCCGGGCTGCACCGGCGGGCCCAGCGCCTGGTCGTCATGGATGTCGACTCCACGGTCATCCAGGACGAGGTGATCGAGCTCTTCGCCGCGCACGCCGGGCCCGACGCGCAGGAGAAGGTCGCCGAGGTCACGGCCGCCGCGATGCGCGGCGAGCTCGACTTCGAGCAGTCGCTGCATGCGCGTGTCGCGCTGCTGGCCGGGCTCGACGAGTCCGTGGTCGACAAGGTGCGGGCCGAGGTCCGGCTGACGGCTGGCGCCCGCACCCTGATCCGTACGCTGAAGCGGCTCGGCTACCAGGTGGGCGTCGTCTCCGGTGGCTTCACGCAGGTCACGGACGACCTGAAGGAGCGGCTCGGGCTGGACTTCGCCGCCGCCAACACTCTGGAGATCATCGACGGCAAGCTCACCGGCCGGGTGACCGGCGAGGTCGTCGACCGGGCGGGGAAGGCGCGGCTGCTGCGGCGCTTCGCCGCGCAGGCGGGCGTCCCGCTCGGGCAGACCGTCGCGATCGGCGACGGCGCGAACGACCTGGACATGCTCAACGCGGCCGGGCTCGGCGTGGCGTTCAACGCGAAGCCGATGGTGCGGCAGGCGGCGGACACCGCGGTGAACGTGCCGTTCCTGGACACCGTGCTCTATCTGCTGGGTGTGACGCGCGAAGAGGTCGAGGCGGCGGACGAGTCCGACGCGGCCGTGGGCTGACGCGGCGGACCCGACCACCCGTTCCGTCATGCGGGGGCCGTGCGGGACTACGCGTGCGAGTCCCAGTACTCCGTGAGGCGGGCGACACCGTGTTCCACGGACTTCCACGGCCCGGAGAAGGTGAGGACCGCGATCGCGGCGGTGGGGAAGCCGCTGCGGTCGAGCCGGGTGAGGGCGTCGCCGTCGGCCTGGCCTGCCAGGGCGTCCGCGAGGGCGTGCATGCCGGGGTTGTGGCCGATGAGAAGCAGGTCATCGACGTCTTCGGGGGTTTCGGTGAGAAGGGCGAGGAGGTCGCCGAGGGTGGCGTCGTACAGCCTGTCCTCGTAGACGGTCCTGGGCCGGTGGGACAGCTCGTGGACGGCGAGCTTCCACGTTTCGCGGGTGCGGGCGGCGGAGGAGCAGAGGGCCAGGTCAAGGGGAATGCCCAGGTCGACGAGGCGACGGCCGGCGGCGGGTGCTTCTTTGCGGCCGCGTTCCGCGAGGGGCCGCTCATGGTCGGGGACGGCGGGCCAGTCGGCTTTCGCATGCCGGAGCAGGACGATCCGACGGGACGATGCAGCTGCGCTCATGCCCATCAGCTTTCCAGAAAACCTGCCGACAGGCGCGAGGTCACAGCACCTGCCGTACGAGGCCCGGCAGGACGTCGCCGATCCTGCCGAGGAAGTGCGCGACCGGTTCGGCGGCCGACGGATCGGCGCCGCCGGGGGCGGCGACCAGCGCGAGGAGGGCGGCGAAGGCGAGGGCGGGCAGCGCGACAGCCCACCATGGCAGGCGGGTCTGAGCCTGGACGCGAGGGCTGTGAGTGGACACGGGGGCCGCCTCCGAAGTGCTGGTTGTGATGGCACTACGAAGCTACGGTCGCGGGGCGGGCCGTCCCATCCGGTGGTCCACCCATTCGCCCCTGAGCCTGACCCCCTAGGGGAGGTGGGGTTGTCCCTACCCCGTCGCCCCGCTCACCCCATCCGGGCGGCGATGGTCGCGATCACCGCGACGACCGCCGGCACGCCCATCATCAGGGCGAAGATGAGGAGAAGCTTCTTCTGCGGCTGCGGGGGGTTGGGCTCGAGTACGGGCATGTCCCCCAGTCTCGCACCGGCCCGGAACGCCCCCGTACGGGGGTACCGGGGCGATCCGGGGTCAGAGCTCGTCTTCCACGAAGCGGCTGCGCCCGGCGAGGACGCCCGCCACGGTCTGCGGCAGCAGGATCGCGGCCATGAGCCCGATCGGCAGGCCCCAGCCGCCGCTGTGCTGGTAGAGAGCGCCGAACAGGATCGGCCCGGGGAAGGCGATCAGGTATCCGGCGCACTGGGTGAAGGCGGAGAGCCGGACGACGCCGGAGCCGGTGCGGGAGCGCATGCCGATCATGGTGAGGGCGAGCGGGAAGGTGGCGTTGGTGATGCCGAGGAGCACCGCCCACAGCAGCGGCGCGGCGGCCGGGGCGAGCCACAGCCCGCCGTATCCCGCGAGTCCGAAGAGGCCGAGCGCGACGGCCAGCAGGCCCTGGTGCCGCATCCGGCCGGCGAGGGCGGGCAGTACGAAGGACAGCGGCACGCCCATGCCCGCCGCGACGGCGGACAGCAGCCCGGCGGTGCCGGGGGCGACCCCGGCGTCGCGGAAGATCTGCGGCAGCCAGCCCATGACGACGTACGCGCTGGTGGCCTGGAGCCCGAAGAAGACGGTGAGCGCCCAAGCGGTGCGGCTGCGCGTGATGCGCACGCCGGGTGCCGGGGCGGCGCCGGTGGCCTCACCGCGTACGCGGTCCCGGGCGAGGGCCAGCCAGGGCAGGACCGCCGCGACCGCGACGACCGCCCAGACGCCCAGGCCGACCCGCCAGCTGCCGCCCGCCGCGTGGGCGACGGGCACGGTGGCGGCGGAGCCGAGCGCGGCGCCGGTGGTCAGGGCCATCGAGTAGATCCCGGTCATCTGGCCGACGCGGTCCGGGAAGTACCGCTTGACGATGACGGGCATCAGGACGTTGGTGACCGCGATCCCGGCCAGGGCGAACACGCTGGCGGCCAGGAAGACCGGCGTGCCGCCCGCGAAGGGCCGCAGGGCCAGGCCGAGGGCGATGACGGCCATGCCGGCGCAGACGACCGCGGCGGGGCCGAAGCGGCGGGCGAGACGGGGTGCGGCGATGCCGAAGACGGCGAAGCACAGGACGGGGACGGAGGTGAGCAGGCCGGCAACCGCGCCGCTCATGCCGAGTCCGTCGCGCGTCTCTTCGAGTACGGAGCCCAGGCTGGTGATGGCGGGACGTAGGTTGAGTGCGGCGAGCAGGATGGCGGCGACGACGAGGGGGCCGCGTATGCGGGCCTGGACACCCTTCGGCGGCACGGCTTCCTTCACCGCCTCGCTGATGGCCTTTGCGTCACTCGTAGAGCCCATCATAGAATCATAGGACGAATATGGGAAGGGAGCAGTACCCATGCCACTGACCTCGCCCCGGCGTTCCGCGCTGGCCGACCAGGTGATCGCCCAGATCCGGGCCCAGATCACCTCCGGCGAGTGGCCTGTCGGGTCCCGCATCCCCACCGAGCCGCAGCTCGTCGAGCAGCTCGGCGTCGCCCGCAACACCGTCCGCGAGGCCGTCCGCGCCCTCGCCCACAACGGGCTCCTCGACATCCGGCAGGGCTCCGGCACCTATGTGCTGGCCACCAGCGAGCTCGCCGGGGTCATGCACCGCCGCTTCGCCACCGCCGACACGCGGCATGTCAGCGAGCTGCGCAGCGCCCTGGAGTCGGCGGCCGCCCGGCTCGCCGCGCAACGCCGTACGCAGCGGGACCTGGCACACCTGGACGCGGCCCTGGACCGGCGCGAGCGCGCCTGGGAGTCCGGCGACGCCGAGGCCTTCGTGGAGGCCGACGCCACGCTGCACCTGGCCGTCGTGGCGGCCTCCCACAACGAGGTGATCGCCGAGCTGTACGCGGACCTCGGCCAGGTGCTGCGCGCCTTCCTGCGGGCCGACATGGGCGGCGAGCTGCGCCCCGAGAACTACGTCGACCACGCCCGGCTCGTCGCGGCCATCCGCGCCGGTGACGGCGACACCGCCGCCTCCGAAGCGGCCGGGCACGCCTTCAGCTGGTGCGTCAGCGGCCACCCTGCTTGATGGTGACCCAGATCCTCTGGATCTCCTTCCAGCAGCGGTCCCCCATCGTCACGGTCCCGGCCGGGCCGATCGCCAGCGGCCGCCCGTCCACGTCCGGGTCCCACCAGCGGCGGCACTCGATGTGCAGCTGGACGTGATCCAGACGGGGGTCGGGGTTGTGGCACACCGCGATGCCGAGGCTGCCGTACGTCTGCGTACGGCAGGTGGTGTCGGCGTACGCGGCCGGGGCGGCGTACGCCGACGCGGCGGCGGCCAGCGCGGTCAGGACCAGGACTGCCGGGGTGCGGGCCATGGGCCCATCGTGGGCGGTCCACAACGCACAACGCCCAGTTCTGGTCGCCCGAACGGGCGAATCAGAACCGGGCGTCCGGATATGGCGCGCGTTACGCGCCGATCGCGTGCAGACCGCCGTCGACGTGCACGATCTCGCCCGTCGTCTTCGGGAACCAGTCCGAGAGCAGGCCGACGACGCCGCGCGCGGCCGGCTCCGGGTCGGTGAGGTCCCAGCTGAGCGGGGCGCGGGTGTCCCAGACCGTGGCCAGGTCCTCGAAGCCCGGGATGGACTTGGCGGCGATCGACTTGATGGGGCCGGCCGAGACCAGATTGCAGCGCACGTTCCGCTCACCCAGGTCACGGGCGAGGTAGCGCGAGGTCGACTCCAGGGCCGCCTTGGCGACACCCATCCAGTCGTACTTCGGCCAGGCCACCGTCGCGTCGAAGGTGAGGCCGACGACCGAGCCGCCGCGCGGCATCAGCGGCAGGCAGGCGGTGGTGAGCGACTTCAGGGAGTACGCCGAGACGTGCACGGCGGTGGCCACGTCGTCCCAGGCGGCCTCCAGGAAGTTGAAGACGCCCTGCGGGCCGAAGGCGATCGAGTGCACGACGCCGTCGAGGTGGCCGTCGTCCCCGGTGTGCTCGCGGACCTTGTCGGCGAGGCCGTCCAGGTGCTCCTGGTCGGTGACGTCCAGCTCGATGACCGGAGCCGGCTTCGGCAGCCGCTTGGCGATGCGCTCGACGAGGCTGAGCCGGCCGAAGCCGGTGAGGACGACTTCGGCGCCCTCTTCCTGGGCGAGCCTGGCGACGTGGAAGGCGATCGAGGAGTCGGTGAGGACTCCCGTGACGAGAATGCGCTTGCCTGCGAGGATTCCACTCATGCTGCTCAGTGACCCATGCCCAATCCGCCGTCAACGGGAATGACGGCTCCAGTGATGTACGACGCGTCGTCGGAGGCGAGGAACCGCACCGTGGCGGCGATCTCCTCGGGCTGCGCATAGCGGCCCAGCGGTACCTGGGCCACGATGCCCTTGCGCTGCTCCTCGGTGAGCACCTGTGTCATGTCGGTGTCGACGAAGCCGGGCGCGACGACATTGAAGGTGATGTTGCGCGACCCCAGCTCACGGGCGAGGGAGCGCGCGAAGCCGACCAGACCGGCCTTGGACGCCGCGTAGTTGGCCTGCCCGGCGGACCCCAGCAGCCCGACGACCGACGAGATCAGCACGACACGGCCCTTCTTGGCGCGCAGCATGCCGCGGTTGGCACGCTTGACGACCCGGAAGGCGCCGGTGAGGTTGGTGTCCAGGACCGAGGTGAAGTCCTCCTCGGACATCCGCATCAGCAGCTGGTCCTTGGTGACACCGGCGTTGGCGACCAGCACCTCGACCGGGCCGTGCTCGGCCTCGATCTCCTTGTAAGCCTGCTCGACCTGCTCGGAGTCCGTGATGTCGCACTTGACGGCGTAGAAGCCGGCCGGTGGCTCGCCCGAGCGGTAGGTGATGGCGACCTTGTCACCCGCGTCGGCGAAAGCGCGGGCGATGGCGAGGCCGATGCCCCGGTTTCCTCCGGTGACGAGAACCGAGCGGCTCAACGGATCACCCTTTCGATAGCTGTGTGGCTTACCTCGAAGCTATCGGTCTACCGGCCGGTTCGGAGAATCGACCTGCGACAGGGGCTGGTACGGCTCTATGTCGGGTTCCTACAGGCAAACAACGGGCGGCCCGACTGTCAGCGCGGCATGATTCACTTCGGGAAAGCTGGGGATGTGTCCGTGGACGTGTCGCGTGGGCGAGAAGGGGAGGCCTCCGTGCCCCATGAGATCGATCAGTCATTTCTGGCGCTGCCGCTGCGCGCGCTGGCCGACGCGGCGCTCGCGCGCGCTCGCGCACTGGGCGCCGAGCACGCCGACTTCCGCTTCGAGCGGGTGCGCGACGCTTCCGTGCGGCTGCGGGACGGCAAGCCGTCGGGGTCCTCGGACAGTACGGACGCCGGCTACGCGGTGCGCGTCGTGCACGGCGGGGCCTGGGGGTTCGCGTCCGGGGTGGACCTGACGATGGACGCGGCGGCCCGGGTGGCGGGGCAGGCGGTGGCGATGGCGAAGCTGTCGGCGAAGGTCATCGCGGCGGCCGGGTCGGACGAGCGGGTGGAGCTGGCCCCGGAGCCGGTGCACGCGGACCGGGTGTGGGTGTCGGCCTACGACATCGACCCGTTCGGAGTGCCCGACGCGGAGAAGACCGGGCTGCTGGCGGAGTGGAGCGGGCGGCTGCTCGCGGCGAAGGGCGTGTCGCATGTGGACGCGTCGGTGATGACGGTCCATGAGAACAAGTTCTACGCCGACACGGCGGGCACCACCACGACGCAGCAGCGGGTGCGCGTGCATCCGCAGCTGACGGCGGTCGCGGTGGACGAGAGCTCGGGCGAGTTCGACTCGATGCGCACCCTGGCGCCCCCGGTCGGGCGGGGCTGGGAGTATCTGACCGGCACCGGCTGGGACTGGGACACCGAGCTCGCGGAGATCCCCGCGCTGCTGGCGGAGAAGATGCGGGCGCCCTCGGTGGAGGCGGGCGCGTACGACCTGGTGGTGGACCCGTCCAATCTGTGGCTGACCATCCATGAGTCGATCGGGCACGCGACGGAACTGGACCGCGCGCTCGGCTACGAGGCGGCGTACGCGGGGACCTCGTTCGCGACCTTCGACCAGCTGGGCAAGCTCAAGTACGGCTCCGAGCTGATGAATGTGACCGGCGACCGGACCGCGGAGCACGGGCTGGCGACGATCGGGTACGACGACGAGGGCGTGGCCGGGCAGTCCTGGGACCTGGTGAAGGACGGGACGCTGGTCGGGTATCAGCTGGACCGGCGGATCGCGAAGCTGACCGGCTTCGAGCGGTCCAACGGGTGTGCGTACGCCGACTCCCCGTCGCATGTGCCGGTGCAGCGGATGGCGAACGTCTCGCTGGCGGCGGCTCCTGACGGGCCGTCGACGGATGAGCTGATCGGGGGCGTGGAGCGCGGGATCTATGTGGTCGGCGACCGGTCGTGGTCGATCGACATGCAGCGCTACAACTTCCAGTTCACCGGCCAGCGGTTCTTCCGGATCGAGAACGGCCGGCTGGCGGGGCAGCTGCGCGATGTGGCCTACCAGGCCACGACCACCGACTTCTGGGGCTCGATGGAGGCGGTCGGCGGCCCGCAGACGTACGTCCTCGGCGGTGCCTTCAACTGCGGCAAGGCGCAGCCGGGGCAGGTCGCGGCGGTGTCGCACGGCTGCCCGTCCGCTCTGTTCCGGAGCGTCAACATCCTCAACACCACGCAGGAGGCGGGCCGATGAGCATCGTCACGTCCAAGCCTTACGAGATCGTCGAGCGCGCCCTGGAGCTGTCGCGGGCCGACGGCACCGTCGTCATCGCCGACGAGGATTCCACCGCCAACCTGCGCTGGGCGGGCAACGCGCTGACGACCAACGGTGTGACCCGGGGCCGCACGCTCACCGTCATCGCGACGGTCAACGGTGCGCAGGGCACTGCCTCGGGTGTGGTGTCCCGGTCCGCGGTGACCGATGACGAGCTGGAGCCGCTGGTGCGGGCGGCGGAGGCGGCGGCGCGGGACGCGGGGCCGGCGGAGGACGCGCAGCCGCTGGTGTCAGGGGTGCCGGCGTCGGCGGACTTCACGGACGCGCCGGCCGAGACCTCCTCGGAGGTCTTCGCGGCCTTCGCGCCCGCGCTGGGCGAGGCCTTCGCGGCGGCCCGGGCCGGCGGGCGCCGGCTGTACGGCTTCGCGTACCACTCGGTGACGTCCACGTATCTCGGGACCTCGACCGGGCTGCGGCTGCGGCACGACCAGCCGAGCGGCACCCTGGAGCTCAACGCCAAGTCCGAGGACCTCACGCGCTCCGCGTGGGCCGGCGCCGGGACCCGGGACTTCAAAGACGTCGACCCCGGCGAGCTGGCCGACGGCCTGGCGCAGCGGCTGGCCTGGGCGGAGCGCCGCGTAGAACTGCCCGCCGGGCGGTACGAGACGCTGCTGCCGCCGTCCGCCGTGGCCGACCTGCTGATCTACCAGCAGTGGTCGGCGGCCGCCCGGGACGCACACGAGGGCCGCACCGTCTTCAGCAAGCAGGGCGGCGGCACCCGGGTCGGCGAGAAGCTGTCCGAGCTGCCGCTCACGCTGCGCAGCGACCCGGCCGAGCCGGGCCTGGAGTCGGCGCCCTTCGTGATCGCGCACTCCTCCGGCGACGCCTCGTCGGTGTTCGACAACGGGCTGCCCGTCGGAGCCGTGGACTGGATGCGCGACGGTGTGCTGCAGCGGCTGCTCACCACCCGGCACAGCGCGGGTCTGACCGGGCTGCCGGTCGCGCCCACCGGCGGCAATCTGCTGCTGGACGGCGGCGGGAAGCGGTCGCTGGAGGAGCTGGTCGCGGACACCGAGCGCGGGCTGCTGCTCACCTGCCTGTGGTACATCCGCGAGGTCGATCCGGCGACGCTGCTGCTGACCGGGCTGACCCGGGACGGGGTCTTCCTCGTGGAGAACGGCGAGGTGACGGGCGCCGTCAACAACTTCCGGTTCAACGAGTCGCCGGTGGACCTGCTCGGGCGGGTCACGGAGGTCGGGCGCACCGAGCGGACGCTGCCGCGTGAGTGGAGCGACTGGTTCACGCGGGCGGCGTTCCCGGCGATGCGGGTGCCGGACTTCAACATGAGCTCGGTCAGCAAGGGGGTCTGACGGGGAGATGGCGATGGACGAGAAGCGCACGGTCCGGACGTCGAAGTTCCTGTCGCGCGTGCTCCGGCACGACCCGGGTTCGATCGGCATCGTCCTGGACGAGGGCGGCTGGGTGGACGTCGGCGAGCTGCTCGCCGCGGCCACCCGGGCCGGCCGGCGCTTCTCCCGGGCCGAGCTCGACCATGTCGTCGCCAGCAACAACAAGAAGCGCTTCGCCTTCTCCGAGGACGGCCTGCGGATACGGGCCAGCCAGGGCCATTCGGTCGAGGTCGACCTCGGCCTCGACGCCGTCGAGCCGCCCGCCGTCCTCTACCACGGCACGGCGGCCACGACCCTGCCCGTCGTCCTGCGGGAAGGGCTAAAGCCCATGTCCCGGCAGGACGTCCACCTGTCCGCGGACCTGGAAACGGCCCTGCGCGTCGGCTCCCGCCACGGCCGTCCTGTCGTCCTGGTCGTGGACGCGGCCGCCCTGTCCGGCGACGGCCACGCCTTCCGGCTCAGCGCGAACGGCGTCTGGCTCACCGACCGGGTGCCGCCGACGCATCTGCGGCAGCACCCCGGGTGAGCCGCCCGCCCACCCGCCTGCCTGCCCGCCCGCTCAGGCGGTCTGCTTCTCGCCCCTGATCATGGCCCACAGCGGCGTGCCCAGGGCGACGATCAGCACCGCACCCGCGAGCTGGAGCGCGTGCCGGCCCCAGTCGATGCCCTTGGTCTCGTCGATGCCGATCCAGGCCGCGACGGCGTTGCCCAGGATGCTGCCCAGGATGCCGAAGATCGTGGTCAGCCACAGCGGGATGTTCTGCTTCCCCGGCAGGATCGCCTTGGCGATCAGACCCAGCACCAGACCGACGATGATCGCCCACAACCAGCTCATGTGCCCTGCCTCCTCGCGTGCGGGCTGCGGTATGCCGGCCCGTAGCGACAGTGTGCGGCGGGGTGTCGTACGCCGCATGCCGGGGGCGGCCGTACGCCGTACGGCGGGGTGGCGACGCGGGAGGTGGCGCGTACCCGGTCTCGAAAGCGGCGGACGCGCGGCGTAACGTGGATGTGACCGGACCGGGGAGCATCCGGCAGGTGGAGCAGGTGGTGGAACGTGATGCGGAAGCACATCCGCCCCGAGGTCGTCCGGATCACCGGGGCCCGGGTCGGGCTGAGCGAGGATGTGCGGGGCCGGCAGCGGCGCTACATCATCTCGATGTCTGTGCGCACGGTGTCGTTCATCCTCTTCGTCTCCCTGTGGAACGTGTCGCGGCCGGTGGGCTGGATCGCGCTGGTCCTGGGGCTGCTGTTGCCCTACGTGGCCGTAGTGATCGCCAACGCCGGGCGGGAGAACGCCCCGTCGCTTCCGTCGAGCTTCGTCTCGGCGCCGCTGCGGCCGATGCTGGAGCGCGGCAAGGAGAAAGCGGAGAACCTCCCGGCGGATCCTGGCACGGAGGAGCAGCCTTCGCCGCGCACCGGACAGACGTGATCCGGAGGGCGTGGAGGGCGCGTCCTGGGCAAGTCCGGACCAAGTTCCGGGCGACTGGAAAGCTCAAGAAAAGCTCAGATCAATCATGGGGATCCACTCCTCCGACGGGCTATCCGCGTGACATACTTCGTACGCGCTCCGCATCCCCCGTCGGAGCGACGGACCGACGCCGGGCGGCTCCCCCCGTGGCTGCCCGGCGTCGCCATGTCTGCGGCATGTTTACTGGTCCTCGTGACTGACGAAGCGCCGATCTGCTCGGCCAAGGGCTGCCGTTCCACCGCTGTGTGGGTGCTGGCGTGGAACAACCCCAAGCTGCACACGCCGGAGCGGCGGAAGACCTGGCTGGCGTGCGAGGAGCACCGCGAGCACCTGTCGAAGTTCCTGGGTTTGCGGGGCTTCCTCAAGGACGTGGTGGCCTTCGAGGACTGGCAGGAGCAGGATCCCGGTCCAGCGGGTCCCGAGCCGGCCGGTCCCGGCTCAGCCGCCGATCGCTGACATCGGGCGCTCGGGCTGCTCGAAGGCGGCGGGGTCGTCGAGGCCGGAGCCGGCCTTCTTGCCCCACATGGCCTTCTTCCACAGCTCGGCCATCTCCTCGTCGCCGGCCCCGTCGCGCAGCGGGCCGCGCAGGTCGGATTCCTCGCGGGCGAACAGGCAGTTGCGGATCTGGCCGTCCGCGGTGAGCCGGGTCCGGTCGCAGGCCCGGCAGAAGGGGCGGGTGACGGAGGCTATGACGCCGACGCGGGCCGGGCCGCCGTCGACCAGCCAGCGCTCGGCGGGGGCGTGGCCGCGGGCGGCGTCGGGCTCGGGGGTGAGGGTGAAGCGGCTGCCGAGGCTGGTGAGGATCTCGTCGGCGGTGACCATGTCGTCGCGCTGCCAGCCGTGCTGGGCGTCGAGCGGCATCTGCTCGATGAAGCGCAGTTCGTAGCCGTGGTCGAGGGCCCACTGGAGCAGCTCTGGGGCCTCGTCGTCGTTGACGCCCCGCATCAGCACGGTGTTGACCTTGACCGGGGTGAGTCCGGCGGCGTGGGCGGCCTCCAGGCCGCGTATGACGTCGTCGTGGCGCTTGCGGCGGGTGAGGGTCTGGAAGACGTCGGGGCGCAGGGTGTCGAGGGAGACATTGACCCGGTTCAGTCCCGCGTCGCGCAGCGCGACCGCTGTACGGGCCAGGCCGATGCCGTTGGTGGTCAGGGACATCCTGGGCCGGGGCTCCAGGGCGGCGCAGCGCTCGACTATGCCGACGACGCCGGGGCGCAGCAGCGGTTCGCCGCCGGTGAAGCGGACGTCCTTGACGCCGAGCAGCGTGACGGCGATCCGTACCATCCGGACGATCTCGTCATCGGTGAGGAGGTCGGGCTTGCCGAGCCACTGGAGGCCTTCCTCGGGCATGCAGTACGTGCAGCGCAGATTGCAGCGGTCGGTGAGGGATACGCGCAGGTCAGTGGCGATGCGGCCGTACGTGTCGAGCAGCATGGTGTCGCCTCCTGCGGGGGTTCGGGCCCTGGGCGCGGCCGGACCCGCCCCGTAGTAAGAGAGCCTACGCGACGGGTCCGACACTCAACGGTTTGTTGAATTCAGGGCTGCCCCGTGATCAGTGCGCACCCGCTCCGGTGAGGGCGCGCACCTCCAGCTCCTTGTACTTCTCGGCGTCCGGCTGCTCGCCGGACAGGACCGTGCCCAGCCAGCCGAGGACGAAGCCGAGCGGGATCGAGACAATGCCGGGGTTGGTGAGCGGGAACCAGTGGAAGTCGCTGCCGGAGAAGAGGGAGTCGGGGGCGCCGGAGACCACCGGGGAGAAGACCACCAGGAGCACCGCCGAGCTCAGTCCGCCGTATATCGACCAGACCGCGCCCTGGGTCTTGAAGCCCTTCCAGTAGAGGCTGTAGAGGATCGTCGGGAGATTGGCGGAGGCCGCGACCGCGAAGGCGAGGGCGACGAGGGCGGCGGCGTTGAGTTTGGTGGCGTACATGCCGAGCACAATGGCCACCGCGCCGATCACCACGGCCGCGATCTTGGCCACCATGACCTCGTTCTTCTCGCTGGTCTCCCCCTTGCGGATCACGTTCGCCCACAGGTCGTGGGCGAAGGAGGCCGACGAGGCCAGGGTGAGCCCGGCGACGACGGCGAGGATGGTCGCGAAGGCGACCGCCGAGATCACCGCCAGCAGGATGGCGCCCCAGGTGGAGCCCGCGCCGCCGCCGACGGCCTCGGCGAGCTGCGGGGCGGCGGTGTTGCCGGACTTGTCGACGGCGGTGATGTTCGCCGCGCCGACCAGGGCGGCGGCGCCGAAGCCGAGCGCGATGGTCATCAGGTAGAAGCAGCCGATGATGCCGATCGCCCAGTTCACGGATTTACGGGCGGCCTTGGCGGTGGGCACCGTGTAGAAGCGCACCAGGATGTGCGGGAGGCCGGCGGTGCCCAGGACGAGGGCGAGGCCGAGCGAGATGAAGTTGATCTTGCTGGTGCTGTCGATGCCGTATTTCATCCCCGGC
>Ga0307517_10002295_pt1 | contig 30870 bp, 30 predicted proteins | sample 23_EM_MG_FD_194515 | JGI IMG/M metagenome (GOLD analysis project Ga0307517, IMG submission 194515) | Populus trichocarpa ectomycorrhiza microbial communities from riparian zone in the Pacific Northwest, United States - 23_EM | ecosystem: Host-associated > Plants > Roots > Unclassified | place... | reverse complement strand
TTTCCCTAACCTGCCAATCATGTGATCGCTTCCCCACCATTCTCTGCTTTCTCGGTGGGGGGCCGCTACCGACATAAATACCGATGGCGGCTCCCAGTTTCGCTCTCCAGATACATCGCCCATGGACACCGATCGGCTCCTCAAGATTGCACAGGAGTACTTTGAACACGAGTACGCTCCCTACGTTGGCGGCACATCTCTCCTGGCTGGAGCCGTTGTCTGGTTCTATGCGACCGACATAAGTCGTGCCCTCAAGGTCAGCTCTCTCTCTCCCAGCTCATAGATAAGCTTTCGTTCCAACCACCGTTTCCAGCATACCGCCTATCGCCTCGGCTACCAGCAAAAGTCGGGAAAAGTACCCGTTCCTGGTCCATTGGAAGACACGCGCGTCATACGATTCGTAGATGGGTGCGTCCTTGAGCTCAACCGTCGTACATCTTTCCAATCTCGGCTAACGACCGCCCATTCCGTAGCCCCCGTATGGTGACCGAATACCGCCAAAAATTTGGTCCCTTGTATCGAATATTCTGCGGTGATATCCCCGAAATGTGAGTGGCTCGCTAGGTTCGGCCTCTGAGGTTCCCGCTGAAACTGTCAATCGAAGCGTTCTGACCGATCCTGATGACATTCGCGCTTTCTACCACGGTGATGCCAAGGTCCACTTCAAAATCCCAAATATTGGTTTCGGAGAGTACATGGGCAGAGTCCTCGGTCAATGCGTTGGCGTCAAGCACAATGAGGACTGGCGACGGCTCCGAACCCATATCGATCCACATTTCACCTCGCAGAAAGCCTCCGAACTCCTCCCCATCATGATCAGCGACACGGACGAATGGCTCGAGTCCTTGCCTCATCTCTCCCATGTAGTCAGGAAAGAGAAGGACAACAAATTGGTCATCAAAGCCGAGGAACTCGTCTCTATCCTTCCCTTCAAGATGATCGCCAGGAGAGTCTTCGGTGAACTCGTTGATGACAAGCTTGTCGACGAGCTTTTCCGGCTCAATATTGTTCACGAGCGCGTCATCAATCGTACCTTCTTCGGAAAGTTCGAACAGTGGAGGATTTTCAAGTACCTCCCTGTCCAGGCCAACAGGGACGTCGATGGTTTTGAACGTGACTGGGCTGCTCTTCTCGAAAGGAGCAGTCTCGAGGCCGAGCGGAGGGGTATCACCACCACCGTCAGTGATCTGTACAAGAACATGAAGGAAGGACACATGTCCTTCGCCGAGTTTGCCCATTCCATCGACGAAATCCTGTTCACCAACATGGGTAAGCGCCGAACTGTTATACATCACGCACCCGTCCCTAACTCCACCTCCCAGACGTGACAACGACCTCGATCTCATGGGTCACCGCTCAGGTCGCCATGAACCCATCAGTCATGGCTCGACTCCAAAAAGAGATCGATGCCGCTCTCTTGGACGAATCCCTCGGTTCCAATCGCCAAGATCGGGCCGACACATACATCCGCAAGACCGACACCCTCCTCCACTACTGCTACCTCGAATCCGGTCGTCTGCACCCGGTTTTGTTCTACTCTCTCCCGGAATTGACGGCGGACCCCAAGGTCATCCACGGGTACTACATCCCACCCAAGACTTCTGTCCTTATCGACACTTATACGCTGAATCGTCATGCTCCGGTTTGGGGCGCTGATGGACACGCCTTCCGACCTGATCGCTTCGGCGAACTCCTCCCAACTCAATACCGTTACTCGTATTGGAGATTCGGATTGGGTCCCAGGAAGTGCGTGGGCATCAACTTCGGTGACAAGATCATCAAGACCGTCTTGATGGGCATTATGGAGAACTACAGCGTGGAGGTGGTGGATAATCGCTTGGGAGAGGATTGCACAAAGTTCGTGCACGCCCCCGCTGGAACGATGCTCTTCACTCCAAGGCGGGGCAAGATTTAGACCTACCCAATTTGCTGCTATGTATACTTATTTCTTGTATACTCACCCCCTGGAATCTTTCGATTTATCCTTGTCGTAATGTCTTACTACCTTAAATCACGATCCCACGACCCCACCGCGTTTAATTTGAGCAACTCCAGTTGCGACCTTCGACCCTTTCAATGCAAACGACGTAGATTGTGGGATGCAAACGGGCTGTAAATTTGTGCGAAAAAAAAAACCTAACTACGGGGATGGATTGTCTTCAACGACCATGACAAAAACAACTGCGCGGTGGGTGGGGCAAAAATCTCAACCCTCTAATCGACATCCATCTCCGACGGGCCCTTGGGTTCCTCCTTCTGGGGTGGGGGGTTGGGAGTCTCCCTCCCACTCTTCGGAGTTTCCGTCCCCGAGTTAGGAACCGCCAGCTTGGGTTTGGGCTTTGCCAGAAGCGGATGACAGAAGTAAATGATCTCATCCTTCTTCTTCAAGATCTCCTCGCTCGTCAAGACCGGATCCACATTCTTTGGTCTCTCGGACTGCCTCGCGATCTGGTCTTCCAACCACTTCTGAACGGTGGCCACCTTCTCCACGGCCGATTGCTTATCCTTCTCCTCGATGTGACTGTACTTCTCGTCTCCTGACGTAGCGTCTGACATGTATCTGTTGATCGTCTCCCTCAGTTGCGAGATCGAGCGCGACCTCTCCTCCGATTCCTTCCAGCGGTTTGTAATCGGATCACCCAGGGCTTTGAGCGCGTCGAGCTTGGCAACGTATGCAGACTTCGTGGCGTCCTCGCCATCCTCGCTGTACAGCCAATCCTCCGCCTCTTGTAAAGCGATAAGTAACTTGTCCTTCTCTGCAGGTTGCACGAAGGCAGCGTAACGGTCGTCGAGTTTTCCTCGCGTATCGTAGACGTACTCCTCAAGAGCATTCTTGCGATCCTACAAATGAAATTCGACGTCAGGTTTCACCTCGTGTCGACATCCTGCAGATAGCCTTACCTCCGTATCCACAACAAGTTTATCAGCGGCGTGCATCTCAGCTTCCTGTTCCCTGAAAACCTCGACGATCGACTTATCCAAGGCCATGGATCCCCAGACGAAGGGCACATCCGTCTTCTTCACGACCTTCTTCTTCTTGGGGGGAGCCTCGGGCTCACCGTCGACGGTCATCGGCGTCTCCTCTCTTTCCTCGATCTCCTCCGTGTACGCAGCCTCGAACGACAGAAGACCGTGTAGGTTCAGCCTCGTCTTGACCTTGATACACGAAAGGTCGCCTTTAGCATCGGGTCCGACAGATTTCGCCGTGAACTGAGCGATCCAGGGGTTTATACCACCTGGGAGGCTCGAGGGCTCAGCATAGCTGGCCTGAATCTCGAAAGGCTTGTTGCGGTAGAAGGTCAAGACCTTCGTGGAGGGTATGCCGTTGCCCTTAGGGAAGACGACGAGTTCGGTGTCTTCATCGGGATCCTCGGGAGCCTTCTCCCATTCGACCTTGATCGGGTACGCTTGAATGTCGTGGATATTGAAATCGCGAACACGGAACACGGGGGAAAGCATGGCGGAGGCGAAGGTGGCACCACGGGCGATGGCTTCGTCCTGATTGAGGGTGGTAGAAAGTGTCTTTCCGGGGAAGACGGATTGGATCTTGGCACGAACAGCGGGGATGCGAGTGCATCCACCGACGAGTTCGATGCCATCGATTTGTTCGAGGGTGAGACCAGCATCCTGGAGAACCTGGGAGATGGGAGCGGGTATACGATCAAGGACGCCGGCGATGAGGGTCTCGTATTCCTCCCTCGTCAGTCTTGAGGAAGCGTCGATATCGTTCATGATTGACTCCACGCTTAATGGAGCCTCGGTGTTTGCGGAGAGAATCTTCTTGACCTTGTCACATCCAGCGGTAAGTCGGAAGGTGGCCTTAGGGTTGGACAAGACGTCGATCTTGTACTTGGTCTTGAACTGTTCCGCAAAGTGGTTGACAAGGGCCCGATCAATGTAACGACCACCGACATTAGTGTCGGATGCGGTAGACTTCACGATCAGTTGTCCCTTGGAGAAGGCAACCACAGCGGCGGACAAGCTCGAGTGGCCAACGTCGATGAAGATGATATGTTTTGGGTTATCGACTTCGGGGAGATCGGATTTGGTAATTCCGTAACCCAGAGCGGTAGCGGTGGTGTCGTTGATGAGACGAATGATATTGAGGCCGGCGATACTAGCAGCATCGATGATAGCCCTCCGTTGGATATCAGTGTACCAGACCGGGACAGCCAAAACGACGTCTGTGACGCCGACTTTGAGCTCATTGGCAGTGATGTCTCGGAGTTTTCCCAAGTAAGCGCCAACGAGTTGGGTAGCGGAGAACTTTTGGGTCTGGCCGAGATATTTAACCTCAACGCCGACGGTCCCATTGACGTCGACCAAAGTCACGTTCGTGAAAGTCTTTTCGACATTCTGGACTTCGGGATCAGAGACGGTTCGACCGATTAATCGTTTGAGGCTGCCAATCGTGTTGCGAAAGTTGGAAGTCTCCTGGGTTTTTGCAGGTTCACCAATCGCTCGCTGTTTGGGACCGAACGCGACAAGCGACCTAATAGAGACGCGAGGATATTTTATTAGATCGCTCGTATTGTAGAGATGGATAGAAAAACTCGAATGGGTGGAGGGGGTACGCACGGTGTTTGGCGATTTGAGACTTCGTTGGTGATAATATCGATACCGCGATGCCTGGCCACGCCAATCTGGACAAGGCGGGCGAAAATTAGCGATGACAGCCGCGTAAAAGGTGTCGGGGACGATGTACCTTTGAGTGGAGAGAGCCGAAATCGATACCAACGACGGCCATTGTCTAAGGATTAAGAGCAGGGGACGAGGGTGGGTGATGGTGAGGTATGAAGATCGTCAAGGGGTGGTGGTTTGTTGTGCTGCAGTCGCGGTCGTTTTTTTTACCAATCGGTGGCTGAGAACCTGATCCAGATCGGGCATGTGCTGGAACCATCCAGAAAATTCGGGACACAAGATGTATTTCTCGAGAATATTACTACACGACGAGACTAAACAGAAACATACGGAGTCCAAATGGTGCCAGTTCACAAAGCGACCTTCTCGTCTTCACTGTACCTGGGCGGAGCGGCGACGAGCAAAACTTCGGTCTCCTCTTCATCCACATCGTCCTCGCCGGGTTGGGTAGGAGCGCGGAACATGCGGTAGGTGACCACAATCAAAACGTATACCATGCGCAAGACAACACCGATGCCGCATCCTAAATCACAGCCATTGCTCAGTCACGAAGTAGTACTCTTGTCAACTGTGTGGCTGCTCACCGAGAACAAATGCGACGGCTCTGCCCTCCCACTGTCCTAACATCCTAAGAGCATGCGACAACCTCTCCATGAACGAGGCGTCCCGGAGGCGGTGGTGGCGGTGGTGGGAGTGGCGGTGAACTGGCATGGCGCTCACGTTCTCCAGGTACTCGAAGGGGATGGGGGGGAAGGGCATGATATTCATCTCCCCGTCATTGGGAACACGAGGAGCAGGCATGGTTGCGATTTTCTCAACAGAAAACTTGCCATGATCAAGGGCAGGACGGGTTTTGATGGGCTCGAAACCGAAAAGCTTCCTGAAGCGGTTCGAGATGTTTACCGCGGTGTTGCTCATGGAGTGGCACGGGCGGCGGCGAGGTTGGGTAGGAGGGGTGACTTGAATATGATACAAGCCATCCCCGCTGCGAACGGAAGGAGCGGGAGGGTTATCGAAGAATTTGCCGGCAGGACCGATTTCATTAGCAGAGGAGACTATGGTAACGCGGAGGGGTACTGCGTTCACGCCGGCTGTTTACGATTTTTGTGAGCGTCGAAAAAGAAAACCAAAAGACAACGAACCTAAGCCAGCACCAACACATGCGAGTACCAAGGGATACAATTTCATGCTTCGAGGAAGAGGTGGTGGTCAACTAGAGAGTAGGTGACTCTTCCTCTGATCCTCCAAGCCACTTTGAACCCCGGTGATTACCTCAGCACCTTCCTTATCCGGCCACGCTGCAGCCAACAACCCCGCGCGCACGAGAGCCCTGTGCTTGTTGCTTGACCCACACGGTCTGGCGCACCCTCGACGCAGGTTTACGCTTTGCAAAATCTGCGACAAAAGGTTTTTTTTTTGTTTCTCGATTCCAGCTATCCTGCGTGTTCGCTGACGTGGCGTAGGACCCGATGGCGTACTACCACCACAAGCACGGTCACAGAAACAACCACTGGCAAAAATTCAACCGTGAACGCACTCTGACCCAGGACTCCTCGACCTCCTCTCTCGCATCCGCCTCCTCTTCCCACTATCACCATCAGCCATCTAGGCAGCACCCCCAGAACTGGTCAGAGTCCAACGGCACTTCATTTCAACAATCATCACCAAAGATTGGCCAGGAGTTTCGACAGACCCCCGCCCCCAACTTGGCCTCTGGTCAGAAAGATCTTGAGATTTTGGAGAAGCTCAAGGACACCATCGTCAATAATCAGCACGAATTCTTTCGTTCTATCCCCCAACCGGCCGCACTGGCAAGGATATACATGGGCGACACTTCTATTTCGCCTGTGCCTCCTCACCCTGAACAACTCCCCACTGCCCAGGGCACGCCTCGGAGGGACGCCTCCACCGGCGACAATCAACGGAGAGGGCGTGCCTCATCTATTGGCTCTTGGGAATTTCGGAAACAGGTGCGAGTGCCCCAGAACGTGTTGTTCTCGGGAATTTACCCCTGAGTTTCTCCCTACAGAATGTTCATCACCACGCCCAAGCAGAGCGTTATGAGCCTGGTTCAAATGGTCCCACTGATTCTAAACCACATCATTCACCCGGCACGATTTCTCCCTCAAAGTCGACCAATGACTTACGCGATTCTTTCAAATCTTCTGCACCCCCTCGAGGATCTTCACATCGCGGCTCTTTCTCTCGTAGCTCCTTCCAGCCGCCCACTTCTGCTTCGACTAGAGCTGATAATCAGGATCCTGACACAACAACGCGTGGGAGATCCTTATCCAACCCTCGATCTGTGCCAGATTTCGGCGATGACCGTCTGCGCCAACAGAAGCCGTATTCAGAGGACAGACAGCCTCGGTCCGATGCCGACGCGACCACGCGTTCTCAATCACTCCAGCGCTCCGCTACTCTCACCGACTTTGAAAGATCCTCTGATAAAGGTCCTTTTGATGCAGGCAGAGAACATGGAGACGATACCGGGGACAGGAGCCCTGAACAGGATAACAGGCGATATGATCGCTTTAACCGACGAGCTGATGAGCGGCCCCGGATTATCGACAATCGACGTAACCCGCCCGACCAACGCTATGGAGACAACAATCGTCAACATGACAACTCGCATTCTGATAGTGTTGTGCCTACTATCGACCGACAAAGTGACGACCGTGCTTCCCGGTACTATGATGAGCGGTCAATAACTCCTCGTTCTACGGATTACCAACAACAACCTGCCCAGGATGGTGGAGATGACCGACGGATGCCACCACCACCCGCCTCTCCTATTGTGACTGACACTCGTCGTCCCCCTTCTCTACCACCCTCGACTCACGCTGAAAGGACCGGTGGAACCCCTGCCGCTGATTCTACGCCCCTGCTTCCCTCCGATGCTGCTGCAGCAGTTCGGAATGTTGTTGATGACCGTACCGCACGACAACCTACCCTGAACACCAAGGATGAGCGCAAGACACTCGAAGAAAGGCTCAGCCGGCAACCACCTCTCTCATTGCAAGAAAGAATTAGCATGCCTGCAGGTTTTGAAACCCGTTCAACTTCGGGGACCCCCAGACCGGCTCCTCCTCTGGAAGAAAGACTCTCCTATCCGTCGGATCGTGCTCGAGATGATCGTGGCAGCAGATCAGGACCTACCTCTCCCACTGTTACCCGTTCGTCAATCGGCTCTTTGAATCAGGATGATCGTCATTTATCTACCGGAGAGTCACGACCCACTCCTGACGAACGGGGAAGGTATCCTCCGACGTCAGAGCATGGGGATGACCGGAAACCACCAGTTCGATCTTCTATGCCGCCTCCCGCCACTTCGGAGAACTCCCGTGCTCCTTCCCTCACTCGTGATGATTACGTGGGCAGGGGAACCGATGTGCGGGATTACCGTCGTGGTGCTTTTGGTAATACTACGAGAGATCCGAATGAGGCCCGAGGACCTGACAGATTCGGAGGTGTCGATAGAATGGACTTGGACCGGTACGATGATCGAATACCCCGGGATCCATACATGCGGAACCCCTCTGTAATACCTCCAGGACCCGATGCTCGTGATCGCGAACGAGGAGTTTGGGATCGCCCGCGGTGGCCAGATTCATCAAGGAATGATCCCTACAGTGACGATCCTCAATATCGACAGGGCGGTCCCACTTCTTACCCCCACGGGCACGGTCGGTACCAGGACTATGGCGACAGACCTCCTAGGTGGGAGGGCAAAGATCGTCAGTGGGATCAGAGTGGACCTTGGTCAGCTAGGGACCGGCGATTTATCGAGCGTGATTCCGCTCCTGCTTCTGGCACAGCCAGCGCCTGGGAGACTCGGGAGGAGCGTGAAGCGAGGGAGCAGCGAGAACGGAATGTAAGGGGGAGACCGGTATATCCTCCTCCGCCCTCGCCTGGTCCAGATCGTGGGTATGACTCGAGAGCGTCTTTGATTCCCAAGATTTCAGCACAGAGGTACTCTCCCACTCCGGTCGAAGGTCGCTACCCCCCTGGGCGGGATCTGGACCCGCCGGCAATCTACTCTCAGCCACCTATCCCGGTTTCCTCTGGTCCGAACAGCAGTGTCTCGAATAATGCGCCTGGGTATTCGTCGAGGGTCAGACCTAGGAGTCCGAGCCCAATGTCTATCTCCAGGGATACCTCGAGGCCGCCGGTTAAAAGGCAAAGAGAAGACTTTGCTCCTGGGCCTGATACTTCGAGTGACTATTATTCGCCCCACGCTCCTGGGGAGGCGGGCCCGAATGGCCCTATTGGGAGTGGAAGTGACTACCCTCCGCCACTGTCTTCAAGGATGGCTGCTGGACCCATACCTTCTTCTTCTGGACCCCCTTCTGGATATTATGGGCATCCCTCTGGCGTGAACGTCAACAGGGGCCTGAGAGATTACCACCAAGGACCAAGGGATGGTTACCCGCCCGGACCGCCACCTCCCTCTCAAGGACACGACCGTATGCCACCTCCCAGAGGATACAGCCAGAATCACCATCAGAGAGGAAACTATGCGCGAGATGATAGGAGGTACGGTGGGCCTCCCTCGCGGGGTTAATCGAGGGGTTCATCCCCGAGCCCGCTCGTCGCGAATACCCATAGGTATGCGGTCTCTGCCACTCCTTCCAACCTGAGTTGGCTAAGACTTTCATTGTCAACCTGCAAGGACCCAACCCCAGCACTTCTCAAGATCCCCAACAACTTCGACTTGAACCTCACCTTCAGCTTCTTTCCTTTATGGACTTCGTACACCCACCTCTACTGCATGTTCCATTTTTGCTCTTTGCGCAGTACGAGTATCTGTCTACCCTTGTATGTGTGCTTATGCGTGCAGATTATCAATATTCCCGATGTCCGTTGCTAGTTATCAGTTTCCAATTGCTTCGTGTACTCCTTGAGCGAATCCTATATAATATGATTTATGCAGTTTCTGAAACTGATTATGCGAATGTGTCAAACTTTCGTTGACGTTCTAGCGGCCTAACGGCGATTTGGCACTTGGGGTGGGTGGCACGGTACGAAACGTGTCCCAAACGCTGTTCGGAGCAACAAGACGTGTGATCGGCTCGCTTGCGTGTCACCGTCAACCACCGTCGCTTTCTTCCTGTCTGAGAGACACGAGGGACTTCATGCCTTTGAACATACCAGGAATTCTGGTTCCGTTTCATCTGTTGATCAATCCAAGGCTTGTTATCCCGGCGCTCTCAGTGAGAGGTTTGTAATGTGTCCAGCTGGCGATTCACAAACGAAATTCGCCATGCTGACGGTGGACGGTCCACTTCTATCTTTTTCGCGCAGGATAGACATTCGTCAGTTGGATTTTGTCGCCCTCAAGGCCGCGGGGTACAGAGGGGCAGTTGTTGACAAGGATAACTGTCTGGTTCGTCTGCTCCACATCCTTCACTCGGAACGGGCGTCTGAGTTTTTTCTGGGATTTTGGAACGTTTCTAGACCTTGCCTCATCACGACGAACTCGTTCCGGAACTGACGGTGAGCATGGGACATTCATCTGCCGGCCTCAGGAACTCCGGATGTCTGACGTGGGAATCCCGTTGGTGTCGGATTTGTTTTGAATTCCTAGGGCGCGTGGCGGGAGTGCAGGCAAACGTTCGGAGAAGGAAACGTTTTGGTCGTCAGCAATTCCGCGGGAACACCACAGTACGACGCTGGAGGAATCCAGGTACGAGTAACGAAAAGCAAAACTACCTCTCGATGCTCCGCGTCCTGGAACCTACAATTTCTGATTCTTTCTCTCAAAACCCCTACGTCAGGCAGAATCAACGAGTCATTATCTCCAAGTTCCGGTCTTGAGGCATAACACTCCCAAACCCGGATACTCCTGCATTCGTGGCGTTCGGAACTACTTTGACTCCCTTCCGAGCCCTGTGAATGATGACGAGCTGGTCGTTATTGGGGACCGAATCTTTACGGACGTCGTGATGGCGAACCGGATGAAGTCCGGAGATAGCGGAAAAGGTCCGCTAGCTATCTGGACATCCGGTGTATGGAAGAAGGAAGCCATGGGAATGAGGTGGATCGAGAAGAAGCTCGTCGAGGCAGTGACGAAGTACACCAATGGCGAAAACCAGTATACCACCCAGTTCCTGAAGCAGCGGACGTTGGAGAAGTCGCAAGAGGACAGCCCGGCTCCACGGGTCTACTCTCCGAACGCTGATGCTTTTGAAGGGATCTGGAAGCACTTCATACGGAGGTCTTCGTGACGTATATGCTATACTTGCCTATCTTCATTGAGGCCTCATCATACACGACCGCTAATCAACCGCCACCATCTCCATTCATTCCTTGGTGTCCCCCTGTTGCCCACTGGCGGATAAAACGCATACAACCGCCGAACTGACCATTGGTATTGAAGAACCCTTCGGTCGAGACTCTCCTCCATACCCCAGGTTTCTCCTGACGTCAGATATATGGGTTCCTTCATAACACACCCCCCTTTCCCCCGCCGCCCCGATCACGATCATGGATTCCAATGACCCAAGGATCACCGCTAGAGGGGTGGTCGTTGTAACCGAACTGCCTTAATCGTAACTCGCCGCTCGTCAATCTCTTCGTCGAGATTTCAAGTTCCGGGCTTTGCTCTCGTTATTGGCGCTTATTCTGCTTCGGCATAACATTCTCGAGGTGTACGAAATATCTGCGGCGTCTTCTAAAAACCCATTATTGTGTTGTTCTGTCTTTCTAGCGTTATGGCTGATAATCACCATCGATTCATCATACCCACCTCCACGCCCTGCGAGCCCTGTTGGATCCGGACTCGTGCCCCGTCTAGAAGCGTTCGAGACGCGTCCACTGCCTTTTCCCTCGGCTCTGACATGTGAAAGCGTGTCAGGGTTACTCTGTCAGCAGTATTCGTTCACAAACTCCAAAACCCAAACAAAACCTTGGATCAATGTTTGGGAACTGAACCGAACCGCACGTTGTCAAGCCAACTAGACGACGAGCACTGGAGTTCCAACGACTGCTCGAGTATCCAAATCAACTAGCCCACACAGATATTTGAACTCCCGTCATGTTGAGAGTCATCTGTCCTCAATGGAGTCGTGGATTTCGACATATTACTGGGATCATTGGGGATGAGCAAGCCGATTATCGGCGATTTATTTCCTCATGTACGTTTGATCCCAACAGAACATGCCACGCTTCTTTCACGCGGTCAACGCCCGACACGTCGGTAAATTCACGTTGAGTAAGCGGACCATTTCCCGGGGTCGCTGCTGCCTGAAAATAACGAGCCCGAAAGTACCAGGTGACTTGTTGTACGACATGTAACATGTAACCGATGCCCACGACCGTATGATCCGTTCACCCTGGTTTTTCGTGACGCACGTCGATGACGCCCCATACGACCACCCCTCGCGTCATCTTCAAGATCTCCACAGTGATGCCGCCGCCCGCCGTCGGACACTACGCGCGTTCCCGATGCCGATTTCGTTCACGTACAACAAAGTGTCTGGGTTCTCCTCACGTTTTCTGTGAAGGAGGATTTTTTACGTCGTGTTCGCTTAATTTTGCGGAATGGACATTCCGCGAGATGTCAACCGTTCTTCCACGGGTGGCAGAAGAAGTCGGGGGCGGCTGGAACAAACGGCGATGTAAAATATAGGGGGATGGGGCGTGTCGCCCCTCATCTCGCCGCTGTGAACAAGCGTAAACTCGAAGGCGTTCCCCAAGAATGCTTGGGTGGGGATTCTCCTCGAGGTCCGTGAAGGACTGGACTTTCTCGGTCACGAGAGGGGTCGCCGGTCCCACACATCCGCGTAAATACGGGGGTACTATTCTCTGATACCCGCGTCAGTTCGGGTGGGCTGACGGTGGGGACTCAGTTTGGAATGTACGGCGAAGAGTAAGGGAAACGACCTACCCCAACGGTTGCCTCTGGATAAGTTCCGAACGCGGAGCATCCTGTGACTTTGTGTTTTCACCCCAAGCGCCAGCTTGCACCTCCGAAGATCTTCCCGTCCGCAAAGCTTCGCTATGTAAAATTTTGCGCAGGTCTTGGGCGTCGTGTCCTCGACCCTTGCGGTTGAGGGTTGAAACGTTGATGCAGTGATGAAAAAATAATTGATACCTTAACCGCGTTCTCCCGAGGCTGGTAGCGGAGTGCGCAAACCCGCTGCGGAAACGGTAGACGTGTCCTGGAAGCGGGTGGTCGTGCACACGAGGGCCGCGGCTGACGCACGTTCGGGGCCCGGTTTGCCGACGCACCGACCCTCACGACCAATTTTGGAGGGCAGTGCAAGCCACAGACATGCGAGGACAGTTGTTTCCCCACTTCGGGACACGAGGGCAGGAGAAGTCAAATAATGTCGCGTAGAGTTTATCCTGCAGAAACTCCTACCAGGACTCCCGGGAGCGTGTTGTACCCAAGATACAGCACCTCAATAATCAGATGCGGAGATATTCAGACCGATCCTAGGTCGGAGGTCGTGATAGGAGGATGGAGAATAGTCAATCATCTCTCTCTGCACAGCGAATCTGGGGCAGCTGATTTGCATCCGATAAGCAAGAAACGTTCGTTCGGTGCGACGAAACCGGTGGCCGAGGGAGTTGGTTGAAACCGTCGCCAAAGTAAAGAGTGAAGGTGCAATCCCTGATCAATACGCTGTTTCCCAGTCTCGAGCGGTTGCTGGCGGGATACGAAAGCAAGTCGGCTCGGTGTCTTCGGGAGTGTGGGGGGCAAGGGTCACGATGAAAGAGGCCAAGGAGTATGTGGTTGTAGGGTGTTTGTCATTCGCAGATGGGGATCTGGTGCCACGAGGATGTGCATTTTGCGTTGGTATGTCGGTTGTACTTGTTCAGAGCCTTTCCCAACAATAGCATGTTTATTGCTTACCTGATGGTGGCCCCGCTAGGGTTGTCAATACAGTATACGTATACGACGTCCCGCCTGACGCGAGCCATTCATGTCCGGTCGACCGTTTGGTCTTAGCGTTCACCTATGGTGCCCCCTTTGTCACGGGTTTTTCCGCATGACCGCGAAAGAAGTTAAGGCGGTCACTCGTCCCAAGGTATTGCATAGACCTATCTCGGGTGGGTCGATTGCCCAGATCTAATTCAAGCAAAGGGATCTCTTCTTTCTGAGGGAAGCCTCGTGCTGCGCGAGGACCTGGAGGACCGGTACGATGTTGCGAGGATTTTCTCAACTCACGCTGCTATTAATGACGCCGAAATTTTTTCATGAATGCCTCGCGACGACGCGAACTGAGCGGAATGGAATGGATTGGTGAACTGTTTTTTTTTGAGATGTTCTCTCTTCGCTGTCAACACGCGTTGCTGACATGTACGTACAACTTCCATAATATTTGAAGGTTTTCGCATCATAACCAAAGTTTTATGATCCCGCTCGATATAATCTTTTTTTTTTTTTCCTTCAGTGTTCTGTCGGAGTTCCCACCATGAGAACATCCGGTGAGGTTGAGTTGGAAGGGGAGTACGTACCAATCGACGTGAAGCTAGAGTTCATTCATATAATTTTGTTATTATCAAGCCTTGGGAGTCTGCTTCGTTGAGTCGAGATCAAATCTCACTATCGTTCATCTAAACTCATTGCTGGAAATTTGCTATCAAGCTTTCCCCAACGAAAGTTACGCTTTGTCCGCTAGGTGCGAAATGGATCACTCGGAGCGGTGAAAGCTTCCGCTCCGCCCCCCGAGGCGGCGCGTCTCGCACTGCGGAAGGAAGGAAGGAGGGAGATCAGCAGCAAAACCGGGCTAAACACAAGGAGATTCGCGTCAATGGCGTAAGGCGAGAGGCGCGAGGCTAAAGCAACACGCACACCGATTATTCTTCCCATTCACATGGAGAAACCCGCTCCTCAGGATTGGTGCTTGCAGCGCTCAAGGTACCTGATGATGAATGATCAGGGATCAGGCCACGCGCTGATTGACATTTATGTGGTAGTAAGCCTTAAGTGCTGCATTCGATTGAGAATCTCGAATTCACACCTGAGCGGTTGCCAAAGATCGATAGGTCACACTCACGTCAGAAGCTCGGGTACATAAACGCATCAGGTAAGCGGCGGGCATTCGGAATTCGACGACCAGATTTCCGTTTTATCGAGAAAGGACCGAATGAATACTGGTCACAGTCGGGGGTGGTCAGCATGCGATTCAAAATCCCGAATCTCGTGCCAGGTACTGACTGAATAAGCGGTATCACACCAATCAACCATTATCGATTCATCGCTGACCCTGTGATACGGGATGTTCGAGTACGTGTAACTGCGGCCCCTCAAATAAGTGTCCGGAGGGCACTCGCCTCGAGAGAATTGTTATCGGCAGAACGCCGGAGTGGAGAGCTGTGGCGGGATTTGTGCGATAGACGGATGAATGGCGATAAAAGCGCGAGGCAGTGGATATGACCACCCTTTGATTTCATAACCATACCGTCTATGGCAAGTGGTACCTCGGGTGCTCCAGAGTAGATACGAGCTCCAATGATAAGCAGGAGCTGACGTCGACGAGATGGACCTCGGTGAGAGACTACCGCGAGTGGATCCAAAGGAGGGCCAAGGAGAGACCAGGCTATCATCAATAGAGCTTTGCCACGTTCGCCGGGTTGGATACTCACCACAACTCGCGAGGAGGTGGTGGCCGTGGAGAGCAGGAATGAATGCCGTGGGGGCTCAAAAACGGATGACGCGTGGGATACCTCATGAATGTTCATGACGGACATGGTTGCTCGCGTCATGGGTGGGAACACCGCCATGTTTCATTTCGGGAGGAGCTTGCATAAGGATTTGACGACCAGTGTCCTTCACGAGGACGAGTGGACGTGAGAGATCCGTGGCTGGCGCCCAACCGGAGCCGTGGAACCAAGAGGTCTAGACCAGAGTCCACAGGAATGCGCTGTTTCTGCCACATGAGCTCGTGGTCACTGCGCCACCAGAGGCGCACGTGTCAGATCATGGGGACGGACTGGGTGGTGGCTTTCCAGAAACCCGACGGAAACGGGGAAATTGTGGACCCGTCCCACTATTGGGGTGAGTTGTAGCGACGCCGATGCACACCCTGGGCGGGATGTTACATTTTAGCTTTGCTGTTCCAGAGGTTATGAAATACGAGGGTGCCACGGCGCGGGAGAATCACATGTAACAAAGCGTGTCACAGTGTCACGGACGGTGGTGATTAGGTAATATTCTGTTCCGGTGTTTTTTGGGATTATGTGTCCGACACCCCGCCCCGGTTGCTAGCACCCACCTCCTGTTCGTCCAGTACCACCATCACCATCGTAGCTCGCGCATCGACGTCAGTAAATAGTGTAAGTATTTTCTGCGGCGGCGACCGTGGCCATTCCAAAGGCTGTGAATAAAGGCGTCTTCCCGACGCGTGCATTCACGGGGGAGGCCTCGTGCTGATTCGTGTAAGCACCTCGTTTTTTCTTTCAGCTTGTAATTTTGCTGTCCTCAAATTAACCCATCATTGATTCCGCCGTAGACCAGTTGTGCAGTTTTGTGCGTCTACCGAATCGGTGTTTTTGCCATCCAAAGTCAGAAGAACACATTTAAACAGCATGGCCCCTCTCTTGCGGGCCGAGACGCATACAAAACCAGATCGACCTAGCTTTAAATCCCTCCCTGGTCCCTCCAGTCCGCCCAAAGCCGTCAACACGCAGCTAACCCTATACAAGTCGCGCTCGACACTCTCGTCCCCTTCTAGGCGCCAGAGGAACCACCCTTGCACCCTCTCGTTGCCACCCTCTCCCAAAGTCACCGCCTCAGCCAACAAGGAAACCCCGTCGACTGCTTCCAAAGTTCGCAAGTATTCACCGTTGACCCCCTCTGCGTCCGTGTCCTCGTTTGGAACTGGTTCATTTACTTTTCCTGCGCCACGCACACCCCCTGAGTCAAAGAGGTCCGTTGCTTTTCTCGTAATCCATATTCCATCGGTATATATAACGGAGCCTAACATCGCGTGTCTCCCCCCGGCCCTATAGGTATATAAACCCCCTCCCCTCTCCCCCTCCCCCTCCGATCAAGTTCCCCCAACGCTCCTCAGCCACTCTAGCTATGTCCATCCAAGTCCATCCCCCCATCATCCACTCTCCGTCAGCCATGTTTCAACCCTCTCCCTCGTACCCCGATTCATCAAGTAATCTGAGAAGGTCTTTATATTCGTTGACCCGTCCATCCTCACCCATGACGAATGTTCGTCCCCCTAGTCGTTCTGAGAAGATGCTTCGCGAGACGCTACGTCGCGCAGAAGAACACGACAGGGTCTACAGCTCCCCATTCTTCCTTCCAACCCCACTCAAGGAAGACGACGACTCCGATTGCGACTGCGAAGACCTTGATGCTTTCTTGGGTCACCGGATCAGCTCACCGCGTTCCAGGTCAACGAGGAACAACAGCATCGATCAAAAGCGCAGCCTCTCCCCTACTCCTCAGCGAGGGTCCCCACGTCGAGCATCAACCGCATCGTCGAACAACGAGGACGTGTTGACGCCACATGACGCCGTCTTGAAGAGGAGATTGGAGGGCGTTCTCTCTCAAGCGAAAGATCAAGATCGGGGAAAGTCGTACAGGAGTATCAGCCGCCCTCGCGCTTACACGCGGGAGTCGAGCGAGGATTGGAACGTGTGTATTCTACTCCTCTGGTTCCTTCATATTCGCTTACGCCTCAACCTCCAGTCTCAGTCCTCTAGCCCTTTACCGGTTTACTCTCCGGGACCGTCACCACAGTCCCTAGGACCCCTAACTCCCCCGCCTACCCCCCCACACGCCCTATCGATGCTATCTCACACAGCATCGCATCCCGCAAACGCTGGGCGGCGACCGCCCCTGACACCCTCATCACCATCCTTCGACGCTCGCACTGCTTCTGCCATGTGTCGTCGAATCGATGGATACGTGAGTTTTGCCAACGTCGAGGGACTTGGGTCACCCCCTGAGGATGACAGCGAGTCCACGGAAGCTGGACGACAGAACGCGTGGCGGAAATGGTTGGGTCTGAAACAGACAGCAGGTGTTGAAGGTATCGCCCGCGCGTAGAGTTGCTCTGGCACGTCCAACGATTCGCCGGTCGACATCGCCGCCTGCTTGGTCCCCTGTACATCCCACCTCGTTATCATCCGCCACTTCCCTTCCATGCATCCTTTGTACCATCACCCATCCATCATCCTACTGCTGTCCACCTTGCTTCTCCCATCCTGCCGCATCCTCACCTCCATGCATATAATCCGTGTATCGCTTATCGCTTCCCCTCCCACCTGTCCACCATATCCATCAGGTTTCATCAAGCTTATCATATTCGCCTCGGAAATTGAAAATGGGATAGCCAAGGTCGACGATCCCCCACACATCCTGATATGGATGTTTATCTTTCCAACTGCTTCGTGGCATACACGAGGCGGAGGGAAGGGTTCATTCAAGTCGAATGTGATGGTTTCACCCGTCCTCCTGCTACACGTCATCCCACAACAACTGCCCTACTTTGATCGTGCACTATAACGGAACGTACGACTGGTCATACGGACTCCACCCTTTTAATCCGGCAATTCGGTTGCCATTTTTCACGCTTTCTCATGCCTTTTTACGATTCTGTCCGCGACGACGTCCGACCACAGTCCGTTCCGTTAGGTGCTTCTCCGACCTTCACGCACCCGCAGTTCCCAGTCCGCCCATTTGTCACCCATTTATTGACGCACTGGGGCCAATACGTGCACATCAGGTGTTTACGTGCCCCAATTGACGTCCGACGTGGTAGAAGACACTGGTTGTTGACGATCTGGGCTTACTGTGGGGTGATGGGTGTGGAAGTATAGATCGATGGTAGCGGCCCGGTTGGCCTTTTTTAAAACTTATCTCCAGTCGGCTCTCTTACAAGTCGAGGGTTGTGACAGAGACTGAACGCTTTTTATCTTTTCTTATGTCGACCTTTTTTACGGCTTCCGCTGGTACTTAGGTACGATGAACGATCAGACGTAGCAGATTAGATTTGAGTTATTTTCTCCCTCTCTCTCTTCTCTCGCTGTGGATCTCGTTTCCTCCCTTCAAGTTCTACTTTTACGATTGTGTGATTCCCCCGCCCGTGGATAGAAGGAACTTGCTCAGCTTGTAGACAATCAAATACACAAAAATCATGACAATTCCACTCGGCCAAGTCGTTCTTTTTGGGCGGCTCTCGTCCCTCGTGTGACCTCTTCCTGCCTGGGATGGGTTGGGCCATTCAGCGCCCATAAAGGAATTGACCGAACGACTTGCTTGGTCACTCTTCTACTCTCGCTTCAACGGTTCGTTCTGGATTTGGAACGCTCCCCCCGGTTTGCCGCCCACTGATATGGCGCGATCCATCGGTTCGAGGGCGGAAAAGAGGTTTCGTTTGGCCGCACGGACCCCTGGTCAGCTGCGGGTTTCCAAAAGTGCTTTTTTGTTTGCATCACTCTACACTGCATACTTATCCCCTTCAAAGCACGAAAGGGAAAATTTTGGGGTTCGTTCGTATCGCATCAACCAGGTACTACTAGATCCGCACGAGACGGGAGGTGTATTCCGAGGGACCCATCGGCTATCATCAAGCATAGATCGTCGACCACAGCCTGGACCCTTCCCTCTGCCCCCTTGAGTTGAAGGGGATGGGGGGGGGGAGGAATGGCTCTAGGGGAGGGGATAAGGCCCAGGGCGACAATCACCGCGCCCATGTTATCATCATCTAGCCTTAGTCCTTTAGAGGTTACCGTTTTTTGTGCGAACGTTCCAAGTAATACAAGGGAGTTTTGTACCCAATGTGAGGAGGTCTGGATCAGCCTTTGGTGTTGTGGATATCTCTTCGGGGCATTCATACCATTGAAGTTCCATGGCGTTATTTTTGGGGTTCAACACTTACGGAACGGCACAAGACACAACATACGAGCACATACTTATAGCACCAAAATTTTATGTGCGGAGCTCGATGCCGCGCGCCCCAATCCAAGATCCGTTTGGTGAAATGAAAAGACGAATGCGGGATCGCTCGCAGATGTGGCTGTAATGCCTGTGACCAATCTATAGAGTTCACTGAGCAGGACTGTGAGTGTGTTGGCCTGCTGTAATCCCCCAGCCTGCCAACCTCTCTCCTGACCTACTGAGCTCGTTCCCGAGAGAGGATTCATCTTGCGTCGAACCGATGGAACTGCGTAAAGTACTGTCGAATGTATTGGGATGTAGTACAGAACTCCTACATCATCACCGCTGGAACAAAGGACAAAAGGAGATACAGTGATCTGGTCCAGCTCTCCGAGTTCTTTCAACCGGACCCTTACGCATAATTTTTCCAATAGTGCAGTAACTGAGGATTCATTTGAGAGGTAAAGGGCGGGTAGGATCCACGTGTTTACAATAATCATTTGTCTATGGTCCGCACCACTTCCTGGCACTCTGGAACATCTGGAACCAGGGTCCAACTCCACCCCACTCTTCCTTCAACTCGTAAGGGTACCAGCTGTTTGCTTCCAGCATTGTGACACGTTCTGGGTGTGGCATGATGGCGACGATACGCCCGTCAGGGGTCTGAACTCCGGCGACCCCACCGAGACTTCCGTTCGGGTTGAGCGGGTAGAGTTCTGTTGCGACACCGCTAGAGTCAACGTAACGCATGGGGATGAGGCCCGAGGCCGAAACTTTCTCTCTTGTCCTGTCATTCTCGAACACTGCCCTGCCCTCTCCGTGTGCGATCGCGATCGGGAGTTTCGAGCCCGCCATTTCTCTGAAGAAAACCGACGTCTCGGTGACCGCGGAGGGAACGACCTCGACCACAGATACCCTGCCCTCGAACCGACCGGATTTATTGAGTTTGAACTCCGGCCAATCCTCTGCGCCAGGGATTATTTCCTTCAGGTGGCTGAGGAACTGACACCCGTTGCACACGCCAAGGGTGAAAGAGTCATCTCGGGCGAAAAACCGAGAAAACTCCCCTCGCGCAGTGTCATTCAACACGACTGTGCTCGCCCACCCATTGCCCGCTCCCAATACATCTCCATAAGAGAACCCACCGCACGCAGCGAGCCCCTTGAAGTCCGCCAAGCTGACCCGACCGCTGAGAATATCTGTCATGTGGACATCGACGGCCAGGAACCCGGCCTGGGTAAAGGACCACGCCATCTCGACGTGGCCGTTCACTCCTTGTTCTCGGAGGATCGCAACCTTGGGACGCACGATCACCGCCCGTGATGGCTCGGGTCTGAATGAGAGGCTGTAGAAGAGACCGTTGTAAGAATTGCCCTTGATGAGGCTAAGTTCCTGTTGGGCTGAAACGGGATCGTCGCGTATGGATTGCATTTTGTACGATGTTTCCGCCCAAATGGTCTGGAGCTCGGCACGGGTGCGGGAGAATATTGTAGAGGAACCACTGTTCACAGTAAACTGTTGGTTCGAAGAAGCTCCGCTGACGTTGGCGATGACCTGGAGATTCCGGCGCGGGAAACCGGCCTCCTCGAAGACACCCCCAAATGTATCGAAGTCCCGAGCGCGGATTTGAATGACAGCACCAAGTTCTTCATTGAAGAGGGCCGAGATAGGATCATGGCTGGACTCCAGGACTTCGAGATTGACTTCCACGCCAACCCTACCAGCGAACGCCATCTCGGCGATCGTCGTGAATAGCCCTCCATCTGATCGGTCGTGGTAGGCGAGTACGAGGTCTGGATGTTGTCTCCGAACCTTCTGGCAAGCGTCAAAGAACGATACTATAAGCGTGGGATCTTCGACGTCAGGCGGCTCCGAGCCGATTTGCTTGAATACTTGTGCCACGGCTGATCCTCCCAGTCTCTCCTTCCCATTTGCCAAATCGATGAAGATAAGGATAGTAGGGTGGCCTTCCCTCCTCTGCAAAACCGGCGTCCAAGTATGGGATATGTCTTCCACCGGAGCAAAGGCAGTGATGATCAGCGATAACGGGGAGCTAATTTCGTTCTTCCGTCCTTGCCGATCAGACCACTTCATCGACATCGACATCGAATCCTTTCCAACGGGGATCCCGACGCCGAGCGCTGGGCAAAGCTCCAGCCCAACAGATTTGACGGCTTCGTACAGTCCAGCACCTTCTCCCGGTTTTGAAGCGGCGCACATCCAATTTGCACTCAATTTGAGCTTGGACAAGGAATTGATGGATGCTGCGGCGATGTTTGTGATAGCCTCCGCAACTGCCATACGGGCCGAAGCGGGAGCGCTGAGGATGGCCACCGGTGTGCGTTCTCCGATGGCCATAGCTTCCCCGCGAACGACATCGAACCCGTAGGAAGCGCGGGTGACGGCGACATCTGAAACTGGAACTTGCCAAGGGCCGACCATCTGGTCTCGAGCTACAAGACCTGTGATCGTGCGGTCTCCGATTGTAATGAGGAATGATTTGGACGCGACAGAAGGGAGCCGAAGGACCAGATCCGCTGCGGTAGAAATGCGACCGGACGAGGAGGGGACTGAGGGGAGATATTCGGCGAGGGAGGTATCGAACGGGCTTCCCGTGATAACCCTAGTAGAGTCGGTACGATGCATACGCGGTGGCTTCCCAAAGAGCGTAGCCATCTTCAGTCGAATGACATCCTTTTTAAGAAGTCTGTCGGTGACAATGAGCTCCTCCTCTGCCGTGGCAACGCCGACAATCGAAAATGGACACCGTTCGCGAGTAGCAATACCCCCGAACTCTTCCTCCTGTGGAGGGGAGATGGCGAGGACGTAACGTTCCTGAGACTCGTTGCACCATATCTCCATTGGCGACATCGACGAGTCGGCCACGAGTACGTCACGAATTTCGAAAGTCGCACCGAGACCCGAGTCGTGGACCAGCTCGGGGAGGGCGTTAGATAGACCGCCAGCCCCGACGTCGTGAATTGACTGGATGGGATTGCGGTCGCCCAAACTAACACAAGCGTCGACCACTTGCTGGCATCGACGTTGCATTTCGGCGTTTTCCCTCTGCACTGATGCAAAATCCAACTCGGCGGAGCTCGCACCGGATACTTGAGAGGACGCGGCTCCTCCACCCAGACCAATGAGCATGCCAGGGCCGCCCAACACCGCAATTTTCGCTCCAACTTGGATTCCAACTTTCTTAGCAAATTGGGGTCGTACGCTTCCAAGCCCACCCGCCAACATGATGGGTTTGTGGTATCCGCGTACTTCCGAACCACCGTCTAGAAGGGGGACGGTCTCGGAAAAGGTGCGGAAGTATCCAATTAACGCAGGCCGACCGAATTCGTTGTTGAAGGCGCTGGCACCGAGAGGACCGTCGATCATGATGTCAAATGCGGACGAAATATGGTCTGGTCGACCGAAGTCGGTCTCCCACGGTTGAATGTAGTCGGGGATGAGCAGATTCGAAACGGTGAAGCCGACAAGACCAGCCTTGGGTTTGGATCCTCGTCCGACGGCACCTTCGTCACGAATCTCCCCACCGGATCCTGTGGCAGCACCGGGATATGGCGATACAGCAGTAGGGTGGTTGTGGGTCTCAACTTTGATCAGAATGGGCATCTCTTCTTGGGTGAGGTTGTAAGAGAGAGAAAGGGAGGAGGGATCCAAAGCGAGCGATGCTGCGAATCGAGGTGCTGTTGTCCCCTCGAATACGGCTGCGTTATCCGAGTATGCTGAGATAGTACCAGTGCCATTCAGACGCTCCGTGTTCCTTATCATCTGGAATAGCGATGTATTTTTCTCCGTCCCGTCGATAGTCCACGATGCGTTAAAGATCTTGTGACGGCAATGTTCAGAATTGACTTGAGCAAACATAAAGAGCTCGGCATCGGTAGGATCACGGTTCATGGGATCGGTGCCGGTAACGAATGCCCTGACCAGGTAATCAATTTCGTCATTTGCCAGCGCAAGACCAAGCTCCTTGTTTGCGTCTGAAAGAGTCGCTTTGGCGTCGGGAACGGTGGAAAGAGGAACTGTGCGAAGCTGAGACGGTGCGTTGTGCTGGAAGAGCAAGTCAGGGGAGGGGGGCTGAAGCCGGACAGATTGGGTCATTCGGTCGTGGATGAAGTGGCCCAGCGAGGTCAAATCGCCTTCGGTGAGATTCGAACCATCCTCGAAAGAGAATACGAAGGCGGCCCCTCGTTCAAGACGCTCGATGTGTTGACGGAGATTGCAGAGGAAGGCTATATCCGTTGCTTTGCTTGACCATGGGGAAACGAGACCAGGGCGGGGGAGAACAAAGGCTACGTTCCCTTGGTCTGCGATCGCGTCCAAAGTGCCAGGAAGGACGAAGTCATCTCCGTAGTGGAACAAACGGTCGAGGATTTTTCTCGGTATGGAACCAATTGCGAGCTCCGCCTCGGCGTCAGGAGAGGTGCACTTTACTAGGTGAAGATGAACGGCGTCGACCGATCGAATTTTTGGGTTGGTCTTCTGGACTTGCTGAAGCAGCTGATCCCGCTTAGCGGTGGTCAAGCACGATAGCCCAGGCAACACGAGCATTCTTCTACACAACCGTGAGATGGGTGAAATGGTCGGATTCCGTGAAAATGCACCTGGGCGGCTACAATCCGTGATCTGTGATTTGGGTTTGAGGCGGGGGAGGACGGCGCAAGACTGGGAATGGCTGAGAACAAGTGTGAGGGCTTGAGCAGTCAAGAGATAACAAGCAACAGACTTGGGAGCAACTATCACACTCGTGAAAATTGGCAGCGGAGATTCATAAAGGGCCGACGGGAACAAATTTCCGTCCGCATTGACTCGGCTCGGACCAAGCTGGAGCTTGGGGGGACCGGTTCCAGGTGTGTGGTGTCTATGTTTTTATCTTTATCCTCTTTTCTTTTGATGAGGACATACATGTCACCCTCGCTGCGCCATAGACAACCCTGTTAGGAAGCATAATCGCGTGGTCTTCTGGAGTTGCAGAAATCAAAGAATCCGGTGCGTGGCAAGGGAGTTTGCCACGCCTCATGATTGTGATCCTCACACGAGCCTTGCATCCGGTCAACAGACACCCGCCGGTTTAGATGGTCGCATCTTCAGACAAACGTCTGCTGTGGCATCCCCAGGGAGAGAACAAATTCGTCGTTGGCAGCTCGTCCCAAATCACCCTATATGAATGGCGACCGGAGGCACCAGAGATCAGACATACCACTTCCCAACATGACCTGCAGCACATGAAGGTACCGCCTTGCAATTCGCGATATACCAGAGCATCCATAACCTCCAACTCCCTCACGAAACCAGTGTTTTGCATGGTCTCCGGACCCATCCTTCGATGACCTGATCGCCGTTGGACTCAGTACCGGAAGAGTTGATCTCATGCGCCTGGAGGCTACAAAACACACTCGAGAGGGCGTACTGTCCAGTGGACCTTCCGTATCCCTACCGGTCCGAAGTTCTCGCGCGTGTAATGCCCTATCCTTCAGTCGCGCAGACCCAAACTATCTCGCCGTCGGCCTTGAGAAAGTACGTGGGGACTGCAGTCTTGTGATATGGGACGTCAGCTCTTCGAAGCCAGCACTCTCTTTTAGCAACGCGTCGACGTTTCGGGCGGGGCATGAGAGTTTGGAACTGACCCGGCCACTACCACCGATACAACGAGGCGACTTTGGGCCCAAAGCGGACGGGCGGATATTACAGGTGCACGCTCTCACCGAAGTTGTCTCTTCCCTCTCGTTTGCACCGGACGCACATCATCTCCTCTGGGCCGGCATTTCCCATCGTTGGCTTCGACTTTTTGATGTAAGAACATCCGTTCCATCCACCACGAATGTGGCCACGAAGGTTCAAGGAATTGCCACCGACCCCTTTGTCCCCACTCGAATCGCAACGTTCGGCGATGGGGTCGTGTCAATTTGGGACTCCCGTCGCCTTCTGCAACCGATCCTAACCTTCTCAGAACACGACGCTTACGGTGATGGTGCTAAACCCTACTTGAACCCGTCGACCTTCACCATGATCGAATTCTCCTCCGTTAGGCGGGGAACCATTGCCACCCTAGAGAAAGACTCTGCCCATGTCCGGTTTTGGGATTTGCAAGAGGCGCAATTCCATGATATCACGAACGGGCGCTCCAGAGATTCCTCGGCCTCGGGTGGTCGAACCTCCGGTGGGAAACTCAGCTGGGCAAACCCAAGTAGCATGTTGTCATGGACGGCATCTTCGAGTAGCAGTATGCCCGCCGCAGAAGGTCGCAGAGATCGTGATCCGTCCCCGTCAGCTCGAGCTCCCTCAACCATTCTGGTTGATACTCGCAAAAGTGAGTGGAATCCGCAATAAGGACTATTTAATTTCTGACCCTATCCAGCCAATGATTTCCCTGCTTCACTGATGTCTTTCGCTCTCGTTCCGGAGCGTTCGAGTAACCCTCTGTCCTCGAACTTGGTGGTTGTCAACAAGGAAGGAGACTTGGAGGTCTATTCTGTGCACGATACCCCATCCAACTGTTCTTGGAGCCACCAAGGGGGTCTATCTCTTGCACTCGGGAGCTCTTACAGAATTTTTTCCACACCAAAGCACGTTGGTTCCAGCCCGAGCCCCTGGGACGTGCCGCTCCTCCATAAGCACTCCCGTGAAGGATCCTCTGGCAGCAAGGGGCAAGCCGGGGACGATGATCAATCACACAACCGCGGTCGTTCACAATCTCTGGTATCCCCTCCAACCTTCGGTAGAGGGGATGAAGACGGTTTTCCTGCATTGAGCGCTACGTTGTTGAAATCCGCTCTTGACGCGCAACGGGCCAGCCACACGCGGGGGAACACTCCTGACGGCATTTCTCTTCCCCCCTCTCTCAGCCGTCGCAGTGCCGCGGTCACTCGCGCACCGAGCCTCCGCGATTTACGCACCGCCGCCAAGATACAGGCTGTTGTAGAAGAACCGTCGCAAACGGGGATACCGGTACAACCCACAAACGCGGACAGACTTGCTGACATAGATCTTGACCTCGAGAAGGATCCCCAGTTCACGCGATCAAACGGAACGAATCAATCGTCACAACCGTCTGCATATCAAAAGGTCCAACAGGTGCTGCAGGGCGATATCTCGACAGTCATGCGGTGGAGAGCCACCAAAGGCTATGGTTTATCCAATGTCAGTCTCGGCATCCATTAGGTCCGCATCGACACACTAGCTGATTCACGATAGCTGGGGCATAACTCTATCCTCACTTCTGAAGACTCTATGTTATCGGAAATGTGGCTTTGGATTAACTGTGAGCGAAGCGTGCAGGAAGTCCTGGATCTCCCAACGCTCAAGGCACCGCAGATTCAAAACAGATTCTAGAACCCCCGAAGCCAAAGTTGAGTCCCCATGACTTCAGCGGTCAAGGAGTCCTCGGTATCTGGGAAGGTGGACTACCAATCTCCGCGCCACGCCGACCGGTGGATCAGATCCCATCCTCTCCGAAGTTAGTTGTCAAGTCTATCACGGACCATGTGAAATCCGTTTCCGGCGACGGAAGGTCAAGCTCAAGATCGCGGGACCTCGTCTCGTCACGTAAGGGGTCAAGGTTGTTGTTGGATACGAATCCGCTGTACACTTCTAGCGCCGTGCACGAGGACGATTACTCTGCTGCGTTGAACGCCTTGTGTTTGAAGGCGGAAGATACTGGAGGGAGGTGGAAGCCTGGTACCCCAACTTCCAGGATGACGCAGAGGAGAATGTGTTTACAGCTTGTTGGATGGTCGCTGAGGGAGGAGGAATTGAACCACGCCATAACCAGGTAAGTTGCAGGACTGAACTCGCGTTGTCAGCATAATTTGACGCTGGCAGGTGGGAGTTGGAGAACAAACATTCTCAGGCAGCATGCTGGCTAGTTTTCACGGGGCAGTACCACAGGGCCATCAAGGTACTGATGAACAGCAAGGGTAAGTGGTCAACAACCCAATTCTTCGAGGGGTTGAAATGGCTTCCCCCAGACGAAACTCACTACCTCATCTGTGGTACCATCGCCGCGCTCACTAATAACGGACCTGGACATAACGCAAACCATTCTAACCCAGACCTTCGGGAGCATTGCGAACGTCTCATTGTGCATTTACCAGACCCGTACTTGAGGGCGATGATCACCCATCTGACTGTCAATGAATGGACGGACGTCCTTGACGAGGATTCGCTACCGTTTCGCGAACGTCTGGCGGTGGCATTCCAGTTCCTCGACGACAAAGCCCTTTCGTCGTTCCTCCGGACTGTGGCAGATCATGCGGTCCAGCGAGGTGATCTCACCGGCCTGATCGTTACGGGGTTCACGGCTCAGGGGATGGAGATCCTCCAAAAGTATGTGGATGTAACGGGGGACGTACAAACGGCTGTGATCATCTCATCCCTCCGTGTTCCGAGTCTAATCTCGCATAACGGAAAGACGTTGACGAAGTCTGTGGTGGACAGATGGGTGGAGGCGTACCAGGAACTACTGGATGGGTGGAAGCTCTTCCACCACCGATGCCAATTCGATATTGAACGAGGGAAGATCATCCAAGAAGTCCTTGGAGGTGGGAATGGCCAGAGGAGGGAGTGGCAGCCGAGGCAGATCATGGTCAGGTGCAATTTTTGCAACAAGACCGTGGATGTTGTCAGCGGCAAGGCAAAAGGGGTAAGTGAACGCATCACCCGTTTCAGTCACTCTGGATTATCGCCCTTTGCAGAGTAATGTGTGCCCAAACTGTGGGAAAGCGCTCCCAAGATGCTCGATATGCCTGATGACTCTTAACGTTGCTTCGGACCCAGCACGAGATGCGTATCTTCTCCACACGGGCCCCAAAGGTATGCATGGTTTCGCCTAGAGTCGCACGTTACTGACCAGGATTCTCGCGAAGATACTATTGCGGAAGCGATAGTATTTTGTCAGACCTGTAGGCACGGCGGACACGCGTCCCACATCATGGAATGGTTTTTCGGAGACTACCCCGCGGATTGTGAAGGCGACGGGGATGGACGGGAACACGGAGGCAAGGCACACGACATTTGCGCGGTGCCGGACTGCGATTGCCACTGCGCTAATGAGATGTAGATTTGGATCGAGAAGTCCATGTATGATAGTTGACGAGTGAGGTAGTGTACTGTAAGGAGGTCACGGGAGACGAGTCCGAAGTGTGTGTGGAAAACGTAATGGTATACGACGCGCCCCCTTAAAGAGGGGTGGTACCTTCAAATTAGAAGGGTTTCAATCGACACGAAGTACCACAAGGCGAAAAATGCGAGACCCGTAGGACTCACATCGAGCTTTCGAACCCGAGGAGTATTTGGCGATTCACGCAGCGGCGCAACCAAAGAGATCGAGTGCTCAGACCCTGGTGATGAGCTCGGTAACAGGAGCAGCTGAAAAGGTAAAGTGTGGAGATCTCGAGGATTTACGCGGACACAAAACGCGCATCCACCGGCGTTGACCCGTTGAGGAGAAAGGCCTCCGGCAGCGGGGTTAAAGGCCCACCGCCCTGACCCGAATCCATCGGCAAGGAGGACCGCCTTGGAAGAGAACCACACACACCACGGCGGGTTCAGAGGATACATCCCAATCTGAAAATATATTCCGAACTTTGGCGGGAGGGGGACCCGGTACAACCGGAACAAAGATGAGTCTGGACACTCTGATTGAAACAGGTCGTATCCTGAACTCACTTCCGTCAGTAGCCTGCGCTGTAGAAGTGTAAATAAATGTCTGTAGGAAGGAGGTAGGCTCGACGCCGCGGCCAATGTTCTGCGCCATCAAGAGGCTGGACCAGGCCCAGATACCGGCTGCCTGTACTGCCGTCGGAATCCCACGGTGGGAGGGAGAAGTGAAAGGCCGGCCTGTAAACATGACTGGCAACTCGCCACGGGGGCTATGTTCATCTGGCTGATAGTGCCTTGCGGCCACGCCTCGAAGGTCACGGTGGGTGCGATTAATTTATTTGTGTTGACCGTGAGGAGTTGGCCAAGAGACGGTGTTTTGGAGATGCAGCGCATGAGGGGGCCATCGTCTGCACGGGGTTTTTTTATAATACCTCTGCAAGTGACCTTGGAAGGAAGCTTGGGGTACCTGACCAAATCCCGCGGTCCGCAGGAACTCACCGGTCGTCGTCTTTATAATGCCAAAACCCATCTCTCCTTCTGAGGGTTGAAGATCGGTAAAATGGCTTAATCGATATTGAAGGGGTCGCTTATTCCTCGACTGGTTCGGCCCACACGGACCTCACTCGAGGAACAAAGAATTCAGAATAATCGTCAAGGGGTCAAGGGTACAGGATAGGGGACAAAATTTAACCGAACCTTCTTTTACACAGGTAGAAACATCACGACAGAGACAGAAGATGGCTTGGCGCCCTCCGTCTCCATTTATTTCTGACGCAACGCCAACGCGGCTAAGATGGCCACAAATTATACTTACGATGTATAATGCGAAACCCTCCCAAACATACCCCGGAATAGGGGGAGGTTGAAACTCGGCCTTCACGAACAAGTTCATCGGCGGCGTTGGGAGTGGCAGTCATAACTGGGATGGCCTCCGTATCCCTAAATGTTTCCTCCAGGTGTTCCGAAGCACCGGACATGTGATCGATCTGGGCACAAGTAGCGTGGAGAGTGACGAGTTGAGGTGAAGGAGGTTCAACTGTCCTGCCGTTCGGGAGGGTGTAGGCTCGAAAACCCACAGAAGGGGGGAACTGATGCCTGAAGCTGTCAACATAGCAATTGACCTTGTATTGGTTGGCGATGACGCTTCCATGATCCTGGAGTTACAGTGATTGGTTTAAGACATGGAGATGCGAAACCAGCTCCACCTCGAGTAGGGTCAACCAAACGTCAAACTCGTCAAAAGTTTTGCGCGCCATGGCCGAGAGCCCTATAGCATTCAACGGGTTATGGACGTTTTCAGAACCTAATAGATCGCGTGTGGAGAACCCGCCAAAAGCGTTCAATTACAGCACCAGCCGTCTTTGCCCAGGTAAACTTTGAAAAGCGGAGACAGTTTCAGTGCAGCTCATGATATAGGGTGTTTTGGATAAGTGGGCCCAACCTTCTCATGTGCTGCCTCTGAACCCCCTTCGATCCGTTCCGAGAAGGATTGTCAGGTTATGTGGGTCATATGGGTCATATTCACTATGTCCGTTAGAACGCCTTCGTCGGGGAGTTGAGAATAACCCATCCTCCCAGTAAGGGGGCAACGACCCCCTTCACGAGCGAGTACCTGCAGGAACAGTAAATGCGCGGCCAAGTACTCGGAAAGAGTAAATTTACCAGTTTTCTTAGTTCTTTGGCAGTCATGGAAGGTTTCTCTAGAAGATGTTCGAGTTCGGCGGTGGTTTGTTGGAGTGACATTCCCAGGCTTTGTTTAGGCGAAA
>Ga0307517_10002294_pt1 | contig 30879 bp, 20 predicted proteins | sample 23_EM_MG_FD_194515 | JGI IMG/M metagenome (GOLD analysis project Ga0307517, IMG submission 194515) | Populus trichocarpa ectomycorrhiza microbial communities from riparian zone in the Pacific Northwest, United States - 23_EM | ecosystem: Host-associated > Plants > Roots > Unclassified | place... | reverse complement strand
AAACTTCTCAGGAGTTGGGTGGAAGGAGTCACGGAGGAGGAAAAGGTTGAGAGTGTTGTGGACGAGATGTTCCTGTATAAGTCGAGTTTGTGTATATATAGGACACATCCGTAGACATAGAAAGAATAAGAATCCCAATCCACTCTCTGCCCGACATAGCCTTATTTTTAATATAAACGGCTGTGTGATACATAACACAGTGGTTTCGTGCGCCATATCTAAAATGAAATAGAAGACCGGAGTTTAATAAAAACGGAGAGGAAGAGATCGGGGGAGAGTAAGTGGGAATTTGCATGAAGACATCAGGGGGAGGAAAAGGCTACGAACAGAGGGGGGAATCCGTGATGATAACGGGTAACTTATGTATAGCGAAGCTGTCGTGGAAAGGATGTATGTAAATACTGCAGAGAGGGAATGTAGGCAAACCCCGGGCTGAGGCTCTGAGCTTAAACTATGGGAGAGACGGGAGTTATTCGGGACTGGTGGTGTGCTACAATTGGCCAATGTTGCAGCCTAGCAGCGATATCCAGTGGCTCGACCATCGTTGTCCGGCTTGGCAGGATCAGGCCTTCCAATAGGTTAACCCAGGCCGAAAAAGGGACCGACCCGACCGAACCCAACCCAACGAAAGATAACCCGGGCTAACCCAATGAACCCATTAGGTCCGTATGTAAAGGACATGCTTCAAATCTAGATATAAAATTAGGTATGTATTAGAGCCAATTTTGCAAAGCTAAACGAATACATTAAGATCATAGCTAATATAAAGAGAGTATGAAAAACCCAGAGAAAATGTAGAGAAATGTGAAAACCAAATGCTAGCCCATCAACACCATCCCTCTCTCAAATCGTAAGTCCACTGTCGGGGGCATTGGGGGAATGTTGCCGCCCTTGTTGCTTGGGATCGTTGCTACTAATGTATCTCGAGATGAAAATGAGGGCGCCATATAAGTCTCAGTGGTGGTGGGTGGGAAAACAAAGAACAAGAGCTGTAGCGAGGTTGGAGGTCTCCAACTCCCGGGAGTGCGATGGCCCTATATGTGCTGGAGCTATGGCCCCCAGGGAAGGACGCGCCGACTCAGACTAAACCTTTTCCCCACCACTCTCACTTCTCTACTAGGGCCAAGATCTGTTCCATAATTCTGTGTGCTCAGACTATTGTTTCCCTGGTGATCGCAACTCAAACGTGTTCAAAACTTCAGGAACACAAGGTAAAAAACATTGGCAGGGTTGGCTAGGTAACCCGGGCTTAGCACTTCGCCGGCCCGACCCAGCCCAAGAAGTTCTACAGCGAGCCCGGCCCAATGAACCCATCCCAACCCAACGAAGAGCCCATGCTAACCCAACGAAGTCCCGTCCCATTGGAAGGCTTTGGCAGGATTGACATCACCCCTGGCGAGTAGCAACATCATCACCCCCTCGTACTGATTCAAAGAAGCGCCCCAGAGTGGTGTTCTACCATGGTTGTTTGGCTTGTCAGGATCGACATCGTCCCGTGCGAGTAGTAGCCTCACCACCCCCTCATACCCATAGTAAGAAGCACGCCAGAGCGGTGTATCACCATGGTTGTTCAGCTTGTTAGGATCGACATCGTCCCGTGCGAGTAGTAGACTCACCACCCCCAAATGCCTATTCAAAGAAGCGCCCCAGAGTGGTGTTTCACCATAGTCGTCCGGCTTGTTAGGATCGACATTGCCCTGTGCGAGTAGTAGCCTCACCACCCCCTCATGCCCATTGGAAGAAGCGCCCAAGAGTGGTGTATGACGTCTAACCTTGTCTGGCTTGTCAGGGTCGACATCGTCCCGTGCGAGTAGTAGTCTCACCACCCCATCATGCCCATCGTAAGAAGCGCCCCAGAGTGGTGTTCTACCCTTGTTGTTTGGCTTGTCAGGATCGACATCGTCTCGTGCGAGCAGTAGCCTCACCACCCCCTCATGCCCATTGTAAGAAGCGCCCCAGAGTGGTGTTGCACCATCGTCGTCCTGTTTATTAGGATCGACATTGTCCCGTGCGAGTAGTAGCCTCACCACACCCTCATGCCCACTGTGAGAAGCGCCCCAGAGTGGTGTTGCGCCGTAATTGTCAGGCTCGTCAGGATCAATGTCGTCCCGTGTGAGTAGTAGCGCCACTGCCCCTTGATTCCCCTGTCGAGCAGCCCACGATAGCGGTGTGAATCCTATAAAATCTCTCTTATTGATATTATAACACTCCATCTCTATCCAAGTAGCTATAACCTCATCAATTCCGAAGTAAGATGCACAGTGTAAACCAGGGAATGGGCGATGGCTAAGTGGGCCCAACCAAGAAGGGCATATCCTCTTGGCGAGTAAGACAGAAGATATATGCTGATCAAATTGGTTTAATAGGTCAAGTACAAGCGATTTTGCGTGGTGTGAGAGTTCGATTTTTGCGTGCCTCCCCCAATGCAAGGATGAATATTCGAGGAATGGCATCTTCCTGAGGGTTGCCATTCTTCTGCGAGTTGAAACATTATCAGCGGGAATCCTCTTGACCTGGTCATAATTTAGATAAGCCAGGCATGTTTGGCCAAGTGTTCTGTGGGCATCAGGCAATACACCGGGCCGGGAAAGGTATTCCTGAAGTGTGTAGTGAATTAACCGGACTTGCGATGTTTCCTTGTCAACAACGGCAAGCCCTAAACATGATCCTAACAGTGTATCTTGCGGCCGGATGTTCTCAGGGTCAAGGTCCGTTGCCTCAATCTCTACCGCGAGAGCATGACAGAGTTCATCAATCCGCAACGGCCGCTCCGCGTGGGATACCCACATTAGCACCTCCATCCCAAGTCTTGATCGGTCGCCCTTCTGTTCCCTTATCCGTCGAAGTGTTTGGTCGTAGACGGTGTCCAGATCTACGCCAGCCGTAGCCACCTTTTGCAACATTTTCTTTCGCCTTGCTAATGAGGTCTCCCCCAAGATTGCGTCGATATTTAAAGCAACGAGCAGAAACCTGAACAGAATGTCAATTACTGGCCGAGAGATTGGATGGGGCCACTCCTATTTACATTTCCGAAGCCTTTTCTAGCATTGTTTTCATTATTTCATTTTTCAGATTTTCCGTCATCAGGTCCGGATCTCGGTCATCGTCATCATCCATCTTCTTGCTCAGGTATTTGGCGATGTCTCCTTGGTCGGGCACAATGTGGATGATATAGGCTCCTTTCGTGAGATGCTTGTCGAGTTCCCCTCGAACATGGGGCCTCCCTGTGAGAAATAATCGCGTATTTGGCACTTCTTGAATAATCTGCCGTAGCGCGCGGAGGAACTCTGATCGATGTTGTGGTACTAACTCGTCCATTGCGTCGACGCAGATATATACTCGTTCGAGGGAGCTAATCGTTTTGACGAATAATCCAAGCATCTCCGGCAATCGGAGATTTTTTCCACCTCCTTGCCTTGACCTGTCAAAAGCATTCTTAATTTCGCCTACAATCCCCACTCCTCCTAGGGCAATCTGCTTGAGTAGACTCCCTATCATATTAACCGCCGATTGGTCCTTCTGGTCCTGGTAATGGCAATAGAGGGACAATACCGCGATATTCTTCCCACAAGCTTGCTCGGATAGGGTGTCTATTACTAGTGAACTAGTTTAGTTCCTTGTTAGTATCATCTACCCTCCCCAGAAAATACCCCAGTACCTTATATATGTCTTTCCAACTCCTTGATCCCCATAGCATAGGAGAGTAGGATTCATCGAGGCATCCTGACTTTCGCGCCATGACTCGAACTCGTTCTTCTGTAGAACCCAATCCCCAACACCGTCCAGTCGCCGGTTCCTCACGTCTTGATTCCTAGCATGGGGCTCAAGTGGCGACAACCATGCTTGGATCCGCGAGGGTTCCTCACTTAATCCAACATTCATGGTGTTATTATAGTTGTTTGTCACATTCGCAAAGTTCGTATTCGAGTTACCGAGAACATTATTTGTTGTGTTATTGTCGGCACCGGTGTTCGATATGATATACGAGCAGGGATCACCGGTGAGACTTGATCCTCGATTCCCGCTTGGTAATGTGTTCATATTGGATAAGGCTCCGTGAAAGGTGAGATACTGTAATATGGTCGTATAACGGTACGGGGTGTACTTGTCTCGCGGAGGTTGATGGACTTCTCCTAAATTAAGCGGAGCGGGGTTGCTTTAATCAACGGGTGGTGTGCTTGTTTCAGATTCATCGTAGCGCCAGCCAATGATTTCCATGCCAAGGCGATCAGTGACCTTGTCTCCGGTGGAACAAGTTTTCACTTCGGGCGTTGTTACACAGACGCGTGCCAGCCGATTACTGTTCCGTACAGTAGGATCTCTTGAGATCCACCACAAGAGATCTCCACCGAATCAGTTTACCAAACCATAGCCGGCTCTGAAAAGTAGGATAACCAGGTGGCGAGCGAGCTTGACGTCCGTAATTTACTAGTATTATGTCTGGGAGGCATAATTCTTGGAGTACTGTGTTTCGGATCAGGAAGCCTACTCATAATTTTCTGACACCTATTACATACGGTCAAAAAATCGACCAGAGCCTGATGATTTTGGTGGTACAGTCTTTCATCAGGTCTTGACGAATATCAGCCGGTGACGAACAGGGATTAGTAGGTATTTTTTTGTTAGCCTACTCGATTTTTTACTGGCCGAATACCCCTGTTCGTCATCCCCTGATATTCGTCAAGCCCTGATGAAAGACTGTAGCAGTCCAGTTCACAAACGTCAGAAAAATACGAGTACGGTAGCGATTTTACAGTATTGTACTACCCCAGACAATTTGGGACGGTCAGCTGTCAGGGTTGTCTGTTCAGCCCCGAAATCTTTTGGCATTTTCTTTAGTGTCAGCATTCTCGGTTCCGGGGTGATGCACCTGTTGACATCTGCACCACACTTGGGTCACTCTTGAAGAAACAGCAAGAGGACATGGCCATGCGAGTGAGATCGCCGTGGAAAAAGCTCCTAAATAGGTGAGAGGGCGATGAATTGCGCAATTGAGGGAGATCCTAGCTATGGACAGACCAGGAGATACATCATATCTTCGAAAACCGTAGGTAACGCTCTAGAAAAGCAACGAACTCTAAAGAAACACACTATCCAGCACCACTGTGACACTGTGTGTTCTGGGACAATCAGGAATCGCGCTGACCCCCCAAACCTCCTGTCCTAATCGCGGCACAGGCGCAACCGTGATACCCCGCAAAATTAAACCACCCTGATAACCACAAATGTGATTATAATTACAAAAACAACTGAAATGACCATTAACACTGGGGCCTGTATATTTGGGTCTCCCCTTATCTCTAAGAGCATGGGATCCGCTAATAGGATCTTTGAATTTGACTGGTGTTGAGTCGTTGTGATGGTGGAGTGTTGGGGGAATGGTGGTTGCGCTCATTGTCTTAGAACTTATTCTCGTCGCGAGTACGGGTGTCATAAACAGCAAAATAAGCTAAACCAACTAGTTTATTACAAATGGGTTGGGGTGTGAAAGAAACGACAAACCAAATACCCATAACCTATGTCTACCGCCATAGCATATGGAGAGAGCGATCCACCACTCTGTGCCTAGCCACTGCACCCCCGAGCGCATATGCCATAACCGCATGTCTCCCGAGCCACATGTGCGATCGATAATCCCACGGCTCCGGCAGCACGCTAAGTCTGGCGGTTGCCTCGTGAGATCCTGGCCGGACCCTGCGATAAACGGATGAAAATTGCGGGCGTGTGAAAAACTTTACACCGAACCTGAAAGGTAACTTTTTTATATTTTATTACATATTATGTAAAGGTGCCAGTGTGCTCAGCGAATAGTAGAAAACCAATATATATAACATTGTATGTATTTATTGTCATATGATAAAAATATTGATCATGATTCTAGACACTGCAGTAGGACTAAACTTGATGCATGGCCCCCCTAGTCGGTGTGATGTACTCGGGTACGAGGGTAAGTGCGGCGCGGTGCCACGAAATGTCTGGGTTTATTTCCTATTCTGGGGGTGCGCTCGACTTTTGTCTCCCTTACAAAAAAAAGCCACAAAACGGGTTTGTATGGTGGAAAGCCCTAGTTACCGTATATGGGGTGCGCCCGACTTTTGGTTACCCCCGAGTACTCTACTCGTCCCTGGCAAGAAGTACCCGAAAATTGGACTTTGACCTTTTTTGTATGGGCGCACTGATGTGCACAGACGGTCGGCCATACAAAATCCCCCTGCTCTATCCCTGAATTATCCCTGAATTATCCCTGTTTTCCTCCTAAATTTTCGGGTACTTCTTGCCTGGGACAAGTACCGGTGGGGGGAAATTAATACTGTATGATCTGGAAAATGCCGGATTGGAGCTAAAGCGATACTGAGGCTACCAACCCAACAGGAGGGCACGAAGGAGGAAGGTTCGCCACCGCTTAAATATATACCAGGAGGCAGTGGTGGTTTGGCGGGGCAAGGATATCCTCACTAGCGTCAATCCGGCTTTTGCTAGATTATAATGTATCCTACCAATTTGACTTGCTGGTGCCAGGAGTGGGCAATCCATGGGCTTGCAGAGCACTTGACAGGTCGATTGGAGCTTAAAAACTAGCGGAAAAAAGCCTACCCAATCTTATATGCTCACGTGATCTAGCTGATGGGCTCTCAAGGATGCTTGAGGGCAAAATTGAGCATGTTTTAGCGCATTCTTACTTCCCAGCGGAAAACGGCTGTGGCCTGAGTAGTAAAAAAAACTCCACAGACATTTCTCCACTTTACCCTTTTACGCATGATTTATTTCTTACCTGCCCTACCGTTCCACTCATGCTGGGTAGGAAAAAAGTGAATGGATATAGATAACCGAAGCAGCTCGGAGTCCGGAGCTGTCGGCATAGTTAGGGCCGGTTTACCTACTCGAGTATAGACGTCCGTCTAGAAGCCTGAAACGATGCCGACCGTTAAGCGAGGCTTGACAGTGGGGGAGTGTGCGGCAAGGTAGATGGCGTTTAGCTAGAGTAGGCAACGGAACTTTTTGACGGCCTAGCTACAAGATCTAGGAGCGTGGAAAATTTGACAAACAGTCCAGGCCGCTTACCAGATAACGCTTGAGATGCCACCGTCTAGTACAACCACGATTACAAATTTAATTTTTAGAAAGAGACAGGCAGTTGAAGGTATGTGAAGAAAACAGAATTGTCGCACGCCCAGCTAATATTCTGTCTAGTATATATCTGAAAGCCCGTTTGCATAACTGACTTTCTTTGACCTGGTTGCTAGAGGTAAACGGACCCTTATAAGGTTTTCATCGTTTCCTGAAAGACTGCTCTTATGTTATCTCGCTTACATGTTTAAGCTCTGCTGTTTGCAGCTTGCCACTTCCTGGGCAAGTCATTTTTTCACGGCCTGGTTTTTGCCCAAACAACCCCACCACTCTACCTGTGTGCTTCTCTTATGAGATACGAATTCTGGACATAAATGGAGTATATGAGAACCTCGTAGTATAGAATACTTCCTAGATGCCCAATTGGCGACGTTTCATCGCGCCTGGGAGAGGGATATGTTTTCCCGTGACAATATTCCTAGGGGTTTGGGGCTTGGTGACATCCTGGGGGTTTTATAAAAAGGGGGGTCTCGCGACCGGTGAGAAAAGGAAGACGGTGGAATCAGTCACGTAACAAGCCCGAAAATTCCCAACAACCAACACTGTGCAAGATCAGGGTTAAGACACCAAGAGTGTCTTGTTCACAGGCTTAATTTTTTCGTGCAGTCTCTTGGCAAGACCACGTCTCATGATGTTCCTTTATGTGCAGTAGCTTCATGCAGGTGTCATATTTTTCACAGCGATGCACAAGCTTGCACGGGAGCCAACCCCCTGGGGGGGGCTGTATGATACCCTAGTGTAGTACTGGCACTCGTGGTTGCCTCGTGTTTGTGGGAATGACAGCTATTGAATATGAGCAAAGAACTGGGGGGGGCCTTAATATTTTGGTGGTCTGCAGTGGCTGCCGTTTTTTAGGGGCGTTGGGCGATTGCGAGTGCTGTAGTCTCCAACACCATATGTGATTCATGGAATCAACAGATTTAATTGGGGGGGGGTTTATTTAAACATAATAGATTGTGATAAAAACAGCATATCCTATTGCTTGGAGGACCTGGTCGTACCAGTCCTGGTCAAGTCGGTTTCGATAATCCTAACTGTCCGGTCAGTCTAATCTCAACCATTAAACTAGACTTGACTTTCCACCAGACCAGCTAGTCCAGTCCAGTCTTCCTCCAACAATTCGGAACCCTGGCCGTGGGCCAAGAACCTCGTGGAAATTATCGCCAAGTGAACAAAGAGGAAGTGGTCCAAGTTGTGTAGGAAGTGGTTCTGCATTCCCCGTGGCATCACGGGAAACTAGCTAGAATACAAAACTCGCTAGGGGGGACAGGGCGCTATATATATCAATGGGTCAGCCACAAAAAAAGGTCACGCAGAATCCATCGGTGAAATGTAAAGTGCAGAGAATTTGCCAAGAAATTAGCAAAACTTTGGCAACGGAGAACGGGGGACACGCTCATATTTGAAATCCCCTCAGAAGACTTTCCCAAAATATCGGCGAGACTGCCACCTCCGTAGTACCAGACCGTTTTCCAACCAACCACACTCGATAAAAACGAGCCTGTCGCAGGGATCTGTTGATCCACTTGTACTACCTCCAATGAGCACAACTAATGATATTATTAGATAATTTACCGATGGGAAATGCTTATGGGGCGGCCAGCTACCTGTCTCTGAAGAAAAGCCTGCAGTTGGGAATAGTGGCTCGCTTAGATTAGGGGTTGCGAAAATAGGTTCTTAAGTATCGAAAGCATTTTGTGTGCTACAACTTGAAGTGAGTGATATTACATCACCATATGCCACAATACTGGTATTCGATGCCACTTATCCATCTGGTAATCGCATTTCCACCACATGCTATCCTCTCTGGAATGTTCTTTCAACTTGCATTGAGGGGCTGTTGATTTATAACGTGGCAAGCGGCTTTAAGATCTTACTCTAGCTATACTTCTATTCTTAGCAAGTGTTGGCCTAGGTGTCATTCCAACTCTCATGAGTTCTTTTATAAAGACTGGTCTAGGACTAGTCTAAACCCGACCGGGCCACCCGAGTTAGTCCGGTCAAGTCATTGACATCAACTAGGACTGGCTAGCCTGGTCCTGCTTCCAAGGCTCGACCTGTCGGACTATGCGGAACCCTGCCCACGGCTCAGCAACACGACAAGTGAGGACAGCGATGGATCTTCCAATGATATCCTCGCTTACAACTATACTGGTGCTGATACCACCACCGCCCTAACACCTCTTAGAGCCAAAGTTTTTTGCCGATCATCAAAATGCTCTGGAAACAGGTTTGCGCCCCCTTATCCTTCACATCAGCTAACCCAGAGAAGTGGACCACACACTTGCTCCCGGAGCTCCTACACTTGTGGTGCGTCTGGTTGTACCTGGCCTACTCCGTTCAAAATGAAACAGGCGTTCAACTGCCACTATGAAGTGATACATTTGGTCGAGCGGATTGACTGTCCACTCCCCGGATGCGAGAATGTTGGTGAGAAGGGGATCAAGATGTATGATAATCTTGTTCATATGAGACACATGCATGGGGCAGTTTTCCGAGCCATACAGGGGCCCCACAGGGACGACGTGGATACTGCCAAGAAAACCGGACTGGACGGGACCGCTAGAAGTGGTCCTGTGTAGGGAAAACTACTGCGGTGACTGCTGGGATTGCGCGAGGGACTATTGGGGTATTGTAAGATGGTATGGTGTGAGTAAGGACTATAGGGTGTAGGTGAAAACTACTGGGGGGTCCACAGAAAGCAGGTATTAGAAACGCCGGCAGAGAACATGTGGAAAAAAAGGGGGGAGGAAGGGCCGGGAATCGCTGCTGACGGCTGTGAGCTGCAGACAAACTATGGGTGATATATGGTGATTCAATATAGCAGCCAGAATAAATGATATGCCTGCAAGAAAGGGAAGAAGGTCAAACAGATCATCAAGCCCTCCAAGTTTTAAGATAAGAGTGTACCAATAATTCCGTAATGAGCCTTATTTTCTCTTTTAAATACTTCCATAAGTCTTTTGCTTAAATTATAGTCAAGGGGGTGATGTCTCAACAGAACCAAAGAACTGATGGAACAGAAGTTGAACTGCAGCACGATGCCAGGGATTTTCCAGAAGAGTTACCAGGAAACTCAATTGACCCTCTCGGGTCCGGGTATCTGCAACCAATATCAGAACCTTCCGACGGCGATAGTGCGAGTGCCTTCTCCAGTCAGGATATGTTGCTGGTGGCTTCTTGAGCCCCAATTTGGCCAACACTTTTAGCTTTTTTATCTCTTGAAGATATATTCTTCCTTGCTTATTAGTTTATGCCTATAGCACATGACTTGTCTGATCATAAGCAATGCACAAGATCAAATCATGAACTTGAGGTTTCTGAGCATACCAGGCAGAGATGTGTAGCATAAAAACACCATGAGGCTCTACCGGGCCTGGTAGGGCATCCAGTCCTACCTCCGTCTGCCCTAGTCCATTAGTAGGCTCGAAAAATGACGGACTACCACCGGCGATCTGTCCAGTCCTACATCCAAGACTGACGGACTGGACGGTTCGGAACACTGGCATGGGGTGTCCCCAGCCGGGGGATCTCGCGGGGAGTAGTTGTTGATTGGTAGAGCTAGTAGATGATGTTCGGTTGGGGATATGGTTGTATCGTGGTCGCTGAATTTTGATGGTTTTTATATGGTGTGAGACTAAATTGCTCACACCCCGTGCATTTATGAGTTTTGTGTTTAACTATTTTATTTTCTTGAATTGATTTGATATGCCTAATCCTTCCCATTCTTTGACCGGCTTTTGCTTTTATGAGCTAGTGTTCTGCTGTGTCCCTGAGATAAACAGGAAGCAAAACCAGGGGGGTAATGATCAAGGGAGATTCCTCAAGGTATTTAGCTATAGTACCGGGTAAAATGCAACCGGAATACCGGGGAGAAATATTCGGGGGTATTTTCACTCGTGGGATGTGGATATTTGTGGTCATGAAGTATCGTGCTAGCAGATTCGAGTGGGAGGCCGCTTTACACCAGACTGGAGCCCTGTTTATCAATTACTTTCTCATCCCTAGTGAAAATTGGGGTTCTGCTCAGTCATGGAGGCTGCAACCGAGGGCATTGAATGAAAAGCAGGCGCAATTGAGAAACCTGACAACTCAGAATGGTGGCAGCCGCTGCCTGCGCTTAGAATGGAAAGATTCAGGGTCAAAGAGGTGAATAGGAGATCTGAGCCTGGGAAGATATAAAGCAAGGAATAGGTCAAGGTACCTGCTTCTCATCCCCAAGCTCGTGTTCTTCGGTGAGATTTTCAGCCTCCCATTTTTAATTACCCCTTTTTATCCAAGTCGCGGATCCTGACTTTGATTCTTCGCCAATCGTCTAGGTCTGGGAATATCACTCGTCAAGATTTGGGAATATCACAATCCTCCACACTCTACCGTCCTTGTTCAATTATGCCGGATCTTGAAGACGATATCAGTGAACTCTCCTGTCTTTCTCCCTATCCTAGCCCTCCTGGAACTTCCACTCAAATTCTACCTGATGACTGAAGTGAGATTTTTGATATTAATCTAGACGACGAAGATGATGAAGTGAACCTTTTTTATCATCACAAAGTCCTTCTCCAGTTCCTACTCCACTCCCACTGTAAAAGCGAAAATAGTTGATACCGTGCTATTCTGTATAGGGCAAACCGGAGGAGCCACATAGGCTATTGGGAGAAATTCGTCTCTCAACTACTAAAATTAAAATAATTGACTTCTTTGAATAGAATTGAATAAATCCCTACTCTTGAATAGTTTGGGCTATTCAGGTGGCCCGGGCTTTGTTTGTGTCGGGTCGGCTTTGGGTCGGGCTTGCCATCATTTGGGCTGGGTTTTGACAGGGCTTAATAATTTACGGCCCAGGCAGGCACATTACGAGGCTTGATCAAGAGCAGCACCGCATGAATCTTTAGAAACGACAGATCCGGAGACCTCTGATTCATTCTAGTATCGATGTGGTGAAGGGAGAGCAACAAGGGCACAGTTTCGTTTGGTTGGCAAAAAACGGAACATAACAAAAAACAAGAATGGCATTCCCAACCCTAGACCTACCCCCCAGCAAAAAAAGTGGTTCACCGAGCTTTTTTTCCTCAATACTCGACTACCCACTGCCTCGGAAGTGGAACTCATGATGGTCCCCGTTTCAAATTAGCCTACCAGCTCCTAAACCATTAGTCTTGTTAATCACCGGCGCTCCTTCTCAGTTCCTCACCGAACGTTACCCCCACACTATTGACATTCATTTCATAAGACAGAAGATGCTAGAAGACTTCCGGAAGACCCACCTCTGAGTCTGGAACTCAGAGAACATTGAGAGAAGAGTGGTAGGACACGTAGCAAAGTGGTGAAGCAAAGCGGGGCATGAGGGCAAAGCTGGGTACTGTTGGGTCACAAATTGTTCTATGCGGGGTTCAGCTATATAGTTCGTTTCTTTATAGTCACGGGCTGAAGAGGTTTTTATTTGGTTAACAGGGAACGGGGAAGGTGAAAATCCCTGGCAGAAAATGATTTGTAAGCACTTGCATGGATCGTGGGATTTGAGTGGTGGGCTTGGCCAGGAAGACACAAGTGGGAACTTAAGCTTTGTATCCACACCACCGTTCTTTAGCCTTGCGAGCTATGGTTTTCGTTCCTTGAGTTTTCTCTTGATAGTGATTGGCCAAAGGTTGAAGGTTCCGATTGTGTGAGCGGTGATAGCCCGATTTGGTTCCTTTATTTCTTTGCCTCGGATTCAATCATTTCTTCCGGTTTGTTACTTCCTGGTTGGTTGGAAGCTCAGCCTGGGAATTATCTTTCCTCCGACCGGGAATCATTGTTTCAGTACCAAGAAGAAAGAAGGTGGCGTGAGAAGATGGAAAAGTGGTCTGATATCTGGGCATAAGTAGTTGTTTTTTGTACTTAAGAGTTCCGTTCACGCTCAATTGTTGAAGTGCAAGTCACCGAACATTGTCTATCTTTATACACTTCATTCATCTCTTTGAAACCAGCGTTCAGGTATACGATCGGTATATATTACAAAATTATAAGAATTAGACCATAGGAACTAGCCGGTAATCCTTTTTCTACCTGACCTTTTAACAGCTTCAGAAAATAACCAGTTCAAGTGCCTGATACTTTAACTCCGGTAAAAAGGGTGATGGGTATCCATCATAGTACTCTCTCGTGATATTGATAGAACAAGGAAAGTGGGTTCCGGTGTAAATCTATGCACAGTCTCCGAAATACTCACTTTCTTTGTCTGCAGAGAAATGTTTCCCAAATTCCATGGCTACTATCCCTTCTTACAGGGTTCCGAATAGTCCGACGGGTCAAGTCTTGGAGGCGGGACCGGGCTGGCCAGTCCTGGTGATGGAGATGACTGGACCCGACTAACTTGGGTGGTCCGGTCCGGTTTGAACTGGTCCCAGACCAGTCTTTATAAAAGATCGCATGAGTCTGAATGGCACCAAGCCCAACACTCGCTAAGAATCGAAGTATAGCTATACTAGGATCTTAAAGTCGCTTGTCGCGCTATAAATCAACAGCCCCTCAATACATGTTGATAGAATATCCTGGAGAGGATAATATGCGGTGGAAATACGATTACCTGATGGATAAGTTGCATCCAATACCGGTATTGTGGCATGTGGTCATGTAATATCACTCACTTTGTGAACCAAAAATGGTTCGATACTCAAGAACCTATTTCGACCACCCCTAATCTAAGCGAGGCACTATCTCCACCATATATTTCATGGAAACAATAAGTTTAATTAAGAAAAGCTTTATTTGAACGTAATATATGGTGATAAAAATAGCATATCCTATTGCTTGGCAGGCCTGGTCAGACCGGTCTTGGTCAAGTCGGTTTCCATATTCCTGACTGTCCAGTCGGTCTAATTTCCACCATTGGACTGGACTTGACTTTCGACCTGACTAGCTAGTCCAGTCCAGTCTTCCGCCGACCATTCGGAACCCTGCCTTCTTATAATTTGGGCTCAATGCGAACTGTGTAAAAGAAGTACGGGAGACAAGAAGCAAAAGTGTATGAGGGGCAGAAACCTTTTCGCTGACTTGACTTCAACAAACGTGCGTGAACCTGACCCTTAAGTACAAAAAACTAATACTACTCACGCAGGAGTAGTTCCTATGTCCTCAGACCATTTGCATCAGATATCGTATAATCTCTCTACCACTCATTTCCCTCACTGCATTTGCCCTCTTTTCTTCACCGAATCTACATCTCTTTTCCTCATCGAATCCACACCTCGTTTCGCACCGTTGACCGAATACCCGAAGGGCGTTCGTGCAGCTTTCATATACTTCTAGGATATCCTAATAGATACCTCTGCATTGGGATGTGGGCGTAGGAGGTGCCGGTGATTCTCAATATCCCTGATGTATCTATTCTTAGACACAAGAAAGGACAAGAATAAAGGTTTTGTATGGTGAATTATCAATAGGTATTGTCAGATGAAAAAAGTCAAGGTAGTTCAATTATCACTAGCAATCCACCCCTTCTCATCACCCCATACTTCCTACACTAGTCTAACAAATCCCTCTAAATCAAGCTAAACAAAGCCATCCAAAGTAATTTTTTTGCAATAAACTATGCCGTCTATTCTTCACAACCATGCGAAAAAACCATTCCTTCAAAGCTCCTGTCCCAGTTCACCAGGGGGACAATCTTTGGGTTACATGAGTCTGAAATGTGATCTGAGCAAATTTCCCACTATCTTAATATCTGTTCCCCTACTGTCAGAAGAACTATTGAAAAGGGATCTCGTGGCGCCAAGGACAATGAGGGTATAAGAAGATATCCTAAAACTACCAAGTTTCAGGCTGAAGCTATGGTTGAGGAAGCTCGCAGATATTGGCACATACTACTTATGTTGACATTGCTAAAAAGGGTGCACCAAATATTTCTACAAAGAGAGTGAGGAGAAGAATTGAACAAAAATATGTTAAAAAATAGGCCACCCAAGAGAGAGTTCATTTGGAGGAAGACCGGCCTTGGAAGGTTGGAATAGGCATTAGCCTATAGGTATAAAAGAAGAAAGAGGTGAAGAAGGAAGTCAATGTGGAAGGATAAGGTATCTGTGGGGTGGAGGAAAGAGGATAAAATGAGTATTTAGATACCAAAATGTGAAGTGGAATAAGGATTGGGTTGAACCTACGACTAGCATCAGCAAAAAGGAGGCCTGCGTCAGATATAGTAGTGTTGCGTCCTGACTCTCCTAGCCTGGATTCTGCGTCCTGAGCATCCTGTGCCTCCTGTACCCATGAGCCATATCTGGTTGCCTCCAGTGCATCCGAAGACCCTTGCCTACACTGGGTTCAGTCCAGACACATGCAACTCAGCAACCCTGCCTCCCATGCATCCTGACTTAAACCTCAACACCATCGCACATCATGATTCACCACTCCTGATTCTCCTTTCAGCCTTCTTTATCTTCTACCCCAGATGTGATCAAGGAGTATTTCTTGGCAAAGAAAATATTGTTAGTGCTGGCGCCTGGTGAGAAAGCCATCATGCCCTTAATCTTAAATATGCGCTAAAGACTACAAGTCACACTGGCACTCAGAGTTCTATTTTCAGAACATCATCTTTGAACCAGCCACAATGCCAGCTCACTCTAGTCTGAAAGCCAGTGATAGCCATAACACTGCCTGGTGGTTTCTCGGCACTTGGCCTCAAACTGGACACGATGCGATACACTCTTTTCATCACAACACTCAACATCCAGATTCGGGGGCCACAGGTGCAACACTCCACCACAGCCAGCTAATCCATCCTGAATCTGACACCTGGAGGTTCCAGGGCTCGATGCCAGCTATCCAGCAGTATAAGATTCATCCCCAGAGGGATATTATTCATGAAGTTACAGGGCTGAATGGGGTAGGTTGCTGGCGATCCCAGAACCTGATGGCAGATTTCTTTACGATCACTGCTCCGATCCTGAGTCTGATTGCTGGCGATCGTTGGGCTCGACGCCAGCTACGCAACGGTATACAGTATGTCCCTGTCGCATCAAAACCCATCAAATTGCTGTCTTCTGTGCATGGTGTAGCAGGTATCAAGCTGGTGATATTTTACTCGATGGCAGATATCTCCACAACGGATGGACTGATTTTGACTCTGTTTGCAGGGGATTGTCGGGCTCGACGCCAGCTTCCCAACGGTATAATGTACGTCTGTGTCGCATCAAGGCTCAGGAAGTCGCTGTCTTCTGTGGAAGGTGTCTTAGGTATTACTGGCAAGCTGGCAATATTTTACTCGATGGCAGATTACTCCACAACTGCAGAACGGATTTTGATTCTCTTTGCGGGGGGCTGTTGGGTTCGCTGCCAGCTACGCAATGGTATAAGGTTCATCTCTCCACAACATTTATCCATGATTTTACAGGGTCCTGCCTAGGGGGCGGTCCCCTGAGGCCAGAGGGAGGGCTTGAGCTTGAATGGGTATTTTGCCAGAAGGCTGGCTATGAGTATAGGTGTTTCTATGTGGATTACCTTGTATATTACTAGTAGAACCATAGTAGAATATTAGTAAATTGAATTATTTGAAAGTATGAAATCTATTGTGACACACGTTAGAAAAAGGTAAAGGGGGAACCCTTTGCTTATCTCAGGAAGATGTGGTCTGGCATCAGGTAGCACCCTGAGGATTAGGTGCTGCGCTTGGTGCATCCTGAGGATCAGGTGCTGCATCGGGTTGCGTCAGATGCGTCTTGTGGTATGGTAGTTGCATCCTGATTCGCAATTTGCGTCCCAGCCTCAGGTGCATCAGACGTACTGAATGCACAGAACGGAAGGTATTGTTTTTGCTGATGAGGAGGGGGGAGAGATGGATTAGCAAGATGATAACTGGGTTTTTTTATAGTCAAACTCATGGTTTTTTATTAGATGATTTTCATCAATCCTTCTTCTACTAAGGGTAGAGTTACAGGAAAATCAATTATTAATATCTATAATTATCACGACTTTTTAGGGATCTGGGAGGATATCAGGGAAAAGATTGGAGAGGAAAAATGTTTTTTATTATTAACAATGCTAAGACTCACTTGCCTTTTACAAGATAGCTCAGAAGGCAGGGAATTACTCATATGGAAATTCCTGCCAATTGACCAAATCTCAATTCAATTTCAAAGGTTTGGTCTCAGGTGGAAGATAAGCCTAGTAAGAACTATTGTGAGCTATATATTATAAGAGGTGATTGCAATCTAGTTAAGAAGACAATAAAGGAGGCAATCACTAATAGTGTTCGTTACGGGGTGGACAGGGCCCCGAAAACTAGGGACCTCCGCTCTTATCCTCGCCCAGCCCCACTCAACTGCCAGGGACGGGCTGTCTTTTTTGGCATTCCCTGCCCATGTCCCCGCTCAGGTCCCGGCTCTGTGTATCAGTGGGGTCTGTGAAGGGCAAACCCGCCTCGGCCCGCCCCGCACAGAAAACTAATCACTAACTATTTTGAACTTCTAGACCCAAAGGCTTTTGATACTTTAATAAGGTTAATGGTGAATGAAATAGAAGCAATTATTAAGGCTGATGGATGGTATACCAAATATTAATTTCTACTATGTATGTATATTTTTTGAAACTTAGTGGATTTTTGTGATATGGGGATTGAGGGGGCAGGCTACTGGAATTGCTGAAGATTTTCACCTCTCGATACTGTCATTCTTTTTTTCCCCAAATAATATCTGACAGTGCATACTAAATTCACAGTCAAGTGTTCTGGTTTTGTTTGCTTATAACATGTGAAAAGCAGTAAATGAAGTATGTTATTCTACTCTAACACTGGCAGCTCAAGGGAAAGGACCCCTATTGAAAACTCGCTTACCAAAAACTATCATTACCCAAAGTGCAAAATGCATTGGAAACATGATACGCTATGAGGATAGCAATGAGGTATGTAATCGATCACTATGATAATTGATATCTTCATGTGGACAGAAACCAACTGAATCAGAGTCTTTCACACCATTAACCATCGTCATCAGCAAAAATAATAGCTTGCATTCTGAGTGACCAGTGCATCAGACGCACAGGACATCAGAACGCAAATTGTGAATAAGGATACCACAACCCTGCCACACAACGCACCAGACACAACTGAACGAGTGTTCATTGCGGGGCGGGACGGGGTGGGTTTTCACACGCCAGACCCCGCCCTTACACGGGACAAGGGGGGTATTTTTCAGGTAATCCCCACCCCACCCCCATCCCGGGCCCACCCGCACTTATTCCCTGGACACGGCCCCCTTTCGTACTACCTATTTTTAACAGGTACCCATCTGGGGTAGGGTGAGACTGGGGCCTGAGCTGGGTGGGGGGCAGGAAATGCCGCAAAAGGCACGTGGTCCTAGCCCGTTGAGTGGGATGGGGTGGGTAAAGGGGCCGTGGGCCCGCGTTTTACAGGACCTGTCCGCCCTGTCACAAACTCCCAACTGAACGCAACACCTAAGCCTCAGGATACATCGGAGGCACCACCTAATACTCAGGACGCCACCGGATACAAGACCACATCTTCCTGAAATCAGGGAAGGGTCCTCACTCATCTTTTTCTGATCTTGGTCACCCTGGTCACAATAGATTTCATTCTGTCAAACAATTGAATTTACTACTAGTAGTCTTCTCTTGTTCTATCTAATATTATAACATATATACACTGGCATGTTCCGGTAACGGTACACACGAGCTGGCAGTGCAGAATCTCCTATGTTTAGTTGATTTATATTTGGTTTATTTGATTTGATTTCAGCTCCGCCACTGTCTCTGAGTCAGATAGGCTATACTATCATATTGCTATGTTTAGTTTGCTTTGCTGGAAGTTTATATTTAGGATTCCGGGTATGGAATGGTCATGTAACACTCGTTAAGGCTGAGCTATATTTCTTTCTTGGGTCTTGCAGGATTACAGGATTCCGGTATGTGCGCAGCGACTGGTAATGATCGTGATTGCAGGAAGGCTATCACTCTTGGGTTTTGTATTTAAAACCAGTCTCCTAGCTAGCAGGAGACAGCCGACTTTGACAGACCTGCAGTCTAAGAATATACTTGGTTGAACGGCAATCCCTGAGTCCAATTTGTCCTTCAACTATTATCTCTTACTTCTAGTCCCCTGAGGTCTTCCTTAGCACTAGCGCTAGCAGGTCAATCGCCGGTCCCATTCTATTTTTGTTAAGACAGGGATAAACCTGTTACAAATATACAGGCAAGTTGAAATTTACAGAGAAACACAGAGTTCCAAGAACTCTTGTGACCGGCCTTTCATTTATCCCCCATAACCCTATACCTCCTTGGGGAATTGGTGCCTCAGGATGTATGTTATGCCGGCGAGTAGCTGGTGTTGAGCCTAACAATCCCCTGCTGTTGGATCCAGCATGAGGGAAGTTGTTGTGGAGGAATCTGCTATCGAGTCCTGGGATTGCCAGCCTAACATTCAGCACTGTAACCCCATGAATAAAGTTCACGGAAATAGGGCCATATATCATTGTGATGCTCAGTGTTCCCAACGGGCCAGGCCATGGGTAGGCCGGCCTATAGGCCCTAGGCTGGGCTAAGGCAGGCCGCTCCGGAAGACAGCCTAGGCCCATATAGGCCGAATTCGATCGGCCTACGAAAGCCTATCAGGCCTGATAGGCGCCTATAGGCCCCGAGATTAGCGTTGAGAGCGGATTGCGTTAAGGGTATTCAACCCCCCCCCCCCCCCCTCCCCTCTTCCGAGTTTATTGCCTGTGATTTTTTTTCCTCCTTTACCTTCGGCTATTATGATACTTCTTACTTAATCACAAAACGAGTGATACTCAACCAACACAATAAAGGCTTAGAAATTTACCTCCAGGGCCACGAGCACAACCCTATCATACCATTATCCCCCCCTATTTTGTAAACTATTTACAGTCAACCTCTCTTATTGATGCCTTCGAAATAGTCACTCTCCTACTGCACACAGTTGATCAACCAACAGCAACTCTTTTTCTACAATTAATTCAACTAATTAATTCACTACCTCTAGTATTTTTTTGTGTTTTTTTTTCTAATAAGCGAAACTGTTACTTTATTTTTAATCATATTCCGTAATTGGGAAACATTTACCATGAATTTTGCTGTTGACACAGAGCCGCCACCCACTATGAGTGGGTCGGCCGAATCCGTATAGGCCGGCCTAGGCTATATTGGCCAGGCCGGCCTATCAGGCAGCTGGGAAAAAGCCTATATGGCCTATAGGCGGGCCCGGCCTGGCCTGTTGGGAATACTGGTGATGCTAGTATCAAGGCCAACAACCTCCAGCACTCAGATCCAGAATTTGCCAAGCAGTGGTAGAGCTGTCTGCTATTGAGTGCCTCGATATTTAGAAAGACCATTCTTAAAAGGGGTGGCAGATTCATAGGTTTTAATGCCACAGAGACATTCCTTATCCCGCCACGTAGCTGGCATCGGGTCCAACAACCTCCTGCAATCGGATCCAGAATCAGTAAATAAGTTGTTGAGGAATCTGCCATCGAGCTCTCTCATTGCGAGGATACCTGGTAGACAACTCTCATAACAGTTAGTTATATCATCAGTTTTGATGCCAAATAAATGTCCTTTTTACTGTTTTGTAGTTAGCGTCAAGTCCAACAATCTTCAGCAGTTGGATCCTAAATCGGGCTATCGGTTGTAGAGGAATCTACCATTTTGTTCTGGAATCACCAGCATACATTTAGTCTTGTAACCTAATAAATAAAGCTCGTGGGTGGAAGTACCACACACCATCGTCTAGCTGGTATCGCGGACAACAATCCCCCGCAATCGGATCCAGAATCAGTACACGCATTGTAGAGGAGTCTACTATCAGATTCTGAGATAGCCAACCTTCTAACTTGATTCATAATAGTGGTGTAGGGATGAATCTTATACTAATGTGTAGCTGGTCTTGAGTTCAGCAACCTCTCAGTGTCAGACCCATGATGTGTTAAGTGGTTGTGGTGGAGTCTTGCAGCTGGTGCCTGGGGGTGGGAATGTTGAGTGTTGTAATGCGTATATCACATTGCATTTGAGACTAAGTGCCGAGCAACCACTATCAACTGTGCTAGACTGTAGATACTCCAGGCTACCACACGCTTTCAGACTGGAGTGAGATGGCATTTTAGCTTATTCAAAGATCATGTTCTGAAAATAGAACCCGGAGTCTGACTTTCAGTTGGAGCCTGACTCATCAGCAAAAAAACTCGATTTTGCATCCACACGCATCAGAACACACCCTGTATTGGAGTTTGCATCTGGTCAGCATCCTGTGCATCTCATGAATTCTGTTGTGAACTTTAGAGGCCAAAATGGACATGTAAATGATGTTCATTTGGGCTGAAAATTCATGTTTGTTTACGCAATTGGTAGATTAATCTTAAAATGAAACAGGGTTTTTTTAATTACAAAAGTTGAAAAAGATTCTCCCACAGAACGTAGCTAGAGGCTGCAGGGTGCACTGAAATGCAAATAACACAAAGTGATTATTTTTGCTAATGGAGTCTTTTGTGCAAATTTACCATTAATGGTATGATGGCTTTTTCACCTGGCGCAAGCACTGGCACTAACCATATTTTCTTTGTCAAGAAATACCCTTTCCTGACCCAGGAGCTTGGCCTCTGCAGGCTAATGGGAGACTCAGCGGTAGTAGTAAACTTGAATTCTAATGTACGATCGTGTCGAGGTTGGAGTCTGGATGCACGGGAGGCAGGGTTACTTGGTTGTATCTATCCGGATGGAACCTAGTATTGAGAACAGGCTCCAGACGAGGCAACCAGATATAGGATCTAAGTACACCACGCACAGGACGCAGTAGATGCAGGGCCCAGACTATGAGCGTCAGGACGCAATTCCACTCTATGTGACGCTGGATGGCCTTTTGCTGATGGCGATGCTACAACCGCAGAATCTATGATAGCCACTAAGTTGCATTTCTATCTCCAGTTCCATCAATCCAAACCAGGTTACAAAGGGGAAAAACACGTAACAGGGAAAAACACCAAAAAGAAAGAAAACAATACATCTGTAGTCAATATAATTCTAAGACCCAAAAAGAAAAAACACAGTAATAATAGAAAAAACACCAGTGATCGCTGGTGGCTTTCAACAGTAGGGAAAAGGGCGACTAGTAGGGACTACGGGGACGGAAGGGTAGCTACTGCAATATAAGACATTTCTCCCAGTCGGCGGTAGGAGAAACGCCCCTACCTGTTGGTTGGAAGGCAAGGTTGGAATAGAGGTCGTTACACGGCCTCCGAGTTCCCGCAAAATGTGGGCCCCCTGCGGTTATCGCTGCCCCGCCCCTCCCAATAGCCTCTGGAGGGGCGTAAACCTTGTCATCCCCTGCCCCTGTTCCCACTTGGGCCACCACCCCACCCTCTCCCGAGGCAGGTACCACTTAAAATTTGGTGGTGAAAAACGAGGCCACGTCCAGGGAATGAGTGCGAGTGGGGCCCGGACGGGGGTGGGGCGTAAATAACCAGAAGAATATGCCCCCCGGGCGTGGAAAGGGCTAGGCCTGCCCATTGAAAACCCGCCCTGCCTCGCCCTGTAACGAAATCTAGTTTGGAAAGAGACCGGACCATAGGACGATATAATGTCCTCCTTTCTGGTCCTAGTCTAGGACGTGTAGACTGCACAGTTAAGAACCCTGGCCCTCGTCTCATATCTGTCTATATGCATCTCCGCATATCTATGCAACACCCTGAGCATATCCGCCATAGCCACCAAACTTCCCAACCACATACCGTATTGGCAATCCAATATTGAGGTGTTTTTACCACTTCTCTCAGCTCCGTGTTTATCCATCTGCCTGGTTATTAGTTGGTAGTTAGTGTAAGGGAGAGCAGAAGCCAGGGGAAAGTAAAAGATGAAAATAGTCTATCTCATGAAGAGAATCTATAAGAATAGAAAAACAAATATTTTTGTGAGCGTGATATGTAGGGCGACCCATCCTAGCAGTTGAGCATAATAGCGGCAGTCTCCCAGTAACCTGCAATAGAAGAAAAGCCCCTAGGAAATTTGATATTGATATAATACATAACTAGATGCTTTGCTGCAGCTTACTGACTGTCCAGACAATTCGAATTACAAGGTTAGAAAGAGTGAGGAGAGGGAAGGAGGGGGAGTACAATGGAGACCAGGTGGCATCAAAGGCTTCACAAGAGGAACAGAACCTGCTGTAAGAACTGGTATATGAAGGGTGGCCCCTGAGCAAGGGAGCATCTACCTCAGGGCCGTGACAGAATGTGGACAAATCTCACTGTAAGCTTAATCCATCCAATATGAACCTCAATGCTATAATTTGTTGAAACTTTCTGCCTATTTCCTGTGTATATTTCATAATATTAATATTTATTCTTTACCTGGTATTTTAGCACTGCTTGTCTACAACTTGGATTACTTCAGCCAAGATATACAATATTATAGTGTTTTATGGTTTGTTCTAGGATAAGATCAGGGGATTTAAGATGTTCTCTCCTCTCAGGTATTCAGGATTTTATTATTATTTATGCACCTCTTGTGCCCCTTTCTTTGTCATAATATTTCTAATAAATTACCTCATTCCCTAACATTTTAATGTATATTGTTTCAGTTTTACTTGGCAGGATCTCAGGATCTCAGTGTCAAACATGTTTGCCCTGATGTTTCTTACATTGTTTTCCCTATATTACTCTTCTGTATATGGATACACAATCTTCTATAAATAAGGTTGCTACCACCCACCTACCTTAAAGATTAAGAACCTCCTGAGAAAGCCTGCATCGCAACCCGTTTCACCCTTGAGCAGTATTATTCAAATAGAATAGATTGTGCCTTTGGCATTCACATTACTAGTATTGACCAGAAGACAACATTTCAAGACATTAGATTTTATAGTGCAAAGTATCTTTTTCAGGTAGTACTTGCCAGATGAAATTTATAACACAGAACATGCTAACTTATTCATAATACAGTAACCTCAAGCACTATCTCACTACTTATGTCCCAGCCGATGCCAATTGCGTCTTTGTTGCGATAAGGATATTATATAAGTTCATGGTATATGAGCTGAGCATTGCGAGGGGTCCCCAGGGGGAAGTGAAAGATTCTAGTAGGCAAAATGTAGGAAAGGGATAGAGATCTCTCAATCCTTGCTACCCGAAATCACATACTGCCTTATATGATACAGATTCTTAGCAGTTTAAGTTGAATACGGAATAAACTCCCAAAGCTCACTATGATATATGATACCAGAAGGGATATTGAATCTCCAGGTCAAAATGAGTAGAGCTATGTTTAATAATTGTTTAGCAATCCCAAGAGAGGCAACCTTGACAAGGCATTCGGGAGACTAGGCTGTGTGTTGGCAGAGTGAAAGTGTACCGGCTGAGGCGCAAAATGATATGTATACGGAGGTTACTTAATGGTGGAGCTGGCACGAATAGTAAAGAGCGCATTAGCCTGAATGGAAGCAGGAGGGATGATTAGTAGAACATGTTTGGGCATTATTGTGTTATAGATGGAAAGTTCGGGTGAGTGAGGATCTTTACGATTCCGTTTCCTTGTTGTTGAGGGTTTCTCAGGGTATTGTTAATATTACTTTGCTTTGTTTCAGGGGAGCAAGGACTCCTGTGACAAATAGGATATAGTTTTGAAAACTATGATGGTTTGTTTCACTTGTTTACGGTTACTTTTTCTGTCGACTAGAGAGGCAAACCCACCGACAGCCACAATTATTAGTATTCTATTGCACTCATCAGCTGAATCTGTGCACACTTGCGCACGATACCAGCCTCCGAACAGGAGCAAACTGTACTTAGGTATGTGGTCTGCACATGGGACCATGCAGGAAGGTTTTGGCACTATATCGAGTTCTCCGGGCTCCACATTGTACCTGCATAATAAGTGTTCCCAACCGTCCCGGGCGGACGGCAGGGCCCTGGCGGGCTATAGTCCCGGGCGTCCCGGGCAGGGTGGATACGGACGGCAGGGCAAGGCGTCCGTCTTTCATAAAGACGGCAGTCCTGTGAGTTGACGGCCGGGCCCTGCAGTCTCATTGGGAACGGGATCTGCCGGTAGGGCCCGGCCGTCCTCTTGATGAACAGACGTCCCCTACAGGGCCCTGGCGTCATCTGCAGGGCCCCGCCGTCACCTATAGTCCCTGCCAATTTTCTGTCAGGCCCATAAATCGCTAGCACCTTTCGCCTCACTTTGGTTCCTAATTAAATACTCCGTATGCATGCGCAGGACTGATGTGAGTAGGATGGCGGGTATAGGTCGTTCTATATAGCTTTAGGAATAAATTCAAGTTATGTATTCTTCTGGAATATACGACTAATTTTATTGCGGTAGTAGAAGAAAGGTTGTAACTCTATGTGAGCCAATAGCTTCTTCGTTAATGGTAGCTGGTTTGTTTGTAGCAGCCAGATGTATCCACCTTATATCCACCTTATATCCATCTCTCAAAACTACAAATTCTCCCGATACACAATATATACACACATAACTTATAGTTTTATATGAACAATTTCATAAGAACTTAAGCCATTGCCTCGGATGTTAGAAGCCTTATCTCACTCCTCAGATATCAGCTGTTACCTGTTGTCTACGCCAATTCCCTCGGGGGACCTCCTGTCCCGTCACCTTCAGGCCCACCCGTCACGTGGAGGCGTACGGCAGATTCTGCAACCTGAGAGACACCTGCAGTCCCCGCCCGTCCGTCCCGGGCAGTCTTCCGGATGGACGCCAAGATACCCGTCCGTCCCAGGCGTCCTTACAGGTACGCCGTCCGTCCCGTCCGGACCCGAAGACGGACGGACTGGACGCTTGGGTTCCCTGCGCCTAATGGGGATTAATTTCCTTACTTTAAAGACTTATTGCCCTAATGATCAAGCTTAAGAAGTGGATAGCCTCCCGGGCTCACTCATCCTTACCCTCATACTATAGGAACAGTAACATACAAATACAACCTCCCTTAGGCCGTGCCCATAGTGGAAACAAATCACAATCGTAAGCCTAGCTCACACCCCTCTTTTAGATTGTCAGAAAAACCTGCTTGCCTTATTTCTTTCTCTATATCATTCGAACACTCGGGTCTGCACACTAGGGGGGAAAAGGGAAAGTGAAAAGATGAACAAATATCAAAAGTAGATCCACACCAAGAAAAATGGAAACTCAATCAAAGGTGGTAAAACTGTAGTCACAGTGGGGGACCTCCAGGATGCAGCAGCGCCACCACCGCTGAATGACAGTGACGGATAGCTAGCCGGAGTGGGGCTTGGCCGCACTCGTCTGCTTTGCTGGGGTCGACGTCGTCTCTTCTGCCACTCCCGCATACCCATTCCCAGCAGCATACTAGAGTGGAGTTCAATGGACATTATCGGGCTTGTCGGGGTTCACCTCGTCCCTTTCGAGAAGCATTTTCCCCACTTCTACGTGCCCGTTCCTAGTGGCGCACCAGAGTGCTGTTCGGCCGTCGCGATCAGGCTTGTCGGGGTTGACCACGTCTCGTTCGAGAAGTATTTTCACCACCGCAATGTGCCCGTTCCAAGCGGCACACCACAGTGGTGTTCGGCCGTTGTTATCTGGCTTGTCGGAGTTGACCTCACGCCGTTCGAGAAGTATTTTCACAACTTCAATATGTCCATTCCAAGCGGCACACCTGAGTGGTGTTCGGCCGTCGTTAGCCGGCTTGTCAGGGCTGACCTCACGCCTTTCAAGAAGTATTTTTGCCACTTCAACGTGCCCATTCCAAGCGGCGCACCAGAGTGGTGTTCGACCGTCGTTATCTGGCTTGTCGGAATTGACCTCACGCCGTTCGAGAAGTATTTTCGCCACTTCAACATGCCCATTCCAAGCGGCGCACCAGAGTTGCGTTTGACCGTCGTTATCTGGCCTGTCGGACTTGACCTCACGCCGTTCGAGAAGTATTCTTGCCACTTCAACATGTCCATTCCAAGCGGCACACCAGAGTGGTGTTCGGCCATCGTTATCTGGCCTGTTGGGGTTGACCTCACTCCGTTCGAGAAGCATTTTCACCACTTCAGCGTGCCCATTCCAAGCCGCGCACCAGAGTGGTGTTCCCTCGTCGTTAGCTGGCTTGCCAGGGTTGACCTCATGGCGTTCGAGAAGTATTTTCACCACTTCAACATGCCCATTCCAAGCGGCACACCAGAGTGATGTTCCGTCGCCGTTATCTGGCATATCGGGGTTGACCTCGCGCCTTTCGAGAAGCATTTTCACCACTCCAACGTGCCCATTCCAAGCGGCACACCAGAGAGGTGTTCGGCCATCTTTATCTGGTTTGTCGGGGTTGACCTCGTCCCGTTCGAGAAGCATTTTCACCACTCCCTCGTGCCCATTGTGGGCGGCAGACAAGAGCGGTGTTTGGTTATGGAGACCTGGTTTGTCGGGGCTGGTATCGCTCCGATTGAGCAAGATTTCAACAACCCGCTCATGCCCATTGAGAGCAGCCCACACAAGAGGTGTATTATCCACACAGTCACTTTGGTCGATATCGCAACCTTCCACCTCTATCAAACCAGTTACAATCTCAACAATCCCAAAGAGTGATGCAGAATGTAGGCCACTGAACAATGGGAATCTATTGAAATCAATAGTGTCCGAATACCCTTTGTGTCCCAAGAGGATTCTGATGGACATGTCATTATTGTGGTCGTTAAATAGTTTTAATGCAAGGAGTTTCGCGCAATCTGAAAGGTCCCTCTTTGCATGCGCTCCCCAGTAAAGGGAAGAATATTCGAGAAAAGGTGTGCTTTGGAGATCGGGAGTGGGATAGGCTGAGAGAGCTCTGACCTGCTGCGAATTCAGATAACTTAGGCAGGTCTCGGCCATGGTCGAGTGAGCTGTACCAAAAAGCTCGGGATGAGCTCGGAGGTACTCTTGAAGGGTAAAATGGATTAACCGGATCGTGGAAACCTCTTTGTCTACGGCGGCAAGTCCTTGGCAACAGGCTAGAACTACCCCTATTGAAGGAACGTTGTCGGCATGGAGATTTAGCGACCCTATTTCAACTGCTAGGGCGTGACACAATTCAACAACCTTCAAGGGTCGCTCCGCGTGAGAGATCCACATTAAAGCGGCCATGCCAAGCAACGCCCTGGCCCCACCCTGTCCCCTTATCCGACCCAAACTCTTCCCATAGGCACTTTCCAACCCCAAGCCATCGCTCATTGCGCAGAGCTTTTGTCGCCTGCGACGGATAGTAGTTTCCTGCAGGATTGCATCGATATTCAGCGAAACCAGTAGAAATCTGAATATGTGTCAATTAGTAGATATCTTAGGTAGCTTCTGAAGTGCCACTGCTCCTACATACATTTCCGAAATATCTCTAGGGATTTTCTCTAGAATATCTGCCTCCAGAGTACTGCCCATCGCATCTGGGGTTGTGTCCGCGGCAAGCCTACTACGAAGGTATGTGACAACATCATCCCTCTTAGGACTTATAGACATGCTTGTCAATCGTCCCGCAAGACGCCTTCTGATTTCGGGGAGAATGTGCGGTCTTCCGGTCACGAATATTCGAGTGCCCGGAGACTGTTGGAGGAGTTGACCTAGCGAATCAAGAACCTTGACTTGGTGTTCGGTTGCGCATTCATCAAGAGCGTCTATGCATATGAACGGGCGCCTTCTTGCCGAGGTAATCTGCAGCATTTTCAAAATATCCGAAATTTGTAGCCCTTGCCCACCAATAGCATTTCTTCGGTCCCTATATGCTTCCGATATCTCCTCCGGGATCTCTTCAAGTCCGAAAATCAGCTGTTTTAGCAAGGAGCCGAGCACACGCGCGGGGGTCTGCTCATTTTGGGCGGCGAAGTCGAAGTAAAAACATGCAATGGTGGTATTCCGTCCTCTCGCCTGATTACACAAGTTGTCTATTACTATAGAGCTACATCGCAGCTTGTCAGCACTTATTCTTCTTCCACCACCTGATGCGCATCGGTGTTACCTAATGTAAGTTTTGCCAACACCCGGATTTCCATAGCAAAACAGGACTGCATTATCTGACTTGGCATCCTCAATACCGGCGTACCAGCATCTAAACTCCTCAGTTTGTAAAACCCACTCTCCTACACTTTCGATTCTGTGGTCCCGGATGTCCTGCTGGCGCAACTTAGAGTCTAGTGGGGAAAGCCAGGTTAGGATATCTGGTCGGTCATCGGCAACAGTAGGGTTGATGTAGGTGGTATTGATGTAGGTTGGGTTGAAAGAGTTGTAATTATTGCTGCATGATTGGGACATTTTCTGATGTTTTTTTCTGATGTTTTTTTCTGATTGGGGTTCTTAGGAGTCGACAATGGATGATGGAGTCGGTTGACTGCAGGAATTCTTGGGGGGTTAAGGGGGAGCGGGATCCTTTGTGGTATCATACCTGATGGATACCTCGGGGTCCTCCGATCAACCGCTCCAAATTTGTGAGAATACGGCATAAACCGGAAAGAATCGGCTGGTGCTTGCACGTTCAAATAGTATTTTATCCTAGTTTTTGTTGAAATTCCGTTATATTTCCTATGTGCATTTCATAACACTACCGTGTATTCTTTTACTTAGTTTGTGTTTCGGCTCCACCTGTACACCGCTTACATTACTACAGCTATGATATATATTATGGTGTTTTATTGATTGTTTTAGGATAATATTTGGGGATTTAACATGTGCTTTTCTATCCGGTGTTAAGGATTTTATGCATCTCTTATGCACTATTATTGGTCATGATATTTCTAATATTCACATCACACCCTCATAGTTTTACGCACATTGTTTAGGATTACTTGGCAGGATCTCAGGGTCAAACATGTTCGCACTTATGTTTCTTACATAGTTTTCCCTATATTTCTTTCATACATATGGGCGCACACTTTTGTATAAATAAGCTTGCTACCGCCCACCTGTTTTGGAATAATTAAGAACCAGAACTCCTACCAAATCTGCTCTCTACTCCTCACCAAGCGTGCCTCGCAACCCCCCTCGCACTTGCGCAGTATTATCCACATAGAATAGATTGTGCCCCTGGCGTTCACATTTTGAACAGTTTTGTCTCGAGATCGAAATAAGATGCCACAGACTACCGTAACTCTTTATCACCTTCAGGGCTCTTGTTTTGACGCGACTGTAAGTTTCATCACATCCGCTTAATTCAGCGCCAAAGTGTTGGCCAATTCCTACATTTATGCAGTGCCGTATTTTCTCGAGTAATGGTTCTTCGTTAGGACGTTCTTCGTTAGGACGGTGCGTTGCTTAATCTTGGATTGTGCCTAGGTTGTGAAATGAGTCCCTTTAATCAATGTTGAAATGAAGGGGGGAGTTCAATCAAAAAATGATTGAAAGCTAGGCACGCGGTTTTTCGAACTGGGGGGTTACAAGATAGAACGACTTCTAACAAATCAGTAAATAATGATATTTGAAGATAGTTAGAAGAAAAGAAACAAAATAAAGGATAGGAAAAGAGGCAAAATGTAGCAGAAAAAGCAAGTAAACTAGTACAGGTACACCACTTCCCTGGCTTCTGAGCAATAAATACTCACACATCTGGGTTAAAGGTACAAATTCCCATCAGAGTTCCTGCTATTGTTATTTCCTAAGACATTATATTGACGTTGGCAGATTATGTTTGGCACAGTGGTAGACGATAGAAAGAGAATTCACACGGAACTTACGAAGGTACAGCACCTAAGTTTTGAATATTCCACTAGCAGGGATGTCCCACTAGCAGGGATTATAGCAGTAAACTAACTTCACTAAGTACTAGCTTAATACGAAGTATCAAGACGAAACATGAGA
>Ga0307517_10002293_pt1 | contig 30879 bp, 26 predicted proteins | sample 23_EM_MG_FD_194515 | JGI IMG/M metagenome (GOLD analysis project Ga0307517, IMG submission 194515) | Populus trichocarpa ectomycorrhiza microbial communities from riparian zone in the Pacific Northwest, United States - 23_EM | ecosystem: Host-associated > Plants > Roots > Unclassified | place... | reverse complement strand
TAAGGCAGGCCGCTCCGGAAGACAGCCTAGGCCCATATAGGCCGAATTCGATCGGCCTACGAAAGCCTATCAGGCCTGATAGGCGCCTATAGGCCCGGAGATTAGCGTTGAGAACAGATTGTGTTAAGGGTATTCAACCCCCCACCCCCCCTGTTCCGAGTTTATCGCCTCTGATTTTTTTTCCTCCTTTACGTTTGGCTATTATGATAGTTCTTGATTAATCACAAAACGAGTGATACTCAAGCAATACAACAAAGCCTTCGAAATTTACCTCCAGGGTCACGAGCACAACACTATCATACCATCATTCCCCCCTATTTTGTAAACTATTTACAGTCAACCTCTCTTATTGATGCCTTCGAAATAGTCACTGTCCACACATTTGATCCACCAACAGCAACTCTTTTTCTACAATTAATTCAACTAATTAATTCACTACCTCTCGTATTTTTGGTGTTTTTTTTGCTACTAGTAATAAGCGAAACCGTTACTTTATTTTTAATCATATTCTGTAATTGGGAAACATTTACCGTGAATTTTGCTGTTGACACAGAGCAGCCGCTCACTATGAGTGGGTCGGCCGAAGCCGTATAGGCCGGCCTAGGCTATATTGGCCAGGCCGGCCTATCAGGCAGCCGGGAAAAAGCCTATATGGCCTATAGGCCGGCCAGGCCAGGCAAGGCTCAGGCTTAACCAGGCCTACAGGCTCGGGCCAGGCTAGATCCAAGAGAATTTGGACAGGCCGGGCCCGGCTTTACCGAAGCCTGGCCGGCCTGGCCCGTTGGGAACACTGGGCTAACCCGGGCTTTCGTTTCTTGGGCCGGGTCGGGCTGGCCCTTTTTGGACCCGGGTTGGCCCATTGGAAGGCTTGTGCTAGGCTTTGGTGTGGAAAGACCGTCGGCTAGAGTTGTTTGCCACCTGACTTGGTGGGTCACATGATGTCAGTAATTCCTGGATTGGGCTCACAACAGGCTCACCGAGTGAAAATTCGTGATGGTTAGTGCCACACGGAACTCGCAACAAGTGATCACGCACATTGATATGACCAGCAAAGCAGCTATGCACGTCCCTCCCTGCTCCAATTAAAAATTTCTCATATCCAGCGCCTAGGATGCGCATTTGTAAGTCCCAACAACACCCAAGACCAACTCACCCTCTATAAAAGTGAACTTATCCCTCCCCCTCTCGGTCTCCCCCCACATAGCCTAGCGGGTGCTTTACCGGTTAGACTTCTGGCCGATTACTCTCCCAGGTCCTTCTCGACATCTCCAACGTTCATCTATCTGTAGGTCAGGTTCAATTTCGCGATCCAAAATTGCAACCAGAACTTCACAATTGATCACGAGCGGAGGTACCCCCCCACCAAGCATGCCTGGCCACCGCTGTGGCGAACGCTCTATGCACACCGGAATTTCCTCCTTTCCCCGGGGTAAAAGAATCATCCCACAGGCCCCCGTTAGCGCCTCCGACCTCTTGGAGGTCTCACCCTGCTCCCTCGGTGATACCGGCCCATCTCCACTCGCCTGTCCCGTTCCCACCTGCCCGTTGGTTCTCACGGGAGAAACTCCCCACCGGTACTTGAAAAGGCACCTCAAGCACCCGGGACTTCATGGGCGCACAGGCAACGAGAGGGAGGCTTGGATTAATCTTCATAAGATGGAACATGAGTGATTCTTGGCGACACTCGGTTCAACCCCCTCCCACAGTTCTAATCCTAAGGAGGTGCTAGAAGTAAACCAAGCTGACTATGTTGATGTGACCAAATTGGTAGAAGGAAACAGGGCGGAAGAAGAGAGGAAATGGAGGACTGCAGAATTCGAGTTGCGCGCTAAGGACATGGGGATAACCGAGGAGAAGTTTGTTGCCCAGAAGGTGGTGATTTGGGAAGGGATGTGGGCTGCCAAACGGAACGGTGACGATATCGTAGTCAGTATTTCTTATTCCGTTCCTTTTTCTCCGTTGTAGTGGGATTACTGCTAACTGAGATTGCGGTTGGTTGTAGTACTGGGCTGGAGTCCTCTTAGATGCCGCCACCGGTGCGGACCAATAAACTCTTTCCCTTAGGCGTCTCGAGGCCCATATGAGCGTCCCAGCTTTTTTCTCTTTTTCTCTCTGCCCCACAGAGTACTTTATATGGTTTCTTATGTCGCGCAGTGCGTTCATTCCAGTTAGGTGGTGGTGGCCGTTATCGGGAAATTTGTGGTTAAGAATTGCTCACTTAAGAGGATTTAGCTATGGTGCCGCCTGCGACTATTCGGTTTATCCCCAGGGCCAACCGGGCCCTGCTCGAGGTTGGACAGTGCCCGGTGTGTGATTTTCGCTCTTTCAACAACCGAGATCGCCGAACAAATTGAAAGCGAACACGCCTTAAAAATGAAGGGGAAACTCTCTACAGAACTACTCGTAATCTACTTGTTTTTATTCTATTGATTTTTTGGTTGAGTAAGCATAGTATGCGAGATATCGCTTTTGTATATGTTTCCACTCCCAAGTGAGTGACCTCGTTTTAAGTACCACAACTATGCGACTGAGGGTTATTCGCTCATCCCCAAGGGTTAGAGTGGTGATCAAACAAGCACTATGCGCAGTGAACCCAAGCGTCCAGTCCGTCCGTCTTCCGGCCAGGACGGGACGGACGGCAGTGTCTGGAAGGACGCCCGGGACGGACGGTATTTTGGCGTCCGTCCAGATGACAGCCCGGGACGGACGGGCGGTGACTGCCGGTGTCTCAAGTTGCCCAATCTGCCTGCCCACCCCACATGTGATTGTCAGCCCTATAGGTGACAGTTGGCCCTATGGGATATATCCGGCCGCTACAGTTATAAAATAACTTTAAAAATAAAAGAATAATTTCGCTTTCCTAACAAAAAATATTAAGAATCACATTGAATAGTAAATTAATTAATAATATTTATCGCAGCCAAGGATCTGCTCATCTCTAGCTTGTGTTGTTGTATCAAAAGAGTCCACTACAATGCCGAGCTATTCTTACCCACCCCGGGTACCTATTTCAGAAAATGTTTAAAAATACAGGAACAATTTCGCTTTCTTAACAAAAATTATGAAAAATCACTTGAGATAGTAGGCTAACTAATAGTGATAACTGTAGGCCAAGATCACCTCATCTTCCCTTTGTGTTGCAGTACACAAAGCATTACCCACAATACTATTCTCAACTGGCCCCCACTTCCTGACAAACGAAAAGACGTATACAATGGTTACACTAGGTGCAATGTGTGGTAACTATAATGACATATAAAATAGCCATCTAGATAGAACAACTAACTACCAGCTTCAGTTATAGCACTATCAGATTGCATACCCGTATCAGATTCACCAGAAATGACTGTCAATCCATCTCTCTTTGCCTGGGAAATCATGCTAGAGCGCTGTTCAAGATCTTCAATCATAGTTTCCACCTCTGCTAAAGTCTCCTCCGGAATCAAGCCAGCCTTCCTCCATGACTTCATACCCTCTATTGCTTCAATAACCTCATCTCCTAAGCGCCCTCGCCGATCTGTAATTAGATTCTTTCCACTATATTGAATAAATTCCATGTTAGTTCGTGTGCAAATAGAACAAGTCCAGATTTTTAAACAACAAACTTCTTACCTACTAAACACACGCTCTACCTCGGCAGACATGGCTGCTATACTATGAATCTCAAGGGCTATATGGGATAATTGTGTCCATCGTGGATTTTTCAAACGGGCTGCCCAGTAGAGAAGTATGTCTGATACCTCTTCAACTTCTTCAGTAATCTGAAACCGATCAAACTGATCGATGGCATCATGGGTGAGCCTGGCCCGCTTTTTTTGCTTCCATCTGGCAAGCGTGTCATCGGGAGCTAAGAGACTGGAATTTGAAGGCTCAGAAAGACGGTTTATAGATGGTAATAGTGATGAACTTGCTAGTGACTCGGGGGTTGTGTCAATATATTGTGGAAGAGATCGATATTCTGACTCCCATAGATTTTGACTCTTTGTCTTGGCTAGTGCTATCCAATCGGGATGTTCTGCCCATTCGAGTTCAAAATACTTCAATTTCGTATCTGGATCAAGTGCGACAGCAGCATATAATGCTGGCAAACGGTGGGCCAACGAGTAGTACCTAAACACAAGATTTTCCTGTGAGTATTATATTAAATATTGATACTAACTTGAAGGAGTGCAATACTTATCAAGAATGGACCACGCATGATTAATTGATGTCAATAAATGAACACTATAAATAGACATGTCGGCATAGAGCACTTTCGCATTCTCTAAATGGGCAAGCAAATCATCCATTGCTGGCAGTACACGAGCCAGCTATCCGTTCGCATGATTTCTACCCGAACCGGTTCCTTGAAGTTGCAAAGTGAGAACCCGAAAGGGTTTTAAAATAAACAGTATTGCAGTTAAATCAACCCAATCATCCAGTGTGAGTTCATCCAAAGTGATTTGATCAAGAATGTCGATGTTAGGCAAAGGGTCAGTACTAATAGCGGTATTATCCGATAGGTTCCGCCGGTTGCGCATATGACGTTCCTCGGTAATAGAAATCCCAACAAACTCATCAAGAATATCGCGAAGTTCGAAAGCACGGTCAATTGCATCAGCCCCGCTTGACCACCGTGTTAAAGTACCTACTAGTGGTAGTACTGGGCCATGATAGCCATTTCCGCGAGTGTGATAAACCTTTTAGCTAAAGCGATCACGGCGCTGTGGTGTCCGCAAGATCCAGGTTGCAATATTGTGAAGCTTGCCCATTGCGCCTCTTTTTCGCTATGCTTTCAAGGACTCACTCTCTTACACCTGATTGCGCTCAATATTTTGACTGTTAAACTCATTTTCAAAGGCTTCCCAATCAGATCCCCATAGAAAAGCCTTAACAACTAAGTTAATTATATGTCCAAAACATCTTACGCGGCTAATTTCAGGCTTGAACTGAATGTTTCGAATAGCCAGAAGGCGGGCTAGCTCTACTAAAGATGAATCATTATTACTTGCATTGTCGGTGGTAATATATCCTAACTTAGTTGTAATTGCATAATGATCTAACACCGTTAGTAATGTTTCAGCAATATTGGCACCAGTATGGGATCCAAAAAAGCGACGGAAGCCAAGTGTTGCTGATCGGAGTTGTCCATCTTCAGTTGCCCAGTGACCTACAACACCTAAGAATGAACGATGATTTGGTGAGCTCCAGAGATCAAAGCTGCGATGAATGCGAAATGGCAGGGCCTGTAAATATGTCTTTACAATATCTGTAGATATGTCATATAGTGAGAGAATCCAATTTGTAATCGTAGAGCTCGACTTAGGAAGAGTAGTTTGTAGTCAGTCAGGTTGTGATATCTATTAAAGATAATTTAGTAATCCAAGTTTATTGACAGAACATACACTCGGAGTGAAACAATATAGAAACTACTAACACAAGTGAGTAGATATTTTAATAGTACTCGGAAGGTAGGATCTTCAACAGCGGTAAATGATGTATTTGTGACATATATCCATCGTATAAGCATTTCTTTAAAGATATCACTATTGAATCTTATTCCAGGTGCTGGTGTGCGGCCAAAGGCAGCTTGAATTCTTGAAGCACTTGCAGCACGACTCTTTTCAAGTCCACCATCCGGATACTCCTTATTAACTCCATGGTCTGAAGCCAAGTGTTGGTTCATGTTTTTGGTTGAAGAGTCACTATAGATTGGGGCGCGGCGTGGTGGACCTGAAAGGAACATATCTGTTAACATAAAACACATCTGACTTGAAATAGACTTGGATTTAATAAAGAAATATACTACTAACAACGTGCACACTTCCAGTGCCATTTCCCTTTATCAAAAGTCTCCGTACCATTGCTAGGAAACCAGCAATGTCCTTTCCAAGCTTTTCTCTTCGGGAGAAATGATGAGGGTACTCCAAGATGCATTGCCGAAATATCGCCTGCGAATAAGCCACTTCCGGGTAAAGTACTACAGTTTGTACCAAGTCGTGTAACTGCTAGCCGAGAGGGAGGATTCATTGAATCTGATGTATTACTAGCTAACGTTGGAGTAAGGAGGTCAGCAGGAGCCGAGCTCAAGGTATCACTTGCGGTGTACTGATCCTCATCAATATCCAAATCATAGTGATAACCTGAATTGTCGGTAAAGTATGGTGGAAGGATTTGGGAAAGAGAGTCATCAGGGCGAATTGAGCCTTGGCTTCCAGCCGACGAGTGAGATTGCGCTTCAGACATTAAGGCACTTGAATAGAGAATATGTTCTTGTGAAAATGTATGAAAACTAAATTTTCACAGAGAAGGTTGAATATACATCAGCAAAAAAACTCGATTTTGCATCCACACGCATCTGAACGCACCCTGTAGTGGAGTTTGCATCTGGTCAGTATCCTGTGCATCGCATGAATCCAGTTTTAAACTTCAAAAGCCAAAATAGACATGTAAATGTTGTCCGTTAGGGCTGAAAATTCATGTGTGTCTACGTAATTGTTAGATTAATCTTAAAATGAAACGGGTTTTTTGATTACATAACTTCAAAAAAAGTTGTCCCACAGAACGCAGCCAGAAGATACAGGGTGCGCTGAAATGCAAATAACGCAAACTGATTTTTTTTGCTGATGTATAGAAAAGGTTGAGTATTGGAGTTAGTATATAGTCAGAATTACGAGTATTAAATATAATTCGTAATAAGTATGAAGGAGGGCAGAGCCCTGCAGATGACGGCCGGGCCCTACAGGTGACGGCCGGGCCCTACAGGTGACGACCGGGCCCTGCAGATCTTGTGCAGGACGGCAGGGCCCTGCAGTCACCCTCTTGGACGGCCGTCTTTTCCACATGACGGACGGCCCTGCCCTACGATGTGAGACACCCGCCCGGGACCCCCGGGACTGCCGTCCTGTAGGTACCTACAGGCGCCCGGGACGCTTGGGATCACTGACTATGCGTGCTACGCACTACATAGTCTACTGTAGTATTAGGAACCTCAAGCCCCGCTGGTTACCATGACAGTTGAGTATGGAGGCTTGCTAGAGCCAGGGCTCTCATCCGGTTTACTCAATAATGGATAGTGAATTTTGGGTATCATAGTTCTGTGGAGAGTTTCCTTCGGTCATCTTATGTTTTTACGGTGCGCTCATTTTTAATTTTATTAAAGTAATTTTTATTGTCAAGAGGACCGATTGTAGACACTACAGTATTGTGCCCTAGGAGTACGACTAACATGGAGGAATCTCATGCTTAGTGGCAAAATTGGTCCGTGCACCAAGGTACCAGGGATCTTCCTTCCTCCAAGTGCATAAGGGTGCGACATACAGTATTGTGCCCTAGGAGTACTCGGACGACTAACATGGAGGAATCTTATGCTTATTGGCAAAATTGGGCTCTGCACCAAGGTACAAGGCACAGGCATAAAAAAGTGGTACGCTGCATAACTAATGTCTCAGGAGAAGTGGTACACTTGAGAGGGAACCATTCAAAGAATAAGTGTTTCCTCTTGTGCCATGTAACTGATAAAGGAAAATATTAGTGGGTCATGCAGATAACATCTCTTGCAGCATATTTGCCATCAAATCAAGCATGTATAGATGCTTGTCGAGCATGGTTCTGAGACCTTTAAACTGGGATTCTGGTTAATGCTGACCTGATTTCAACCAGGCTTGGGGGGCTGGCAACATATTTTCAAAATCAATATTCTCTTGTATCTACATATTGGGATTATACATATCTGTTCTACTATTGTGAATTTATTTTTCTTGTCTATAGATGATAGTTAAAAAACTTAGAATTTGAATTTGAAGACTGGATGGTAAAGGAAGGTGGTTTAAGAGGGGCTCCATCGTGGCCCTATTTTCTCTAAGAGTGTGGTTTGGTTGCCGTGTACCATAATTCCGTCCGGAGTCAACCCAACCCACCCCTGCGCCGTACCACTTGTTTATCCCTGTACCTTGTACCAGGATCTTCCTTCTTCCAAGTGCATAAGGGTGAGACATAACTTATAACTTAAGTTAAAGTTATTGGGTGTTAATCTGCCATATGTAAACTCGTCTCGGTTTGCTCCCCCCACTCCACCTCTCACCTCCCAACCCCTACTTACTACTCGAGTACATTGGAAGGATTTTTCCCTACACTATCACCAATGGAAGCTTTACCTCTCTCTATGTGAGAAACAGCCAAACCTAGCGATGTGCCTTGGCTACAGTCTTCACCGTACTCACGAACAAACTGGGCGGGCCACTAACAGGGATTAATTACGAGTAACTCGTAACCCTAACCCTGACATATCTCTTTTTTTGAGCACCAGATACACCTGTTCGTCGCCCCCGATTCCGTAATGGGTGCGGCGAAGGCTGTAGCCACGTTTGGATCTTACGTGAGGCCTGGCCTCGGCATGACAGCCCGATAGAGTGGACAATAAAAAGTGGCGGTGGACCCCAGATCGCTCTGCGGCAGTAAAACTTCGGATGACAAAACTCTGGCGGTTGGCCATTTTACACCACAAATAGCCATTTTCAGAAACTCATAGTTTGACACTACGTATGCAAGAAATTTCGAGAAGTCTCAAGGAGCATGAGAACACCTATTGCTTTCTATCATGGAAATACCAAACCCATAAATTAATAACTGATGATTGTTTGTTGAATGGTGAGTTATGGCAAAGATCAGAAAGTGACTTGAGATTTTGTATGAGGCTTCCATATAAAAGATACATGACAACTATCTTTGTTGTCGGTTCTCTCAGGCTTCTCGATTCCATAAATCCTCTAGCCAATCTTCTCGCCCGAAAACTACTCTCTACTTGTTCTCCAGTTTTATAAGGTTTGAAGTGGAACCCCTAGATTCCTTGGGGGTGATTAAAGGATTGGGATCAGCTTTGGGGTAAAACGAGAGTCGGCTCTGTTGGAACAATGGCTTCAATGTGACGAAAGTATTTCTGCTAGTGGCAGGCAATAGTGCTAGCGGACCTTAGACACTAGTTGGCTCTATAAGTTATATAGATACCTCTTGTGGGTATAAATACTATGCGGCGGTACTCGAGCATCAATACATATGAGACATCGGTCAATTCTTGCTCTTCCTCTACAAACTAGATCATTCTTTCAGTCGACCCGTCTTTACTTTGGCTTCACTCTCTTTCTCGCGCACTCTGGATGCTTAAGTTTTTTGTCACCTGACTTTATTAGTCATGTTGCGGTTTGACACACGAATGCCCAATGGTGGGGCACCTAGTGATATTCCGTGATGAGATAAATCCCTATTTTTGAGCACCCTAATTAATATGACCAACAAAGCAGCTATGCACGTCCCATTCTTCTCCAATTAAAAATTTTCTCATATCGTGTGCCTAGAAAACACATCTGTAAGTCCCAATAACACCCAAAGTCAACCCACCGTCTATATAAGTGAACATCATCCATCTCCTCCCTCAATCTCCCCCCACACAACCTAGTCTGCTGTTTACCGGCTTGACTTTCGCAGATTACTCTCCGCGGGCCTTCTCGACTATCTCCAACGTTCATCTATCTGCAGGTCGGGTTCAATTTCGCGATCTAAAATTGCAACCAGAACTTCACTATTAATCACAAGCGGAAGTATCTACCCCGCCAAACATGTCTGGCCACTCCCGCGGGGGAGAACGCTCCATTCACACCGGAATCTCCTCTATTCCCCAGGATAAACATACCATCTCACAAGCACCCGTTACCTCTTCCGACCCCTTGGAGGCTCCACCCTGCTCCCTCGGTAATACGGGCCGACCTCCGCTCGCCTGTCCCGTTCCCACCTGCCCGCTGGTTTTCAAAGAAGGAACGCCCCACCGGTACTTGAAAAGGGACCTCAATCATCCTGGACTTCATGGGCGTACGGGCGACAAGAGAGAGGCTTGGGTTAATCTTCATAAGATGGAACATGAGCGATTCTTGGCGGCACTCGGTTCAACCCCCTCCCACAGCCCTAACCCTAAGGAGGTGCTAGAAGTAAACCAAGCTGACTATGTTGATGTGATCAAATTAATAGAAGACAATAGGGCTGAAGAAGAGAGCAAATCAAGGACTGCAAAATTCGAGTTGCGTGCTAAGGACATGGGGATAACCGAGGAGAAGTTTGTTGCCCAGAAGGTGGTGATTTGGGAAGGGATGTGGGCCGCCAAAAAGAACGGTGACGATATCGGAGTCCGTATTTCTCATTCCGCTCCTTTTTCTCCGCTGTAGTGGGATTTTTGCTAACTGAGATTGCCGTTGGTTGTAGTATTGGGCTGGAGTTCTCTTAGATGCCGCCACCGGTGCGGACCAATAAACTCTTTCCCTTAGGCGTCTAGAGGCTCATATCAGAAAATCCGCTGAGGCGCCCCAGCCTGTTTCTTTTTTTCTTTCTGCCCCACAGGGTACTTGTTATCTTTGGTTATGGCGCGTGGTGCGCCTGTTCCAGTTAGGTGGTGGTGGTGGCCATTATCAAAAGCTTTGTAGTGTAGTTAAGAGTTGCTCGCTTAAGAGGATTAGGCTACAGCGCAGCCTGCGAGTACCGTATTTTCTCGTGTCTTACGGTTTTTTGCCAAGCCGGTGCCTGGAGTATGAAATGGGCCCTCAAATCCCTCCAGCCAGCATAGTAACCAAGGTGTGGGTTTTAGGAGTCTACAACAATGCGGCTGAGTGATCGTCTGCAAGGGTTGTGTGCCCAATCTTGGGCAAAAACCGGTCTTGGCAAAAAACCGTATAACACGAAAAAATACGGTATCCAGTCTATGGCCAAGGGCGGCTGGGCCGAGCTGGGGGCTTCACAGTGCCTGGTCTCTGAATCAATAACCGTGATCACCGAATAAAATTGAAAGCGAACATGCCTTAAAAATAAGGGGCAGGCTCTCGGTAGCACTGCTCGGAATTTACTCGTCATTTTTATCAGCTTGATTTTTCGGTTGAGTCAACATAGGAGGAGAGATAGAGAAAACCTTTTAAATACCATGCATTTTTGTGCATTCCTTTCGGATACCATCCTTGGCCGAGACATACCATCCAAAAGGTTTCACATTACAACAAAAAGTAAATCATTCTCAGAGTTTCAGCAGCTTCTTTAATTTTTAAATAACTCAAATAATTTTTGGAAAAATCAAAAGACAATAACCAAAAGCCACTAGATATTTCCAGATCTTTTTCTACAATTTTTAACAATTAACTGAGACTTAGGATGAGGTTTTTGGTGATTTTGTTACAATTCTTGGCATAAATTACTACACAAACACACTACTTTTAAGTGAGCACAGATTCACCCACAGAAATCCTTTCTGACAGTAAGAAAATTTAAAAATCTAACCATTAATTAAGTTTCTTTTTCCTGTTTTCAGCTTATTTTTTCAATTTTTCTTCACCATTTTATGATGGGTCAAAGGTGAAGTAATTCTTTGCAAAGGTTTCACTTTTTCGATGGCACATTTCCCGGGCGATGGTATCCAAAAGGTTTGCCGCTAATTGCATGGTATTTAAAAGGTTTACCCAGGAGAGATATGGTTTTGGTAACGTCTTCCACGCCATAGCGAGGGCCCGGCATAGCGAGCTATCTGCAAGTTTAGACAATGCGATTGGCTAAACCCAGTCCGGATTTAAACAATTGCTGGTATTTGGGTGGATGGCTCGCTATGGCGTGGAAAGACATTATCCTTCCACTTCCAATTCAGCAACCTCGGCTTTATGTACTGTACCACAACCATGCGGCTGAGGGTTACAATCGATCACAAAGGTTAGAAAGGTGATCAAACAAGCACCGTAGGCACCACACACCGCGCAGTGTACGGCAGTATCGGGAACCCAAAGCCTGGCTGGCTACCGTGTTAACTGAGGAGTACGAGACTTACCGGAGCCAGGTCTCACATGGAGAGAAATTCTGGTTCAATGGAGAGTTTCCTTCCGTCATCTTATGTTTCACGGTGTGCTCATTTTTAATTTTATTAATTTAATTTTTATTGTCAAGAGGATGGGTTCCAGACGCCAGGCGCCTTCCAACCTTAAGGGTGGCCTAGCCCCGGCAAAGCAACCCGATAAATCAGACAATAAGGTATGGCAGTGGGCATTGGAGATACTCGGGCGATTTGGCTATTGTACACCAAAAATAGTCTTTTTCGGAAACTCATAGCTTGAGACTTCCTATGTAAGAAATTTCAAGAAGTTGGAGGGAGCATGAAAACACCTATTGCTTTCTATCATGGAAATCCTAAGCCTATAAATTAATAATGATTGTTTGTAGTAAGATCAGAAAGAGACTTGAAATTTTGTATGAAGGTTCCATACAAAAGATACATGACAAGCACCTTTTTTGTCGATTTTCACTGGGTTCTCCATTACCTAAGCCCTCACGGGAATCTTCTTTCTTGAAAACTACTCTCGAGTCTCTACGTGTTCCCCAGTTTAATCTAGCCCAAAGTGGGAACCCTAGATTCATTGGGGGCGATTAAATGATTCGCAAAGAATTCTCAGTTTGGTGTAAAATGGCCGTCGGCTCAGGTTTTCTGTCAGCCTGCTCATTTGTTCCTCGGACACCCAAAATCCTAACCCTGCTGACGCTTTCCACAATGAATTAAATTTACAATGGTCAATTAGTTTTTAACTCCGGAAATATCTCTGTATCCGAGCCACCCTTTCGGCGGTTGTAAAAGGCTTTTATTTTTTCGATCGCTTGATTGGGTTCCTAACAGCCCGGTGAAATGGGTAGGGGTGGTTGCCAGGGAGAATTTTGTCAATCGTTGGTACAGTATCATACTTGTTTCCTTAATTGTAGCCTATAATACTTGTTGCGCTAATAGGGTTCTAGTTCTTGTTTCAGATACAGTATGATACTGAGAACACCTACTGAATCCAGAACTTTCAACGCAAATGTCAGACCCGCTCTGGGACTCCAGAGCACCCGAATTACAGTATAATCTGGCAAAAGTGGGACTGAAGCTAGTGACGATTTTCCTGAACATGTACAATAACCGCGGCCTATAGGTTGAAATTGTGACGAATTCGCCTTCGAGCACCAGTGTTGGTTGGGTTGCCCTCGCTTCGCTTTAGCCCCGATCCGACTTTTGCCAGGTTATACGGTATTATCGGAGGTTCTCTCACCCCCGCACTCATTTTGCGGGAAATAGGAACCCCCAAAAGGAAGGCCAATTCGCTTTACTTATCACGGTTCCACATCTTGGGTCAAGCGAGATCAAAATCAAAGAAAAAGAAAGATGAAGATTGAGGGAAAGGGGGGTTGGGGATGGTTGATGTTCTCTCATCCGCTTTTCCTCCAATACCCCTTTTTCTATGGAGCTAAGCTAATAAAATAACCGCGTCAGGCATTCGCGATGTTTTTGTGTTCCAGCGTAGTTTTCCCCATAGCCATCCACGTGACCGACGGTATGCTCACCCCGTGTCCGGAAGGTCGGCGCTGGTGTGACAGTGGCGTTTTAAAAGCAAGAGAGGTACTACTGACTTTTCCGGCGAGATCTGCCAGGCCCGAGTAGTTCAGATAAGCTTTTCGTCCTGGTTTTTTCTCGGGGTCGTAATAAAACACCACGTTCTAGCTATTTATAGCGAGGATTAAGCTTTCCAGGGGTTTGAATTGACGCAAGAGTGGGTTTCACCTCAGCCGCTTCTCACCCCAACGCCAAAGTGTCTGTCGGGTGCCTCCGGGCGATGCGGTACCCCCCCCCGCCTGTAATACCAACCGGCGAAATATGGTAACAGGGGCTTATTTACCTCATTGCCTATTTCTAAACTTTGGGTGATAAAACTAGATGGTGACGTCTCAATCGGCGCTATTACCTGGTAGCGGTGCAAAAGTGTTTATCCAATTTTTTCTGCCGTGGGGGGGCCAAAGAACATGGGGGCTCAACGAACATGCCAAGCAAAATCACTGTTGGCAAATGAGTGTATTGTTCGTTGACCCCCCTGCATCTGGTTAGTATGCGAGGAAAACATGCTCGGGTGCCGAACTGTTGCTAAGCGCCGCCATAGCACTTTTAGATTAGCCTTGGCTCCGCACTGGCACTTTACATCCTGCCGGCTCTTTCTGCATAAATTACCAGCTGGCGTGACGGAAGGGGCCGATCGTGCCGATGGGATGTTTCTGGAACGGGTAGGGGTATCGGGTGGTGCATGTCCCACCATAGACGTTTTCACGAGTCCCAAGTATAGTGCAGGGGCTGGGGTTGGCTGCAGAATACTTGCAGTGCATTGCTTCTATGCCGAGGGAAACTTCTAGTACGACGCATGCATCACTAGCTACGAGTACTCCCCTCGAACCGACCCCAGTTTTTCCGGCAGTGCGGCGGGTAGATAGATTCGTCACGTGCACTCTAAGGGCACACTTCACAAGAAGGGTTGGCCAAAATTTTCTTATCACACCCAAGTAGCGAATACATCTATCGGCTAGATGGGTGAAAATAATGGATTCCCGCCCAGGGCATACTGGCACCCCACGACCCACAACGAGAAACACGGAGTACCGTATCGCACTCAGGGTTCCTCGCTGTCCGGGACGGCAATCTGCAGTCCGTCCTGGGCGGCCGCATGGCAGGACGGCGGGCCCTACAGGGTGAGACATGTTAGTTCAGGGGATGGGGGGTGGACGGCCGGGGACGGTCGGTACTAGTGATAGTGAGAAGGGCAGGGGACAGCAAGGGACTGCAAGAGTGATATCTCATGATGAGAGAATGATTTGTTCGGAGGGGTAGATGTGAGTTTGGGCCAGCAAAGGAGTGAAATCGCTGGTTTGAGAATATTGTGTGTGAATCGGGATAAATAGGACCCGGTAAGCCATGTTCAGACTAAGCCAAACTCCCTGGAAACGAGTATTTTCTCTACAATATTAACGTCCCTTCTGTTAAAATTCACGAAGGTTCCATACCTGAACGATAGTCGGAACACTGATGGGACATGGCTGAGAGGAATTGGGTTTGATAACGGTTGCACTATGGGCTAGTATGGTATCAGTGGAGTGATGATATGTTTGGTTGAGACTTTAGCTTAAGGAGGAAGGTTTAGGATGTTTTAGGAATTGGCACTAGGGAAGACTAGTGGTTAGTGGTTGAGATTTACCAGGAGTTGGAATGTATATGGATCAGACTATGAAGGATAGGAAACAACTGGTGGTATCAGGACTGTGCAGGATCACAGAAGGTTGAAGAAGTTGTGTTAGAGGATGAGACGAAAGGGATGGAGATAGGGGAAAGAAGTTGGATGGTATGGGAAGATAGGAGAGAATAGCGGAGCATGTTGTGGAAGAAAAGTTCTTTGTGTAAACACAAGATTGTGTATATATAGGACACGTCCGGAGACGCAGAAAAGAATAAGAATCCTTAGAAACTCTCAACTCATTATAGCCCTAAATTTTTGGCCTTCTACCTTAGCTCTAAAACCCCCAATTAGAAAGTGCATATCCGAAAGCCTATTTTCAACAGAAAATAAAGTTTCAAGCCGAGTGATTAAAACATGTTTTAACCCTAACCTTAATACGTAGAAATGGCCTTCTGAGTATCAAGGTTAGGATTGAAGCCGGAAGTCACGGCTATCAACCCTATGCTTGATTTGTCGGGGCAGGGGGAGGACTCGCCGGGATGTCACGAGTGAGGTCTCATGGTGGCTGATTCCTTGACAAGTGTCGGAGGTCGAAGCATAGGAGTATAGTCCCCAACAGTCCGTCCGGTCCTCACCTTCCCGGGCATAGTCCGTTCTATTACCCCCAAAAAGACGGACAATGGGCCGTAGTCCGCCCCGTCCGCCCCTCAAGACGGACGGACTGGACGGCTTGGATCACTGATTGCACCTTAGAAATCGAACTATATGTCATTCTATTCTCCGGTGTTCGATACCTACCTGTAAGTACAATAATATCTTGTAGACCAGTAGGCCGGATTTGGCATAGCCGTCGGGTCTTGAACCGAAGGATGGGGGTCTATGCAGCGTTCGCAGGCAGCAAGGTCGGCCTGCAGATAGCCAGCCGGCCTCCAGTCCGGCCGGGCCAGGCCAAATTGAGACTAACCTGGGCTTTGTAGGCCAGGCTTCATGGGTGTCTGGCGGCGATAGTTAGCTTTCGGTATATTCCATGTGACTACTGAATATGTTTTTAATCGGTGATATCTGCTTGATATTCTTGCCTGAGCTACGCTGTCTGTCGATTTCTAACGGCTAAATGGTACTTAGTAGTTAGCCAACAGAGGGTACTCGACAGCAAAACAATGCGTGTAGAACAAAACAAAACAAAATGCAAAGAGTAAAGCAGTACTCATGAGTTTGATCACTATTGTACGGCGGCCTATAGCGACCAAAACCGCCACAACACCCAAATCTTAAAACCTTGAAATCGAAAAATGCAAAAAGTCCCTCAACCATTAGAATTTCGTGGGCTTATTTATAATTATCATCATTCATAATATGGGATGAAGGGCAATGGCAAGACAGAATGGTAGAAAGATTAGGAATTGAAACAAAACTTGAAAAACCAAGAGGAAACCCACCTCGTACAACAAGAACTTAGAGGAAGAAGAATGTATGCAATCGGAAGGGTATACTTGGCAATTTAAAAAGTCTCCGGACGCTTTTGTGCCAAGATAGGTATTAATAAGTGCAGGGCGTCCGGAGACCTTTTAAATCGCCAAGTAGGGTAGGGATAATCGAGTACCTTTGTTTGGACACAGCGCAGGGGGTGTTATTCGGGGGTGGAGGTAATGTCCCGGAGGTGGTAAGGAAAAGGTACAGCAGGCCACCACCCCTGCCTCTGCCTCTAGAGCTATGCTAGAAGTAGGAAGGGAAGGATTTGTGGACTTTGTCGTCTGTTGTTGGGTATTCTAGATTTGTGCTTTTCGTTTCTGCATGTTAGCTGTAACCTTAATGTATTCAGGATTTCCAAGCTACAAAGCATTCCGTCCGCTCTGCAAGCATGGCTGGGACAGTCCCGGGCGCCCCAGGCGTCTGTCTCAAGCTGCAAGGCAAAAGCAGAGGTCCTTTGCCAAATACTGCAGTCTAAGAGGGTGACCGTAGGGCCCTACAGTCCTCGATTGGTACTCCTCGAATCGTACCAGCAGTCCTCACCTGTTATCTGTAGTCCTCACCCCTCTTCTGCAGTCCTCATCAATCTTCTGCAATCCTCACTGTGCCCAATTACCTGTAGGGCCTGCCCATTTTCCAGAGTTACCTGGAAAATGGCGCCTCCTGAGAAACCTGCTGCCCGTGTCCCGACCAGTCAGTCCGAGTCCCGAGCTTTCATCTGGAAGGGTTCTAAAATACATGTCCATCCCGGGCGCCCTTTCACCTACTTGTAATGTCCTGACGTTTGTGAACACAACTGCTATTGCATGATGCCAAGATCAGCGCAAAAAAGCTGAATTTTGGCGGTATGTGTTCGAATTGGAAGTACAGCAGGAGGTGTTAGACTCGTAGAGGGAATAACTTTAAGACGGTTACCGCTAGGTAAATGAGAGTAAGCGAATGATAGTTGTTCATTTCTTACTATTCACAAGATGCGATATCGCAGTGTTTATATACCCAGAAAACGCGATCAGCGATGACTGAAAGATGCGATAATAGAAAGACAAAAAGCGGCAAGCATCAGGAGAAAATAGGTGATATAAGAGTAGAAATGATGCAACTATGACAGGCAGAAAGACTGTCGTAATAATGAGCAGCAGAGTACCATAAACAAAGAAACTACTACGTCAGCCTCATCCTTCAACAGTATGCAATAGCATTTGTGTTCACAAACGTCAGGACATTACGAGTACTGCCATCCCTCCCGTCTGGACCTGAAGACAGACTGACTGACTGGACGCTAGGCAAGATTATGTTGGTGATTAACCACTTTCGGCTGCTGACTATATATTCCGCATTCCCACTGGATGGGATACTCCACTACGATACTCTATAAGCCTAAACAAATAGTGGCTTCATGAGTGTTTCACCCCTATTAGCCTCTTACCACCTGACACCCCGAGCCTGCATACCTGGTGCCACATCATCAAACACCGATCCACCGACATTGAAACACAATCACGAGCAAGAGAACCAAACATCCATCCTCACCCTCGGTGATCGACACTACTAGAGGTAGGTGGCATAACGCTACCCTCGGCCATGATACCTTTAACTCGGATATGAACCTGCAAAGCGCAAATGGAGGATGACCAAGGAATGTAAAGTGGGAGAGAAATCTGGCATGCTTAGGAAGTGGGTTGGGAAGGTTTTCACTTGACGAGGATATAAGACAGTGTGTTCTTCCCTTTGTCTGTTTGTTATCAGTTTATCATCACATTTTTCACTCACACTTCTACAATCATCTCTTGTCTTCTTAAAATTACTCCTTCCTGCATACGATCTCTCTATCCTTTCTCGTTGTGTGATAACCTTTCACTATCATCGTTGTTTGTACCAATAAACATTTTATGTGGTTTTGTAACTTGGATTATATCGACTCCGCCCAACCACCCGGTAATTCTTTAAAAATAGAGGGCAGAGATTGAGTAACGGCTCCCTGATCGGCCAGCCTGGCCTAGCTAGCCTAGGCCAACATACAGAGTTTAGGATAATGCATTCTTACTGATTTTCTAAATAGTCACTCCGGCAAAAATTGAAAATAAATATTTCCTTCTATTAGTTTAGGGATTTAATTCATGTAATGCTGAAGAAACAGAATCTGGGGGAAGAATGGTAAGAGTTGACGCGGTGGTTACTTTAGAACTTCAAGTGAATCATCAAGAATATACTCTTAATATGATCCCTTCTCAAGGCAGATCAACAAGCCTATAAGTACTTGCCATGTCTGATAGGCTTTCAAAAGTTGGCCGAATTCTACCTATCTCAGCCTAGGCTATTTTCAGAGCAGTTTCCCAATTGCCTAGCCTTTTGGGAACACGGTCTGTGTTGATTCATTTGGGGTTTTTTTTGTCATCTTATTTTTCCAGCCCTCTGATCGTCTTTTTTATAGCATGCTATTTTCTAGTGCCCAATGATATCTATGCTCATAATTAGGCTTATTGCTTGCGAAATTGTGATGGTTGAGGAACCTTTTACTTTTTTTGATTTTCAAGTTTTAAGATTTGGGCGTAGTGGCGGTTTTGGTGACTATAGGCCACCGTAACTGTTGCACAACTTAGAGGGGGAACTTCATCTCATTCGTCTACAAGCCCCTACCCTTACGGCATCTAATCCCTAACTAAGTAAACCTGCTAATTGTTACTGATGGACAGGGTCAGGATCGAGCATATAATTGGGGCATGCTGGTTAATGATTAGATCGAGCGTGCGGCATGATGGAATAATCTATGAAATAGGGGACATGGATTCAGGAAACCATCATAGCTACTGCTCGAGCGTAGTCGACCATAGTCGATTATCGTCAAGTATACGCGAGTATGATCCATGTTGAGTGAAAGAACTACCAGCCTAAAGAATTGGTATCCCGTGTGCCAGTGGACTCCCTTTGTCTAAACTGCAAGTATCACACAATCATTGAAATTATAAGAGAGATATCGACAAGTAAGAGAGGAAAATTCGATAGAAGAATTGTTTATTTAACTATGGTGCTCAGGGGCATTGCTATATTCCCGAGTACCCGTATTGTAGCTGTCCATATCCAGAATTTCACAGACCTCTCAACGCTAATTCAGTAGCTCTCCTGCCAAGCATTCTGAACTCCACGATACTAGCATGAATACAGTATGATATCTGCATATTCCAACATGAATCACTAAGCTGAGTAGAGTGATCAGGCATGATTCAAAATGCTAGAGCATACTTAATGATGGTGAAGCCTAATTGAGCAGTAACTGTAATCGAGCATATCGATCAGATGACTAAGACTCTGCTTGATTATGGTCACATTGAAGAATCCCTATGATCGAGACTGATTGAGCAGACAATAGCTAAGCAATATTCAATCATGATCTGATTGTGTCCATAATTGGGCTTGGTTATCACTACACATTTTGCAGTCGCAACCTGAGGATGATTCTCGTCACACTGACCTACTTGGCACTACATAGCTAGAGTTCGTGGCAGGGCGGATGGGGCTTCAAAAAACGCAGGTTTCTGACCATTTTCCACGCCGCGCCGCACTCAACGGCCTGGGGCGGGGTGTCTTTATTGGTATTCCCTGCCGCTGTCCCCCCTCAGGCCCCAGCCCGACCCATACCCCAGACGGGTTCCCGTTAAAAATAGGTGGTAACAAACAGGGCCCCGTCCAGGGAATGAGCGCGGGTGGGCCCCGGACAGGGGCGGGGCGGGAATTAGCCGCAACATGCCCCCCCGGCCCCATGTAAGGGTGGTTCTGGCGAGTGAAAACCCGCCCTGCTGTGCCCCGTAACGAAGACTATACATAATCAGACCAGGAACTCTTGCTCCAGTGTGAGAACCAAGAGAGCAGGGGGACTGGCAGTTGGCTGCGGATAGGGCTGGGGGCAGTGCTGTAAGTAGGGCTATTCTTCCATATCCACTATTACTCTTTCTTGTTATAAAGTAACTTTTATCGCTGTATTTTCCCCATGTCCCTTTCCTTGTCCTGCCCAAACCGCGGTCTAATAGAGTACCAGAACGCAGTCACAATAGAAGGTACTCGTGTCCTCATCCCGGCTTCTATATACAAAATGTATATCCTGAGGTCAACCACTTGTAACCAGATTCAGAGCTACCCCTTCTGATCACATACACTATTGGTTAAACTCCCCACTCTGTCCAACTCTAGCCAAAGCACATCTTTGTCTTTTTTCTAGTCGTCCATGGCATCCAGATAGAACCTTTGCAAAAATTCTAATATTTCTTAGGGGGGATGACAGTAGAACCAAATGCATCATTCCAAGCACTGAACTAGTGGGGCAGGGGGCAAGGTATGCACTTTGGGTACTCTGGCATTGATCACACCCTATTAGGGTAGTGGATCCTTGGTTACAGATACGAGTAGATGGGCCAATGGGCAATCTCTAAGCATTTGTACTCCAGACCAAAGCTACTAATTATCATTTTCAAGTCTGGCCATGCTTGTTATAATTATATCCAGGTTGATTGCCATATTTCTATAATTTCCTTAAGCTTTGTAGACATTGTAGAAAGGAAGTAAAGATGAGCCTTGATGTCATTCACGACTGTATACCCATCTACATACATACCAACATACAAGAATTTATATGATGTATCTGAGCTGTAATTGATATTGTCATCATTCGACAAAAGTGAAAAGGTATTACCCTACTCTATATCTACTAGCCTATCGAGAAGGGTGTTACTCGATGTCAAGGAGGTGAGTGGTATGGTAGATTGGAGGAGGGAAAAGGAAGTGTATCAGGTTATGGCAGGAGGGAGAACTTAATACTTGGGCATCCTGTAAGGCATATTTGGAGTTACCAATCCAAGTTCTATCTATGTTGGTATGGTTCCGGAAGATTAGACTCTATACCAATTTTCCGACAAAAAATGTGACAATTTTTCCCGTAACGCCAAGTGTCACACATTTCAAACACCAATCCGATACCCTAAGTACGAAGTTTTAACTTTTAACCTCATTGTGTGTATTCATATAATATAATAATTGCATTATTTTATTCTGTTCCAATAACCATGATGGAGAACGAAACGATAATAACCGAACTTCGAAAAGCATAGAAGCGTGATGCTACCAGAGAGCGAGTACGCAAAGTTCGTGCCGCTCAAAGAGCAGAGACACCAGTCCACCCCCAACCTCCAATTTCAACAAAGGAACGTGTACGCAAATACTGTTTAAGAAAACAACAAGAAGCTCTACCTCCAATTGGTCCTTTAACTCTGCCGCCAGCAGCTCCCGCAATGGTTCAGAGAAGCTATCCATCAGCAGAGCGTACCAGAAAGTATCGTCAGCGAAATAGCGAGCGCGATGGCTATCTTAAAGCACAACCTTTGACCAAAAGGGAACGCGATCTCCACTGGCATTCCAAAAAGCAGCAGTTACGCCTTAAAAGCCAAATGGTAGAGTTGGCCAATGGCCAGTTGGTAAGTCTTGTATTCGCTTTGATTGATGAGGAACTTATACTAAAATGGTTTGTTTCTATAGGAGAATGATCGACGAAGGCAGGCGTATAGAAGCTGGCCGCGACTTGCTGGGCCTTTGAGCATTCTGAAAGAAGAAATTCTACATCATGCGATGCTGCGATTGAGAAAAGGCCTTAAACCTTCAAGGAAAGGAAGAGCTGTCACTGGGTCTGGTTTGCAACTTGATTGGAACAGCCAGCTATATGGATTTGTAAAGATACAACTCAAGGCTGAAGTTCAGTGGAAGCTGGCAGAACTAAAGCGAGGCCCAACGGAGCCGATAACACCAAGAGAGTCGCGAAACGAGATGGCCTTGTTGGTTGCCCAAGCAGGCAGATGGGGGAGGTGGGTCATGCATCGAATCCTGCAGCAGGAGGTCTATTACATTCGCAATGGGAAACTACCCGCGCCGAAACAAGGCAAACATGTCAAAGTTGCTAGCTGGCTGACAGATGAGGGAACCATTATGGCTATGCAAGAGTATATGAAGCATGCTGGTGAAGGTAAGTTGATCTAGATCTTTGGACTAGATAGATCTAGAGACTAACCTAAATTGAAATCAAAAGGCATGGACTCAGTTGGACTTGCACGAGCGATTACGAACTACTGGGTTGACAAATACAAACAGCCAGGCCATCAATTTCTCAATGACAACCAATTGCCCGTGGTTTCCATCGCAGGAATTCAGAGACGAATTAAGAGAGCCTTAACAAGTCGGTCTGCACGTGCATGGCTTTTGAAGTTGGGATGGAATTGGAAGGAAGTAAAAAGAGGTGTCTATCAAGACGGTCATGAGAGGGACGATATTAAAGCGTATAGGCAAAATACCTTCCTACCACGCATGCAAGCCTTGAGGCCAAGGATGATGGAATGGGATGACTCTCTTGAGCCAATATCCAAGATCCTAGAGCCAAATACCAAACCAGTAGTATTTGTTACGCATGATGAGTGTACCTTCAACTTGAATGATGGAAGAAAACGAATCTGGATACACAAGGACCATGCACCAATCCGCAAAAAGGGCCGTGGTCAAGGCCTTCATGTATCCGATTTCCTTACCCCAGTTGGGAGACTGGGTGGTGGTGCAGTCTGTGAAATTCTGAAGTGCGGTGGTGATGTTAGGTGGACAGGGGAGCGTATGTTGAAACAGCTTAGAGACAAAGCAATTCCTGCCTTCGAAGCAGCATTTCCAGGATACCAGGGTTTGTTTGCATTTGATAATGCAAAAATTCACCAAAAGTATGCTTCTGATGCACTTCAGGTCTCCAATCTCAATCTTACACCCGGGGGCAAAAATACAGTTCCAATGAGAAATGGTTACTTTGCCTCCTTAGAGAACGCGCATGCCGTCCCAGTTCAGACTATGATGTTACCCGACGGTCGACTCAAAGGATTGAAAATAATTCTACAAGAGCGTGGTCTATGGCCTGAGGGCCAAAGGTTTCTCACACAGTGTATGATACCTGGTGAGTTGCCTGGAGAAAAAAAAGCAAACCCTGCTTGTAGGCATGCATCGAATGCAAACTGTTGTGCTCGTGCTCTCCTCTCCTCACAGCCAGACTTTCAGGCACAAAAGTGTCAATTGCAAGAAACACTAGAGGCAGCAGGATATCAGGTAATATTCTATCCAGCATTCCATTGCGAACTTAACTTTATAGAGTATTTCTGGGGGCGTGCCAAGGTTTATACCAGATCACATTGTGAATACTTATTTCCCTCATTGGTTCGCACTGTACCTGAAGCTTTAGCTCAGATTACAAATGTTTTGATTTGGAAGTATTACCAGCGAACACTACGCATGATGGATGCATATCGGAATGATATGGTATATGGCTCTGCTGATTTCAAGCGACATGTATATACCAGATACGCATCCCATCGACGAATTACTGAGTCTGAGGTTCATGTAGACTAAAGTAGTTAGTTGTTAATACTTTTCCACTTCTCATTTGTGTTCCAATCAAATATGCCTTCTATATTACTATATCACTTATATTGCACCTCTATTTTATAAATACCTTACTTTAATAATCTGTTTTATTTAGATTTAACATATGAAGTTGGGATTACTCATAAATTAATTATAAGATTGAATAAACTTATTTCTTAGGGTAGAGGAATATGTGCGGGGGGATGACAAATATAATGGTGTTACACTTGGCGTTACGGGAAAAATTGTCACATTTTTTGTCGGAAAATTGGTATAGAGTCTAGTCTTCCGGAACCATACCACCTACAAGATTCATTCGTCTTGTACGAATCACGTCAGCAAATAATCGGATGACACCACTGGTTTTAAGAAGCGGAGCCATATCTCTGGGGCCAGTATTTTACATTCACTGGTCAGTGCTCATGATAAATTCTCTCTGCCTCTTGGATACAGGCTATGGAGTAAGTATTGACTGAGTATACATTTGAATTTGGAAGGAACTTGTACAGGAGATGTCACATCAGTGGGTTGATCGAGGATTTCAATAATGAAGAGCGTTCTGGAAGGTAAATAGTAACCGTCAGAGCTAAGGTTCAACCAGAATCTGTGATACAATTGTGCTTATATAGCGATGAGAGCACACTTAAACGGAGAACGGATATGATTTTCCAGGCCTCAGAGATTCCCACATCTCTAATAGTGGCTTGGCTGTCACCAACCACTGGCCAAGTCAAAGTCAGGAAAGCGAGCAACATGCAGCACTCTGCCAGGAGGGGAGCTGAAGAGAGGGCCCAGGTATCAAGCTACTTCTAGAGCCTGCTATTTCAGAAGCTGGGGGAAATGATGAATGACCTTGTGAGTGCTGTCTGAACAAGAGCATATAACTAGTCTCTTTGTCCATACTAGAAGCCTTACAACTATAGGAACTCATAGCCACCAAAGTAGCCATTGGAATATACCTTGTGCTTTCAATAGCAGCAGAATTGACAACTTCATGGAGATAGTAGGTAGCCAGGAAGCTAGAGTTCAGGCAACTGATTACATGTCCGAAGCAGAGTAAATCTAATTCTTAAACATGTACCTGGTATGTGCCTCTAAGGACTTAAACCAACACAGAGCCGAAATACCCACCCTGAGTGCCAGGGAAATGAGTGTTCAGATAGGTTAGTGATTAAGGAGAAGCGGGGATGAGTCTGGAGAATCTCATGACAAAGATGTCTATGTAGTCCCTGGAGTTTGTTAGGGGGTGGGGCAGGAAGTGTTGTCACTCGCCAAGCCTGGCCCGCAGAGCGGGCAGGGGGGGTTGTTTGGGAGGTAATTGGTGCCCCGGGCCCGCATGGGGCAAGTTCCGGCTTATGGCCTGGATGGGCCCGTTTCTCCCCCACAGATTTCATGGGGGCCATCTGGGGGCCGGGCCGGGCCAGGGGCATGGGCAGGGAACCCTAAAAAAAGACGCTGCGTCTCGGTTAGTTTCGTCGGGGGGAAGGAGAGTTGGGCCGTCAGCCAGTGCTTTTCTGTTTCCCAGAGGTCCCGTAAGGAACCTTGTAGTCCTCTTGGCAAATATTCACTCTGGGAACAGGGTTTGTAAGAGACAATTTTGACAGTGATCAAGAGTTAAGAGAAAGACCGGCATATGTTCCAAGCCTCTGCAGATACTTATAACTAGTAGCACATTGTATATCCAAGTTCAGTGTTGTATTCAGAGCGCTGGCTGGAAAACAGGTTTATCCAAAATGCCGGACCCATCTCCTTCCCAGTTTGGCAATGTTCCCTACATTATTCCTTTGGAAAGTGTTACTCAGCAGCCAAGATTTCTGGGGTCCTACATCAAGTGTAGAAGCCTTCAGGAGGGTGTATAGTCCTAGTTGACTACAAAAACATCAGATGAGATTGCCCAAGTGATAGGGTTACCAAACCTCCAACTTTGTAGACCTCAAGAGTCTGATTGACTCTGGACAGGAGAACATTGTTTCATACCCTGGGCCTCCTGCAACTACATGCGGATGCCTTATATTCATTCTCTCATATCCATAATTTCCCTGCATCAGCAAAAAAACGTTTTTCTCCGGACGGACAGAACCGGCTTCCGGACAAATAGCGTCCGCTCTTTGCGTCCGGTCCTCCCGGATCTCCCGTGCTTTCTTTGCCTTTCATTTCTTGCGTCTGGTGCACCCGGACGCCCCACTTTCCCTCCACAGTGTCCGACGCGCTTGTTGCGGCCCCACCCCCTTCTCGTGCCTCCCCCTTGTATCCGCCCCCTTATCCTCTCGTCTACTGGCCTCCTGCCTACTTGTTGCGGTTGCGCACGTCCGGCGACCATCTCTGCTACCCTCACACCTCTGGCGACCTAGACCTGTCCGCTTCCATCCGCTTCCGTCCGCTGCCATCCAACGTCGCTTTTTTCTTAGACTGCACCCTACTGTCATTTCCATAATTCCCTTACTGTTCACAAGACGCCCGGCACGGCCGCCATGCAGACCCCCTACTTTGGTTGGCTTCCCTTCCCACAGGAGAGCATAGTTTCGCATTAATCATCCGCAGAACTCAGGCGGCTGAGTTGAAGCCAGACACTTTCTACGGGAATGTCTCCCTTAAGTCGCCGGCTTCAACTTGGCCGCCTATTCAATTCAATTTATTTCAAACATTCCCTTAAACGCCCACAGATCATGTAGTACTCCTGCGGCCGAGTGGAAGCCGGACACTCAATATGAGCACTGCCACCGTAAGTGTAAGGCTTTCACTTGGCCGTATATTCATACGGAACAATTCATCCGATTTAAAACATTCCCTTCAATACCCGCGAATCATGTAGAACTCCCGCGGCTGCGTTGAAGCCGGAAACTCACTATGGGAACCGCCACCTTAAGTGTCCAGCTTCAACCCGGCCGGATATTCGTGTGGAACAATTCAACCTATTTAAAACACTGCTTAAACGCCCACGCCTCGTGTAGTACTCCCCCGGCCGAGTTGAAGCCGGACACAAAATATGGGCACTGCCACCTTAAGTGTACGCCTTCAACTTGGCCGTATATTCATGCAGAACAATTCAAGCTATTTAAAACATTCCCTTAACTGCCCGTGGATCGTGTAGTACTCCCCCGGCCGAGTTGAAGCCGGACACTGAATATGGGCACTGCCACCCCAAGCGTACGGCTTCAACTTGGCCGTACATTCATGCAGAACAATTCAACCTATTTAAAACATTCCCTTAAATGCCCGCGAATCGTGTACTACCCCCGCGGCCATGTTGAAGCCGGACACTCAATACGCGAACTGCCACCTTAAGTGCCCAGTTTCAACTCAGCCGAATAAATACTGTCCATAATTGGATAGAATAATTTAATATATTTCATTAAACGTCCTCAGATCAATCCTGTGATTCACTATCCATTGCTTCTCACCGCTAGGAATTACCTGCCCCTGTCCAATCACTGCCCCTATACTGACTATTCGCATGTCTCGACCATTGATCCGGTTGCCGACTCGAATATGTCCGCTCGGAATGTGAAATCTGCCACCATTGATCGGATCGAGTATGCGAACTAATGCCAGGCGATGGACAGCTGCGGCCTCACTTAGAATATTTCTTATCTTGAAAAGTGCTAGCAACCGAGCCACCACGCGTCCCCGTAAATCTCCATAGTTCGCTTCCCCACCAGTCTGGACCCACACCCAATCGTTTCTAGAGCCACCGTTGCGGAATGCCCTTGTTCCAGTGCAGCGGGCCCGGTGGATCTGGAACCTGTCAGTTTCCTGAAAGTCGGGCACTGGGATTTCAAGCTGAGCAAATCCTTCTACAGGAAGTAACCCGAGTTCGGCGGGGTCCGCAGGCAACCGCCGGTCATCCGCAGCGGTCTGCCTGATAAAACGCAGTATCTCCTCCATCATGTTGGAATAATGGATATCGAGGGCTGTGCATAATTCGGTCAGCGTGCTGGTGTTCTTCATACGGCCTTTAAGCACCCGGCGAGGTGTGCTGCGACTTGGAACAGTCGGCATTTCCATCCCACTATCTTCTACCACGATCACACCTTCAACTTTCGAAAGTGCTTCTATTGTCTGCAACCTTATTCCTAGGGCGTGCTGGCGGCCATAGTGCGACAAGATCTGTCGGGCGGCTTCATTCTTGTTTGACCTGCGGTAGCCATCTTTAATCTGATCCTTATGTGCTAGTTCACCGATCTCGGTTGAATACATCGATATGGATCCAAAACGCCGTACGTGGGAGGCAAAGTGAGTCAGGTAGTGCATCTTGATGAAGTTGAAGTGGTTCTCACGCCGTATCAAATCTGCCCGCCGATCAGACCTTTCAACCCTCTCTTGATCAGCCAGCCGACGGCGATTAGCGACGGTTCTATGGCGGACTTCTTTAGCACGCTGATCTGCCATTAGTTCCCTTAGCTCCCGATCCTGGCGATTTGCTTGAGCGCGGGTAGCCTTCGAGGTACGGAACTCAAGAAAAATAACCTTTGTCCGGTGGAATGTCTGCAGGTAGCTTTCCATGTAGGAAAGTGTGTCTGGTGTATGACTGCGATATTGAGCCATGAGAGTGAAGTCCACCAGCGCGCTAACACACTTCAAAGCGCTCTTGAAATCCTGATACTGAGAACTGTCCGGATTTCGCAATGCGGACGCCAATACGGCTGAAATACAACGGCCGAGATTGCGCATCTCCTTTCCTTGCCATTGTGTGATTTCGCGATAGGCCTTTTTCGGTACGCTGAATCCGGGGTAAGGAGGAATTTCTTTCCAAGCATCGTCGAACGCCTGCTGCCGTTTATGCTTTTTCAGGAAACCTTCCACCCATTCCATCATATGTTTGAATAAGCCAAGGTAGATGTTGTGCAAGAGGTCCGGCTTGTGTAGGTCCGCGGGGCTTACTCGGTCGAGTCCGGTGAATACATTGTTTCCTATTTTCACGCCCAACCGCTGAAAGTATTCTGCAATGCCGGCCGCTTCTGCCGGCTCATGCCTCAAGGCTTTCTCTCTATATAGCATGTAGTCGCGGGTCTCATACATCCGCCGCGGATCCCCACCGAGCTCCTCGCACGGAACCTCACACTTTGGGCATGACTTGCTGCCTATTCCTTGCAAGGCTGCATGCTCAGCATGATCCGCGATCCAGGCCGACAAAATGGGAAAACAAAGGCGTGTTTTGCCGTCTGCACAATCCATTACCGTTCCTTCTCGGGCAACCTGCTGTAATGGTGCCAGGACAAGATCGAAGACAGCCCGCAGGACATCCGCGTTGGTCTGCCGCTGGGCTTCGTTGGCACGGGCTGATTCGCCAGTGAACTTTGGCGGTACTGGAAGCAATGCCAGAAGCAGGATTGGCATCTTGGCAGGGCTGCTTCTTGTCCTCGAAAGGATATTGCCGATCGTCATGTATACCGGCCAGGCTTTCTTATCTCCGGAGAAATTGGTAAGGTGCGTCTGGTCAGACAATCCGATAATGGGCACCACTGTGGACCCGGCGGGCAAAGCTTTCTACCAAGGAACGGAATGGGCTGTTAGCACTGGAAACACCACTCCAAGAACTTGTCAGGACCTATCTCATACCTGCATATCCCACCACCAGTCCGCCGTATGCATCTCTGAATATAATCGCTCCCCACTTGAATCATATTCTCGAATAGGTGCGTAAACCATATCTGAGCTATACGCGACCTGACGGATCAGGTAGCGGACACAGTCAATAATATTTCGATAATAGAAAGTTGTTGCATGTCGACCATCATCAATACTGGCTTCCGCCCACACCAAGTATTCACGAAATGGGTCCAGTATGTCGAGGTGTTGTCGCAAGGTATAGGCGGACCGGAATGATCTGCTATCCGTACCGCCTAAACCTTCCGCAAAGTACGCGTCGATCTGCGACTTGGCTACCTTGCTCCGGACAAACCAGCTCGCCAAATTAAAGTCGTTTTCCGATGAGAAAGGGCTCCAAGGGTCATCGGTCATGGCCTTGTTGAGCTCTGTATAGCCAGCAACTTCGCCGAGTGGTCTGCCGGCACCGGGAATAGTTTCTTGACCCGAAGGGCGCACGCGGACCGGTGGGTGGGAAACGTCTTCCGTGTCTGAATCGTTCTGCATATCATCTATCTCACCACTTGCTGTATGGAAATCTGGGATCTCGAGCCTGCAATCAGATTCGTAGTCTGAGTCGGTCAGGTTTTCAAGTTCATCACGAACAAAAGTAGGTCCCATGGAAGCCGCGTCTGCAATCGCGCTGAGGGAAAGAACGATATCAAGATGCATTGTCTGAAGGTGTTTTTCGTATGCAGCGGCTTGTTGATAACGTCGCCTGCAATAAGGACACTTTGTTGTCTTTGAGGTCATCGTGTGTGGTGTTTCTCTTTCAAGTAGTCTGGCGGATGCGTAAGCGGATGGGCTGAGCGGCTGCAGCGGACTCTTTCAAAGTGAAGGGTAGGTTTCTTTCAAGGGGTAAATCGGGAAAATTTCAAGTTTGTTTAGTCGGATGACGAACGGGTCCGGACATTCAAGCTGCCAACCGTTATTCACGGTTTAACTTGTGAAACCTGTTCTTTGTTGAGAGTATGGGAGGGCCTTGGCTCATGGGTCGCGGCTCCCATGCGGCTCCGTTGCGGCTTAAAACCTTATCTGAAACCTATTGTCATTGTAGGTGGGTCACGTGACTTTTCAAGATATTCAAGTTTGTACAGGGTACAATCCTGCGAACCCCACTAAAACCGTCCTCGTGTGGCCTATATAAGCTCTCTCTTCCCCCCCTTCCATCTTCTCTCCATAATCCTTTCCCCAATCACAATCGCATCCTCGATCCGCCAGCCCATCCTAACAGGACCCAGAAAGCTTAGCACAACCTCTCACTCGTCCGCAGTATCACCAGTGTATCCTCAGCTCATTTCAGATTACCTATCTACATTTCCCTAGCCAATAACCTTTTCACAGCCATTACCATCGGCAGAACTCCCTTTACCGT
>Ga0307517_10002292_pt1 | contig 30884 bp, 19 predicted proteins | sample 23_EM_MG_FD_194515 | JGI IMG/M metagenome (GOLD analysis project Ga0307517, IMG submission 194515) | Populus trichocarpa ectomycorrhiza microbial communities from riparian zone in the Pacific Northwest, United States - 23_EM | ecosystem: Host-associated > Plants > Roots > Unclassified | place... | reverse complement strand
TTTAAACCCCCCCCCCCCCCCCCCCCCAATAACTTGGTGCCTCGACTGGGAGACCCCCTCCCACCTTCAATTTTCATTTTTTTTTAATGAAAACTGGTCGATGAGGGGCAGTATTACCTTTAATATTAATGTTAGTATTAATTATTGTTAATTATTAGTAACTATTATGGTACAGTGAGCACTGTTAACAGGGCACGTCTAGGTTTTTAGGTGCTGTTGATTGGTTGATGCGATGCCGACTTAGAGAAGCATTTCGGGAAAATTCTTCCGTTAACCGCTCGAGCTTTCCATCAATCATGGAGCATCGATACAGGCAAGGCCATGCCAGGTCAACCATAAACTCCGCTGGGTTTGTCTTAAAAATGGAGCTCTTGCCCGTTGTTTGTCTCCCTAAGGTCAATGGTGAATTAATATTTTATGCAATTAGCTCTTCGGTCTGATTTATTTGTGTATTTGGGTCACAAAAAAAACCCAGCAGGAAACCTCTTATTTGATTTTTCTCTCATGATAATATGATTTTTTTTACGTGTCCTTGAGTTTTAATACACGAGGAAGCTAGTAGCCATGCCTGAATCATTAGCCATGTACTGCAACAACTAACTACTTCGTAATTTTTTTAAATAATATATTTTTAATTAAAAAAATATCTTTTCATTGAATTATACCAGATTGAATCTTATAACAATAATTTCAATATTCATCTTAAATAATGAATATATATATATATATATATGATACATGCAACTTTCATGAGCAACTGAGATTGTTGCTAGGTGACCGCCTGATCTTTCCAAGGAGGGCTTGGGCCTTTTGGTTTCGTTTCTGCTAAAATCTTAATGGGCCCACTTCAAACTATAAAAAATTATTGAAAGAATAGATCAGAGGCCTGGCTTGCCTGAATGGGTCCATTGACCGCATTGTGATTTTTATTTTTTTATTTTCTTTTAGCCTTTTCCGATTTTATTGCTTTTCTTTTGACTGTAAATGCTTTTATGACCTCACTTGTTGATTGATTTTATAAAAAAAGAAAAAAAGTTATTGCTTGATAATTCTTGCAATTTTTAATTATTATTCTATTTTATAAAATATATTCACGTGAATCCACGGGGTTTTTAAAAATAAAATATTAAAATAATATATAATTTTAGAATCTTAATTTATATTTAGATCAACGGTGAAACCTGAAAAATATTAATAATAACTAATTCAATAACATTGTCAATTGTAGTGATCTAGTCCTGATTGTCTAGATTGAATAAAGACGACATTACGGTTCAATTGTGATTTAAAAAAAAAAATTATTTATTTATATTGTTTTGATTTGCAATGTGAAAAATAAATTTTAAATAATAAAAAATATATTATTTTAATATATTTTTAAATAAAAAACACTTTAAAATATAATTTATATCACGCTCGTAAATAAACACGGGATCACAATGAGAGGAGTGAAAAATCAATGATAGTCATTATAATAAGCCTTTTCAGAGGGCTCGTCCAGTTTGAAATTAATTGACGCGGGTGATTAGAATACATATTTCTATTGGTTCATTATAAATTCAAATTGCCAAGACCAAATCGATTTGATTATAAAATTAACTGAACCATCACTTGATTCTGATATCATAGGCATCGTGGTGGCGGCCAATGTCAAGTAAAGGAATCTGGTCTAAATATCAAATCTAAAAGAGAGCATTTCTTTAACTAATTTTAGGGGTTAATAAAATAATCGAAAATAGTTGTTGCCAGAATTGAATGATTTTCTGAATTTATTAAACATTTTGAAATATATTTTTTTTAATTTTTTTATGCCATTTGATTTTAGTTTTAGAAACTAAAATCAAATAACTAAATAAAACTAAACAAGGGAAGAATCCATAATAAAATGAATACCAATCAAATTAATGTATGTTTGATATTGTAGTGTAAGGTATATTTTAAAAGTGGTTTTTATTTAAAAACATACTAAAATAATTTTTTTATTTTCGAAATTAATATATTAAAATTATAAAAAATACTAAAAAATCATCAATTTAATACTTTTTTCAAATGAAACACATGTTTTAAAACATAAAAAAACAAAAACTATCACATTTTCAAACATTTCCTTAAACCTATCAAAAATAGCCAAGCTAAAAAAAAATCATGAATTTAAATAAAATTATTTGATTCTTAAAAATGTAAAATTAATTCAAACTGATTTTTTTTAAAAAAAACTCAATCCAATTAAATATTTTAATTTAAACAAATCTGTTTAGACCCGTACTCAGTACTCACCTCTGCGAGCCGCTACTCCTACTATTCCCATTGGTTTTATTTGCATTCTCTATTTCTTTTCTTGGGGCCCAAGAGCAAAAATATCGGAGGCTTGCAAGAAGAGGGCCTTTCCTGGCTTATTGCAGAATCCAAACAAAAATATAGTGTCTGGTGGGCGTAGGAGGCTCTTATAAACCCCAGTCTTCTCTCGTCAAAACCCCCTCTCATTTCCGTTCTTCCTCCCCAATTCGCTCCTCTCTCTGTCTGCTTATCAGCAATCATGAGCAAGGGACCTGGACTTTTCTCTGATTTCGGCAAGAAAGCCAAAGGTAGATCTCACCCCCCTCTTTCTCTTTCAAATTAAGCTTCTTATATTGTACTGTTCTGCAGATTTGCTCAACAAGGACTACAGCCCCGACCAGAAGATAACAATCTATTCTTCTAGTTTCTCTGGGGTGGTTCGTTTTCTCATCCCTCTGCAATCTTTTCTCTCATCTCTCAACTTGGACGAGCATTAGCAGTCTATTATTGTTTTTTTTTTCTTGCTGCTTGGATCCAGCTCTGTATGTTGAATGCTTGCACGACTTATTTAGTTTCCGCTAAGTTCTTGGATTTTTTTTCTTTGATTAGGCCTACGATTATTGTGCTTCTTTCATTGATGTTTAATCTCATCACATTCACGTTTTTTAAAGATTAATTTCATTGTAGTGTTACATTTGTAGTCATATGCTTGTCAGTGTTGTTGTGTACTGCTATGCTTGCTGTTCATCACAAGGCAGTAAATGTTTACGATTTGCTAAATCGAGCAAGGAGAGTCAATGCTGTGTAATGAGTTGCAGGGACTATATACTGTCAGCTGTTCTAGCATGGCAACTAACTGACTAAGGATGTAGTTTGTAAACTCGTAAAGTAACTTGATATGACACGTTTGGAATAGCCAACTAGCTTGATAAATCAGCAACATTGAGATTTTTCATGATATTTTTTAAAAAATAAAAGAAAGTGTCAAATTTATTTTTCATAGAGGAGTAACTGTAGGATTTAGTATCTAATGGATTGCGTGACTGGAAATATCTCGCATGATAATGAACAGAAAATATCTGTGAAATAAAGATGGCAGACACTAAAATGTAGTTGTTTGTGTGCATAAAATGGATTAGGTTTTCTGCAAATCGGTATACTGCCTTGTGTTTTCTTGTTGATGGATAGGATCATCTGATGGTTCTATGTCATCTGCCCTTTTCCTCCATTGTAGGAGACAGAATGCTCTTTCAAATTAGCATTAGGCAAGTTCGAAAACCATCCTGGGAATTACTTTGGAACAATATATTCAGGAACATGTGCTTTTCTTTTTTCCTTCTTCTTAGTGTAAAGTTTGGTTGAAGATCTTTCTTTCCAAATCACATATTCGTGCTGATGCCAACGCCCAAATTTATAGTTTTACTTGTGTGTCTCCAAGGTGTTACCATGCGTTGCCAATGTTAAATGACAATTGACTGGGGCTTGTCTTTTCCTTTCTCTGTGAGTAAAAGAGCAATGATATTATATCTTTTATCTTCAGGCTCTTACTTCAAATGTGGCCAATAAAGGAGGCCTGTCTTCTGGAGACGTGGGAGCACATTACAAATACGAGAATGCTGAATTTGATGTTAAACTGGAAACAGAATCAAATGTAACCCCCACACTATTTCTTTCCAAAATCCAAGTTTCACAATATCGTTTTTCTAACAATACTTCGTTTCACATAACAGATTGTAACAACTCTCAGTGTCGCAGATTTTCTGCCATCCACAAAAGCTATTGCTTCAATTAAACTGCCTGATTACAATTCTGGCAAGGTACTGAAGTTCACATGGTTTATATTGGACGTAAACATGATCTCGTAAATGTTTATTGCTTATTATTATTAAGCTGTCTGTCCTTTTCTATCACAGTTTGAGGTGCAATATCTACATCAACATGCTAGTTTCACTGGAGCTTTGGGTCTGAACAAGTCCCCCGCTGTTGATTTTTCAGCAGCCATTGGTACTCCTAGCATTGCTTTTGGTGCAGAGGCAACCTATATAACAGCTTCTGGTGAATTTGCAAAGTACAACACCGGTGTGAGCTTGACAAAGCCAGATTCCAATGCTTCAGTGATTCTGTAAGTCTCAATTTTTATGTTCATTAACAGAAAAGAAGAACATTTTGAGATACACTTCGTGTGGAGAGAAAATGAAGATGTGCAAATCGCAAAAATCAAAATTGTTCCTATAAAGGAATCTTGTTCCCCAACATTTTACAGATTAAGAGAAATGATTTTCTCGGCTCTCTGTATGCTTATGAAATGGCTTTCGCTTTCTTATCTATCTTTTACTATTCTTACATGGTACATCTTATACCTTGGAATTTAGATTTGTTACACCAAGATGCATCAGTACTCAATAGTTTGTTGGAGTATAAAAGGGAAACACCACGAAACAACGGCAAGGATATTTTCAAGCTTGAAACAAGGCAACATCAGTGAAGTGTTTTCTTTTCTTTTGGCAGGGCTGACAAAGGAGACTCAATAAGGTTTTCCTATTTACGTAACCTAAATCAGCTGAATGGAGGAGCTGTGGTGGGAGAGATGAGTCGTAGGTTCTCTACTAATGAGAACACATTAACTGTCGGATGTTCATATGTAGTTGATCCACAGACACTGCTGAAGGCAAAGCTCAACAACCATGGCAATCTGGGGGCTCTTGTACAACATGAGCTCATGCCCAAGTCATTCCTGACAATTTCTGGTGCCTTTGATACCAAAGCCTTGCAGAATACTCCCAAGTTTGGGTTGGCACTGTCTCTTAAGCCTTGATCGGCCATTTTTGTTTAATGGTAGACATGATACAATCAATTTCTTTTGTAGAACTCTTAATTTCTCTCCTCACTTTTCTACCTTTTGGATAGCATATTTTGCTATAGAAAAAAATTAGCTGCAGATTGCTTTCCTCTAGAGTGTTGCGCATATTTTTAGGTGACTGGTTGAGTCCATACTTATATCTATTGTAGCCCTTTTCTTTTCATGCATCCTTTGCCTTAAGCGGTGGTTGAACCTGGCTTACCATTAACATTATTAACATTAACAAAAAAAAAAAAAAAAAAACTACAAGAGGAGAGGATTTTACTATACCTCTTTCCATAAAATATTATTTATTAAAATAATTTTTTCTTCATTCTTTTTTAATTTCAATTTCTTTCTTTAATATCAAAAAAAAAAATTTTTTCAAAAGAAGAGGATTTTACTGAACTCTCTTGACAAAACACTATTTATTGAAATAATATCTTGTTTCTTTTTTTTTAATTTTAATTTCTTTTTTTAATATTAGTTTATTAGAGATTAAGTTTTGTAATTTTTTATAATTTATTTTTTATGATGTTATTCTAATCTCATGATTCAAACTGCAGGCTTGATAAATTAACTAGTTGATTTTCCTTTTCCTTTTTCTAGTTTTTTTCTTTCAATTTTATCCTTTAATATCGAGTTGATTGAGAATTAGGCTACATGATTTGTTTTGATTTACTTTTTATTAGGTTATCCTCGTCTCATGACTCGTCATATGTTTGGCGATTTAATCTAGATTGATTCAAGTTATTTTTTTATGTTATTTTTTAATTAAATCTTTTTTTTAACTCATATTTCAACATTTGATTGATTGGAAATTGAACTTCATATTTTGTTTTAATTTTATTTCTACTGGGTTATTCCGATCTCATAACTTAGTTCCCGAGTTTGGTACATTAACTCGGGTTGACTTAGGTTTTTTTTAATTGTTTTTTTTTTAATTTCATCTTTCAACATTGGATTTATTAGAAATTGAGCTTCATAATTTCTTTTGATTTACTTTCTATGGGTTTTTATGGTCTTATGATTCGACATGCTGATTGACAGGTTAACCCGGGTTGATTTGAATCGATCCAATATGTTGTTGTCTCAATATTTATAAAACAAATCTCATCTTGAATATTTCTTTTCAGTCAAATTATGTTTTTTACTGGTCATCTAAGTTGTCTTTGGACCCGTCAAATTGACCAGGGCACATCGGGTCAATTCTCACATGTTTTTTAATAACTTTTCTAATAAAAATATATGAGCAATGCCTATATATATTTTTTATATTAAAAAAATTAATTCGACCCGTTGCGAAACACAAGACATCAATATAGCGTAACCACTAAATCAATGTATCTCCATTTCAGGAGTCCCCGAAGTTTCAAGTAATATTTAGAATACTAGTTATGTGACTCGTGCTCTGCTGTAGGTCAAATATTTTTATTTCCTATAAAAAAATTGTATATGCAAGTTTTTTCAACGTGTTTCTGTAGTTCAAAAAATCTAAGTTCAAATTAAATTTTTCATGCATACATGTAATTAAATAAATCGAGAATTATGTGTGTAAATAAATACATAAAAGTCATCAATGATACTTCAAAATAAAACTTGAAAAATTGAGAGACATGTAGATTGAGATTAAGATATTTAATTTTGAAAGACGAGATATTTACCATGTTGTATTTGCTAAATTTGTTTGTTAAAATAATTTTTTTATTTAAGTAAACAATAATAAAAATAGAGACACAAATTAAATTGATAGAATAAAATAAAGGGGAAAAAAACATCATGCAGGGCTGCACATATTAAAAATATTATCTGAATATTTTTTTTTGTTTTCAAAAATAAAATTCATCCATACTAAAGATAAAAAAAAAATACAGATGAATTAGAAAAAACTCTTTAAATTTAAATGTATAACTTAAAAAATAATTGTCATTCAAAAGAGACTCTTCAAACAAAATGAAAGATATAAAACGTACTAATTTAAATATAAATTAAAAAAATAGAGAAAAAACCATAAAAGGAATCATTAATTGAAAAAAAATTTTGAAATAAAAAAGCAAAGGTCGGGCGATGCTGGGCCTGACAAACTAGGCCAACACGCCTGGTCCATTTTGTTAGGGCCCGCGCGCAGCCTTGCCTTGGCAGGCCCACGCAATTGGAAATTGTTTTTTGAAAATTTTTTTTGATGACGCGTCGTCTAATTTGTCTAGAATCAGGGTTTAATTTTTTTACCCAAAAATCTATTTCTCAATCTATTTTTTACCAAAAACACCTATAAAACATCATAAAAACTATGATAAATCTATTTATTATGGCCTTAAAAACTAAAATTAACCCAAATTCAAAAATCAACCCGATCTCATATATGTTTTTTCATGAATTTTATAGGTAAAAACACCTAATATGAACTCTCATCATCAAATGGAACCATTTGACACAAATATCGTCTATTTTGGTGGTATAAATTTGCATGATTTTTAAAGTTTAAAGACTAAAATGTATTTTTTATGAAACTTATGGCACGTCACTCAAGTTTGACGTCATTTTCATTTAATTTCCTATTCTTTCAATCCTACCTTTTTATAAGAAATAAAAATTAATTGGCTTTCGATTAGGACTAAACCACTAAACAAAAAATTTAAGAACCAAATTAATAAAAAATATAAAATCTTGCACAAGTCATCCATAGTAACGTGTGAGAGAATGAATAATTAAACCTTATACAGTGAAACTCACGTCTTTTAGAATAGTACTTAATATTTTGCAGTGATTTCACTATATTAATCCCTCATTATATATAGTAACGAGCTGGCTCCATCTTTCTATATTCCACCTAATCAAGTTGACTAGGTATAAAATATGATAGAAGGCTGTGGATAGTTTGAATCATTCCTGTTATATACTGATAGATTATACTCTTCCCGAACTCTCGAAGGGTTAAACGAATAGATTATGAAGAAATGGGTAGGGATGGCCATTGCACAACATGATCACGGCCAGAGGTAGATAGCTCATCTGAGCTATTTTCTTCTGTAGATTATGGCTAACTTGATCTTCCTAGTGTTATCTGTTGAAAAATGCAACTTTTGGTAAAGGTGACGACAAGAACTGCCCCGTCCCGGATGCCCCCAGCAGCTACAGATTGCCTTCAAGAGATGCATGTATCATGTTAGCAAGTACAGGTTGCCATATATTTTGTATACGTCCCTGTAATGAAAGATGTCGAGGGAACTATGGTAATCTGCTTTGGGATCGGGCATTTATAGTCATTATTGTAAAACTTTCAAAACGCACAAAATTGACCAATTCGGCAGCGGGTTTAGCAGTTCGTTCCCTTAAAATCTGAGCCAGCTTCATCTGCTTCATCTGATGTAATACTGATGTAATACTGATGTAATATCGTTATGGTCAATTTTTTGGTCATCTCGTCTGCACCGAGACAACTTATCATCATAGTTTTCAGATTTGATTTGAAGGTTGATTAAAAAAAAAAAAAAAACTTAGGTTACTATACAAGTTAATTTACAAGTGATTGAATCAATATAAATTAATTATTTCTATTAAAAAATATCGTTTTATTTTTTTTACGTTGATCCAATTAAATTTGAAATAAACTTAATTGTTTGTACAATTAAATTTTATTAAATTATCATCTAATTGAGTTCAACTCGAATTATATCAAACTTCAAGTCTTGAGTATCTTGCCGAGTTTAACAAGAACGCACACCAATATAATATCTTGTTTTAAATTCGAGTTCTCTCCTTTACTTGCTTCCAATAATGCCTGGATAGGCGTCTCTAGTGATCTATCATTAAATTATGCAGATTGGAATAAAGTATTTTAAAATACAATTATTTGCTTCATCTCATCCGCATCGAAGACATCACACCAACTTAATTTTCATACTCAATTTCAGAACTCACCCAGAAGAACCTAAGATTATTGGATGGATTAACTTGCAAGTCATTAAATCAACTTATGCAATCAGATTTTATAAAATAATATCGTTTTATTCTTTTTTTTTATGATCACGTTAATCAACTTTTATTAAATTGATATTTAATTTAATTCAACTAGAATTATATAAGCTTTTAAGTCTTGAATTTATTGCTGAGTTGAACAAGTATGCACACCAATATAATATCTTGCTTTGACTTGTAAGTTCTGTCCTTTACTCGCTTCTAATAATTCCCAGATAAATGTCTCGAGGGATCTGACATTAAATTAGGGAGAGAGGAATAAGTACTTTCAAAAAACAATTCTCGGCTCCATTGATGGCAGTGATTTTGGCAGATATAAAAATAATTCCAATGACTATGACAGACTGCACAGTGTTTCTTGTTTTATTAGACTGGGTCCTGACAAAAACCTCGTTGACAAAATGGTGTTTCACACGATTTTAAGGATTTAAAATCTCAGTGGTCCTTAAGTGCAGACAGTTGCAGCCGTCTATGCACAGTTGAGACATGGTGAAACTATGATTGAAAATGCAACAAAAAAACAAAAGATATTTTGAACTCTCTTGATATCTAGATGTGTCTTCATCCTTGGAATTTTCCAAGGCACGAGTAGCACAATCACCAACGCCAATCGCATAAAACAGTAAAACAATAACTCAACATTTCAAGGTTGAATCTATGCCTGAAATCATCAACAAAACACCAAAACAATAACTCCATTTTGATGACAAAATTAGCTGTTTCAAGTGAGTATTACTTCGGCTCATAGTTATTAAACAAAATATTTCAATAAAAACAGGTAATCCAGTGATTACCAATAACCTAAACCCTTTTCTAAATATGGGCACTAGGTCGCATTATCATATGAGCACTAGGTAGCAAGGAAAGCCCAGTGCTTCAAATGCGGGCAGCAAATGCCCGTAGCCGACTTTAACTGCTGTACAATGTAGTTGGGCAACGTTAGTGCCTGGCTAAGCAAGCTCATGTACACTTATTATAATCGTTATCCCACACAGGTTTTAACGAACTTAATAGCCAGTATCAATAACAGCCATTTAACAACAATCCAATCCAAAAATCAGATTCCTGAGCAGAAACAAGAACAAAATCCCAACAGAACAAGTCTCATTGGCACAAACTTTATGCACACACAAGCAGGATCTGACAAGTAATAAAAGAAAATACAATTCCAGAAAGATTAAAAAAAAAAAAAAAGAGCCTCACACAGAGACAAAGAAACACCGACAAATGCTTCAAACTAGAGCATACAGCTCTGGAACAAAAGAAAACCACCTGAAGCCACAGCTCCACTTCTCAGGCAATGAAGGACATTTAGGGAGCCAATGCCAAGTCCTCCTTGACACCTTGTAATACAATATCTCTGGCCATGTATAGCAGCAAATACAGATCATCCCCTCATGCAAAAAGCAGTAAACACGCTCGTAGTTGTGGTAACAAACTGATAAAAACTTCTTACACATCATTTCAGGCAAACTTTCTACTTCGATCCAATTCCTTTCACCATCCAATTCCCACAATTTCATGCTTCTTGAAATCCCATTTCTCCCAACTCCACCAATCAAATAGAGCTTCTTCTCACCATCACTCACCAACCTAACAAATGTAACGTCCCCTGGCAATTCATTGTCTAATCGCCCCCACCTTCCACTCTCCAAATCAAAGCACACTATAGAAAATGGCTCTGAGGTGGTAAAATACAACGACCCATTAAAGAACACGCCTTCTTGACGATAATTGTCACCTAAAATTGGCTCAAAGCGATCGAACTTTTGCCAAGAGTGGACTTTTGAATCATAAACAAAAACAGAATTTGAAGAGAACTTCGAACATAGCACAAAAATCTTGTACCCAAATGACATGGACACGAAAACAAATGACTCAAAAGTAAAAGGATGACTTGGGAATTCCACAATCCTTGAAGATTTAGCCATGAAGTTGCACACAAGTAATGAACATGAACTAGGAAGAGAGAAACAAATGAGCCCGTTAGATGATGAAAGAAGTGTACAAGATGGTGAAGCATTAGAACCAGTACCAGGTAACAAAAGAGAGAGTGATAAAGCTAAGTTGCGCCAGGAGCCAACAATAGAATCATACAGAGGGAATTGCTGGAAAAACTGAGGGTGAGAAAGCAAGAGAAAAGAAGAGAAAGGAGAGCCAGAAGCTGTGTGTTTGGACATGAAAGAGGGAGAAAACAGAAGAGACTTGAAATGCTTACTAGTTGATCTCAAATTCAAGAACATTTTTAAAGGTAAGAAAGATAGAACATGCTCCAGTAGCTCCTCCGGTAGACGGCTCCAGATTGCTGGATCCATCTCTGGTAATCTTGATGGAGACTGTAGACTCTTTGGCATCATGGGCTGGTGTCAGATCTTTACCAGAGGTAGCTAGCAACCTAATCCCAGCTGTTTTGGCCTTCTGAACTAAAACGTGGGTTAAAGACAGGTACATAAGCAGGTTAGTGTGCTCCGAGGTCTCTGTACTGTCAATGAGATCCCTCATTTTTCTAAATTTTCTTTTTAATCTAATCCTTTTACTATTTCTTTGTTCATATCTTTAGTCTCTGTCATTAACAACGTTATTTACCCATTCAATTTGAAATATAATATTTGATACTTGAAAAAATTCATAAAAATAAGAAATGAATATATATAATTATAATAAAGCATAACAACAAAATCTTAAAAATTATGTCTTACCAATGATTCTTTCCTCTCACATGCAATTATAAGATTAAACTAATAAAAACATAACATTAATAGTATAATCAATTTACATTAAAAAAGTAATAAAAAAACATATATAGATTTTTGTATCCATATTTTTCATGCAAACCAGACTATTAGAAACCAAGAACACAGATTCTTATGTCTTTGATTTAAAAAACTCAAATTCATTATGTAGTTTTTAGTTATTTTTCTATTTGATCTTTTATAGAGATGGTGGTTCGATAATGAAGAGATCTACTATCGTTGTGCTAGTGTTTGAAAATTTATTTAGGATTTAATTGAGTTTCTTATTTTTTTTCAAACTAAAATTTTAAATTTTGTTATGGAGATGGAGGTGTGATAATGCAGATTGTAGCAGCGATGATTATTTTTTTTATTTAATTATTTTTTTTATTTCCTTCCACTCAATTTAATAATTATTTTTTTATATAAATTTATAATAAATAAAGATGTAATTATACATCAAGTAAAGAAAAAAAATCTATGGACTTGCTTTTTTATTTGGTTTCTTTATATATATATTTGATGATTAAAGCTTTTTTTTATTATTATTCTTCGTCTATTTCTTATTTCTTAATTTTTTTCAAATATATAAAATTATATTATAAATCAAACAATACACCTAAATGATTAAATAACACCATTGATTGATGGCGAGCGACTAATATAAGGGAGAGATTTCAAAACTGTAGGACCTTATTGAGCTAAAACCAATAGTATAGGGACTTCCAAAAGCTCATAAAAGCTGTCTTCTAGATGTGCGCGTGGCGTGTTCAATTAGTGTCTTTGGCTGCTTCGGCAGGCAAGAAAGAGAAGAGTAAAAGCCATAGACTAAAAACAGACAGGGATAAAACCCATTGACAAACTAAGCTGTTCATAGTCGTTGTTCTGATCAATTTGAAGCACAGTGGTAAAGGATTGGTTGAACCAACAAGTGGGTGTTTTACTGGCAAGTTGGCTCTCTAATTTTGCAGATAGAATCGGTCCACTCTTTGCTTACAGATTGAGCATTTGTAGATAAAGAAGAGCACCTACTATTGACCATATTAGCGAGGACACTCCTTGACGCTTTCACCCATCTTCATGACCTTCCTTTTTCTCTCCTAAAAATGGGACCGTCCACTCGGCCATATGCATATCTACTGTGTTTGACAATGGGCCATGCGCTGCTACCAGAGCCAAGACCGAGCCGAGACCTGCCAGCCAAGTCTCATAACTAGGGTATAAGTTTCTATTGTTTCAACTGTTCCTCAATTCATGTACAATTTTAACTCAGGAGTCAATATACAAAGCCACTAAAGAAGGTACTAACGAAACAAAAGAAAAGTCACTAGAGGAAGATAAACTAGGGCACGTGCAAAATACATAAAGGTCAGATATCCAGTACAAATCGATGCAGCAGCAGATGTCAATCGCTCCAGTTATCTTGATCCTCAGCTGGACTTGCATCCTGCATGTCCATGTCAAAACTCAGTGAGAAAGCAGCAACAAATGCTTAATATCAATATAACCCTTGATCTGAAGCAATAGTTGATAACTTAATCCATACAAACTAAATCAGTTCAGAAGGTCTATAACCTCGTTGGGAATCAATCTGGCCGGGGACCAAACTAGAATTTGTCTATCATTGCCACCTGTGTACAGTTCCTGGAACAATGAATCACCAATCAAGTAGGTGCTGTTGTAATATATAAATGACCAGTGAAGTGCATTTCTTACATGTAAAATCCAACAAGATCCTGCAGCATTGTATTGTACTAGGAATGCAAGGCACATGAAGTTTTTTCAAAGTTTTAATAGCAAGCGAGAAATCAGGTATCAACACATTCCATGTTTCCAGATGAAATTTTGTTTTTCTATTTTTTAAGAGAGAGCTGTGCTACAATCTTATGCAGTCTATCACTACCTTGTCGTTCTCCAATATTAGAAACCCCGCTAACCTGATATGAGCACGCACAAGTCTCTCCCTAGTCTCAGAATACTTGGAACATGTAATGCTTAAACTACTCATTTTGACTTCTGGATACTATGACTGCATGAAAAATCTAACTGGTAGCATGATAATTAAGCTGATAAAGTGATAACTAGAAAAACCTTGGGAAAATGTACAAGAATAGGATGAAACCTGATCTTGAGAACTAAACCAGCAACAGTTCACATGCTCGTAATGGCCACGAAATGTCACATACGTCTTACCCGACCAAACATCAAATGCCTAAAAAATTCAATGGAATATATTAGGTTTCAATAAAGGGCAGCGTCACATTCACATTCACAATTAAATAGAAAACACAAGGTACATCAGGAATGTTTACTTTCACAGAGGTCATGCATGGAACAAAAACGAGATTTGAATCCTGAGCTGTGGCCAACTGAATTGGCTTGCTAGTTTGTAAGCGTGCAGTTTCAAAGTTCACAAGGGTATTGCGGCCTGATTCGACATCCCACAACCTTATTCTTGAATCTGATCCTGCAATCCAGAAGCATCATGGAGAGAAAGATGGAGTCAGATAATAATTAAAAGAAAAAAGATAACTTGACATGTACATAAGAAAAAAAAAAAAACTCATAAGAGTGATTGGTTACCAGTATTAATAAAATGTCCAGCATGGGTAAAGGAGCCTTAATTGATCCTTAATAACTCGTTCGCAGAAATTTTTTTAGTTTAATAATTTTGCAAATACTAAGATCATTTTCCAAAGAAACTTCTTCAGTGACTTTCAAGAAGATGCATCCTATTTTAGCTCATTGAGTCAACACAAACACCTTCTTCAGCCACCCATCAAAACAGATATGTTAAAATACTTTAGACAACTTGAGGAAATCTTGAAGGGGCAGTCATTATGACACAAACAATATTGCTCAATTCCCTGATTTGGACAACTTCTATTGGACAAATTATTAGACCCATGACTTTATATCTCCTATCTGCAGCATCATAATCAAGGCATGAGTTCTACGTGGATCTTTCTCAAATTTCAAGCAGCCAATTAGCAGTACAAGTTATAACCAAATCCCACAATTATATCAACGAATGCAAGCTACCTTATACTCAAAATGTACAGGTTCAAATTTCATGAAGCAAGCTGCCTTATACTCAACATGTACAGGTTCAAATTTCATGAAGCATGAGTTCTACACGGATCTTAATTTTCAAGCAGCCCATTAGTAGTACAAGCTATAACCAAATCCCACAAATATATCAACGTTTGCAAGCTACCTTATACTCAACATGTACAAGTTCAAATTTAATGTAAACTCTCACTTTTAAAAAATAAAACCATATCACAAAATGGTCTGTTATTAACTTTAGGTAAATAACACAACTCAACCTGCACTTAGAAGATACATGCCATCTTCAGTTATTTTTAAACCAGTAACAGCACCATAATGTGCAGTGGCACGATCCTGACTTGACAACATCCCTGGATGTAATCGTTGCTTTAGATATCCCTTGGCTGGAACTTGACCAAGAGGTGAATGCTTTATTCCATTCCCACCACCAGATTTCTTTTGAGGCATCCTTGGTTTTCCAAGGAGATTTTGGCCTTTAGATAGTGCCTTTGAAGTTGAAACCTGAGTGATAACACCAAGATATTGTTAATAGAAGAACAGGCAGAGACATTAGTCAAAGGGTTTTCCTGTTGCAAACAATTATTTACAGATGGGGAAAAAGAGAAGAAAAGACGAGAAAACGCTTCATCGACAATCAGAACACGTGCAAGAATTACAACCCTGTATTGAGTTTTCTTGGTAGCGCGACGTGAGTGTCCAGAACATATGGAAAGAAATATTAATGAAGTTGAGTGGACGATAGCTTGCAGCATGAAAAAGCTTTGTCAACTAAGGATTTGTTTTTGGAGAATCTAAAGAAGAGCACAAGAAAACAACCTTACTCACGGCAGATCGTGCAAGCACAGGTGGCCGTCTGCCAAGCTGAGACTGGGACTGATCCAAAACAAGAAAACATCCAGCACGCCTGATATCCCAAAACCGTATGGCACCGTCACATCCCCCAGTAACCAGAACCCATTCACTTGAAGTAGACCATTCCACTGTCATAACACCATCTGCCATTAAGGAAAATAACAAAGAAGCACATAAAGTATGCATGACATAATCAAAATAAATTGAATTCATACAGCACAGATACATAAAAAAACCAGACAAATCACAAACCATAAACTGGTAAACATACCACGATGACCAGATAGCGTATGCGCAAATGCCCCCGAAGCAATATCACAGAGTCGAACTTGAACATCTTCAGTTCCAGCGGCTATTAACATATGAGAAGTTGCCAACGGAGACATTGCAGTTCTATACACCTTTCCAGGCAATTTGAAATTGATAACCATCTATACCAACATCAAATACAACAATTCAAAACCTCATAATCATAACAAAAACAATCAAGCTCAAGCGTTTGGCACTAGCACAATATACCTGGGTGGAATTTGTATCCCAAACTTTAATATAATGATCATAAGAACCAGTAACAAATAGGCCCGTGTCAATTGGATACCAAATAGCAGAAGATATGGCAAATTTATGACCATTTTGATGTTGCTTGTCAATAGTAATTAAAGACTTGTGCTTGGCAATCAGAGCTCCTTCTCCTCCCCCTTCAAAATCCGTGGCATGTTGAATATCAAAAACAGAAGCTGATGCATCTGATGCCCCGGATAATAAGTATCTCCCCTCTGTCAAATCAACCTGATTTTTCATTTATCAAAACAAAAACATGCTGCAGCAGCTTCCTCCAAGAATAACACTATATCATAGAAATTAATTGGTTAAAAAGAGAAAGAAATTTCGGGTGTGGTAAGTACCTGAAGAGAGTTGATGGAACCTCTGTGAGGGGAGACAACGTCTTTGTAATTGGAGAGTTGAAGATTAGAGATCCTGGAGGAACTGACCCGGTTCTTGAATGAATTGGGGCGGGTTTTGCCCGCTTCTCTGTCTCTGATTTCCCTCCACATTCTCGAAGCATATCTTCGGCCTAAAAAAGTACGGCCTTTCTTGCTTTCTACCTTCGAAGCTTCTTGCTTTATAATTTAGTTGAATCTTCGAAAAAATTAAAGTCCCAGTTGCAAAGAGGGGGACAGAATATTACTCCTAACTGTTGGTTGTCCAAGTTGTTTGCTGAACAGTAGCGTGGCGTGGAGTTGTATCTGGGTGGAAAGGAAGATTATCCAGTGGCTTGGTTTTGGACATGTAGTAGCCCAGTTGTGAAAATGGGCATCCACTTCGCTGTTGGCCTCACCGAGGTTGTTGCCCTTGAGGAGAGGTCATGGGGCGGCAATGGCTTTTATAATCAATTCGAGGTTTGGGCTTGTAAGAACCCGAGTTGGCCATTCTGTTGGCCTTTTCTTGCTTGCAGGCCTTAAATAGTGGTAAAACAATTCCGACTTGGAAAAGCTTAATGGTATATGTTTATCAACATGAATGGATCAGGGGGGAGATTGGAAAGATCGATGAGGCACTGGGATGATGGAGACCATAGCTGTCTGACTCGGTAAAAGATTTGCGTCATTAGGTTAATTTATGAATAACTAGGTTAACAAAAATCAATTATTTTTTTTATTAGAATGATATTATTTATTTTTTTAAAAAAAAATTACCGGCTTTAATTTATGGCCAATCAATTCGGGAAGAGCCAATCCACTAAGTTATTTAAATTTAATCGTGTTAATATTAAACCAATTTAAATTAAAACCCAACATAATGCATTCTACTTAATTAGTTGCAATTTAATTTGAATTTCATTTAATGTCACCTATATATCTTGGTGGAATCCATCTTAACTTCTATTACAATTGTTATTAACCATCTAGGTGGTGGCCTAGTGATAAGAGTCTGTGACCAAGAGGTTTGCTCTCTTTGTGGTCTCAGGTTCGAGCTCTGTGGTTGCTCATATGATAGCCACTGGAGGCTTACATGGTCGTTAACTTCAGGGCCCGTGGGATTAGTCGAGATGCGTGCAAGCTGGCCCGGACACCCACGTTAAACTAAAAAAAAAAAATTACAATTGTTATTTCTAAGCTCACGTGCTATCAAGGATCCCCCAATCTCCCAGGTCAACATGGCTCCTTTTTTTTTCATTGTTATAGACCTGACTCGAGTGCGATTCGGTTTCAAGACAGGATCGAGTGGATTTAGAGTTGATTTGTGGGCTAACAAATTTATTTTATTTTTTATTTTTTAAAAATAATAATTATAAAACAATATCATTTTAGATTTTTTTTATATGTTGCTCAAGGTTAAAAACAAATAAAATAGAACCACATTGTTTTTAATCTATCTTAACCAAACCATAAGTCATAATTAACCTACAAAACCAGACCGGGTTATATAACAATGCATTTCCCCCCCTCTCCAATACTAATGAAAAACGTCGTGTCTGTGCCTTCCAAGCTTTAATTCAGGCTTTACAATCTGTCCAGGGGAGGCATGGAAGAGGTTGGGTGGTCAAATCAGCCATTAATTGTGGATTTATGGTTGAAAGGTACTTTTTTATTTAAAGATATATTAAAATAAAATTTTTTATTTTTAAAAATTATTTTTAACATTAATACATTAAATACCTGAAAATATAAAAAAAAATTTTAAACAATACTTTTTATATAAAAAAAATAAAATTACACCGCGTCTAAACACACCCTTTAAAAAATATTAATTAGCTGAAGGATTATACACGGTGGGAAATTAATATTCGAGGTGACATAAGATGATGTGTGACTTGGGAGCGGACGACGACGACTTTCCTTTTCTTTCTTTTTTTTCTTTAAAAAGTGAAGGACTTCCTCAGAACCTGCAGATGGAAGAAATATTGGGAGAGAGAGGTCAGATACCCTCTAGGCCATGGCTCAATCTTGACAGGAATTCCTGAATTAAAAATGCACAACATGACAACAAAAGGCATCACAAACATCTGTGCTCCTGCTTCCCATCAGTCCCACTGAAACTTATTGACAGAGAGAGGGAGAGCACGTGATCTGTTTGTTCCTTTCTGAACCGATCTGCCTTTTACTTTGTCTTTCTAATCTCGCAACGTCACTGATCCAAAGGCTTTCCCAAGCTTTCGCACAAATCGTCTTGAAGCTTTCAGGCCATTTCTGCGAAAATGTTTAAAGCCTGTCAAAGTACATCTATGGACCATTTTTCTCAGATGAATGTATGTGCTGTTGCATGCAGTTATGACTCGTGAGCTGTGCTCAGTCATTGAAATCACCATAATCTGGTGTTAGCGATCTAGTCCTATCGAGTCAAGATCTGGTACAGTTCATTAGAAATCTAAGTTAGATCGGGTTTGAAATGCCAAGTTTCTTGAATTAACTTGGTGTTGAATACTGTGGCATCGCAGATTTCCGTTTACTATGTGTCAATACTCCTCTAAGTTTCCGACTTCCTTCCAAAGAGTGGCTCTACATCTCCGATCATCCTTTGTCATTGGCTGCGCTTGTCAAGTATTTGAAAACTAATCGCTATGGATATCAAAATTCCCACAATCCGCCCTCTCTCACAGTGCGACACAAAATTCACGTAGAAGTGCTCAATGTATGTTGATGGGGTTAATTAATCAGATTAGATTAATTTGAATCCATGCTCAACATATTATATAAATTCATTAAAAAAAATCAATTATTAGACCGTAAAACTAACCGTAAGATTCAACGTGGATAGATATTTTAACCTTGATGAAATATTAACATAATTAGATTTGAATGACTTAATCAAAATCTAAACAAGTTAATTTTGAGATTTTTTTATTTAATATGATATTATTTTTATTTTTATTTATGATGATATTAATTTGGATTGACATGATGATAACTATGATTATAGCTCCTATCATTAGATGATTGAAATTTTTCAAATAAGACATGAGATGGAATAGAATAGTAAAAACATGCTTTCACTAATCCGCCAATCATGCTGCTTGACATTCGGATTAGTTCCCTGCCAATTTCTTGAGCACCGTGGAGGTGCTAGAGTGATTACCGATTGACTTGGAATTTTGAGGCAGAATAATGCTTTTGAAACCACTCAAAAAAGGGGCGACACTACCACCTAAACTAGTAGATTTTTAAAAAAATCCAGTGCATAGCTTGCTAGTAGCTTGTTGCATAGTTATAAAATCTATCTGTGTCGCTTTACATGTATTTTTCAAAATCAATTCGAGTTAATTTTTTATTTTTAAATAATCAAAATAATATTATTTTGATAAAAAACTTAACGGTTCAAAATCAAGTTTTAATCAATTCAGATCCACTAAATTTTTAATTGAATTAGCAAAGTTTATTTTTATTTTTTCTTTAACTCAAACCATTCAAACCTGTAAGTAATCCAGTCGGGATCTTATAACCTTGTTCTCAGCAAGTTTCTTCTGTACAGTAAAGTTTTTGGAATGTTTGTCCCTTGCTGATGAAACAGGTCACCAAAGCAAAAGCTAGTAATATAGGTGTTATATATATATATATATTAGACCAATTATTTTTTCCTGTTCAAAACTATATATTATCGCACTGTTCAAAGCTAGCATTACAATTTACAAGTAATATAGCATTATCTCGGCTAAAACAAAACCTCCAATCTCGAATGGTGAACTGGAGACCACTTCCAACCACGAATCGATGATAGTACTCGGATTGTAGGGTCATTAGTGGGTCGTTTTATTATTAATTAAAAAGACGACTTTTTGGTCAGTTGATAAAAAGTTGTTTGTTGGGAAACGCGGTTAAAATTATTTTTATTTATATTTTGATTTTTAAAAAAATTATTCTTTTAATATAAAAAATTATTTTTAAAAATAAAAAAAATTATTTTAATATATATTTTTAATAAAAATACTTTAAAAATCAAACCCCGCAACTCTCCGAAACATCATCAGCGAAGGGTGTTCCGGGGCCCAGTCATTATAGAAGTGCACGTTTTTTCAGAGTCAAAACAAATAAAAAACGCCAAAACTGTTTGAATTCAAAATTGCATGTGGATTTTGTGTTCTGTTTGGCGGTTAACTTATTTTTTAAGATATCTTTTATCTAAAAAATATAATTAATATTTTTTTAAATACATTTCATTAATTTTATACATTGATATAAAAGATGAAAATACATATAAAAATATTATTTTAATTAAAAATCATTTTAGAAAAAAATACCTCGTATCCCATAACTGATAGAACACAATTTTTTCTTTGAAAAAATATTTCTTTTTTGTTGCTCGGGCATGAAAACTTTCCCTCAATTTTATTGTTAAAGAGGACTCTTTCCAGAAAAGACACAATAAGGGCATGTTTGGAGTTTCGTGGGATGTATTTCCCCAGATCAAGGAGTGCTCCCAATCCCTGTCCACGGAAGCAACGTTTATTTTTGTTTTTAAAAGAATTGTATTTATACGTGTTTTAAAAATATATTTTATTTAAAAAAATATTAATATTTTTTTTTATTTCACAATGCTAATATAAAAAATAACAAAAAATATAAGTTTTTTTAATATATTTTTAAGAATTGTTTTTTAAAAAAACACTTTATATCATAATATTAAATATATATAAAAATAAAAACACAAATAAAATAAAATACAATGAAGAGAGAATCTATGAAGAACCTGCACCCCTGCCACTAACGATGCCCCTGCAATACAGGTCTATTGGCCCATACCTGCAATGCCAAAATCAACCTGTAACCGTAACACCTATCAACCTCAGCAGAATAAACAAATACTACTAGTCAAAAAAAAAAAAAAACTTGATTTATTAAAGAAAATAGGAGCAACTTGACTTGACATATCTAACTCATTGCCAATTCGATTTAGAACTTGTTCATCCCCAGATTTCACAATGAATAGAACAGAGTTAACCTGATGTGATTATGTTAGAAATCCAGGTTCTCCGTGTTAAAACTTGCCAAAAACTTGTTGATATTTTCTTAAAATGATCTGGTTTTAAATTTTATTTTTAAATTGACAGGGGTTGGTCTACTCAATTATTATGACCTTGGTTTGAAATTATAATTGAAATGCATTTTTGATATATTTTTTTAAATATTTTGAAAAATAATATTTATTTTGCTTTCAAACATGCACTTGAAGAATGGTCAAAATGAAAAGGCATAAAAAAATTGATGATTCCAACCACAGTTTCACGTTGGCATGGACAAACAGGCCTAAATTAACTATGGTATAAAAATAGCTGCAGCTTTGAAATGAAGGCTGCAAATGAACAAACATCACTGGATTGATTCTGTTTATTGGTAAGTTCAATGCTCTGCCCTCTTGTATGCCTCGCCCCTTTCATTTCCTTCTTCTGTATTTAATTTTTTGTTGTTTTTTATATGCACTGGTCTCATTCTTGCTTGTCTCGTTCAATGCTTTCTCTGTCCTTCTGGGAGCATTTGTGGGCTTCTTTTGTATTGCTTTGTGTTGTTGGGGATCTGTTACTGAATGGGTCATCTTTGTTTGCTAAGGATATGTATGCATTGTTGTTTGAGAGAGACGTAATGTCGTGTGCCATAAATGGCATGGTTATAGCTTGAATAGTGTGTTTTATGTTTGAAAGAATTGGGTGAGGACTGATTTTTTTCTTCAACTTAGCCAAAAGAAATTTGAATTTCGCCGTTGGATTTGGAGAAGATGTTGTGTGCTTGCTCAGGAGAGCAATTCAAACTTGATGAACCACCGCAGTCACCGGAGTCGCTGGCAACAAGGGATTTCTCGGCGAGTGGGCTTTCGTCGAGGACAACCGGAGACCGGGAGTCTAAACTTGAGGATTTCCAAGTGGATGAAGCTGAATCTACTCTCAAAGAGGCTCTCTCATTGAATTATGAGGTGCGTGTATTATAACTTTTAACAATGACTTCCACCAATAATACAAAATTTCTCTTTTAATGTTCTCATCTTTGAATGTAATATAGGAAGCAAGGGCATTGTTAGGGAGACTTGAATATCAGAGAGGGAACTTTGATGCAGCCCTTCAGGTATTCCAGGGTATTGACATCAGTGTTTTGACCCCCAAAATGATTAAGGCAATTGTTGAAAGAATTCAGTATAGAAAGCCGCGTTCCAAAGGTGAAATTGTGCCTCCAAGTGTGATGTCTATGCATTCAGTGAGTCTTCTTGTTGAAGCAATCTTGCTAAAAGCTAAATCACTCGAGGAACTTGCGCAGTATAGAGGTATAATTTTTTTTGTTGTTTTTAATCTTGTTAGCAAGCTAATGTTATATCTCAAATGGGAAAATTTGGATGGGCTAAGCTATGCAATTTGAATTATTGGATGCTTTGTCTTTACATAACTTGTTTTTGGCATAAAACATATCTTGACCCCACACATGGGACTTCACTGGCTTGATATTGATGGAATGTTTGTATTTACAATCCAAAAACTCAAATGGTTCTGATACTAGTTCCATTCATTAGAGGCTGCAAAGGAATGCGGAATTATTTTGGACATAGTTGAATCAGCACTGCCCAATGGCATTCCTGAAGGCATTGGTGAAGACTGCAAGCTGGAGGAGATGTTTCACAAAGCATTAGAGTTGCTACCTGCTCTGTGGACAAAGGCGGGCTTGCTCGACCAAGCTATTGCTTCATATCGTAGGGTTCTCATCAGGCCATGGAATTTGAACCCACAGAAGTTGGCTGGAGTGCAGAAGGAATTAGCTTCTATGTTACTTTATAGTGCTGTTGAAGCAACACTTCCCCCTCAGTTACAGCTATGGGGTCTTGCTAGCCCCCAGAGTAACATAGAGGAAGCAATTCTCTTGTTATTAGTACTCATGAGTAAGGTGGCTTGTGGGGAAATAAAGCGGGATGAAGAAATCATGGACCATCTGACTTATGCACTCTCAATTGTGGGGCAATTTGAGTTATTAGCTGAACATGTGGAGCAGGCCCTTCCAGGTATCTATAACCGAGCTGAGAGATGGTACCTTCTTGCTCTTTGTTACAGTGCTGCAGGTCAGAACGAAGCAGCTCTGAACCTGCTAAAGAAAGTTTCTGGTTGTTCAGAATCAAAGAACAAACCACATATCCCTTCCTTTTTGTTGGGAGCGAAGTTGTGTTCCCAAGACTCAAAGCATGCCCATGAAGGCATAAATTTTGCGCGTAAGGTTCTTGACTTGGCTGATCATCAAAATCAACATTTCATTGGTCAGGCACACATGCTCCTTGGTGTTTGCCATGGGAATGCTGCAAGAATTTCCTTGTCTGATTCTGAAAGAGTTCTTTTACATAAAGAGTCTTTGAACTCTCTAAATAATGCAGCATTAAATAGGAAGGAGGATCCAGAAGTGATGTACAACCTTGGGCTGGAAAACATGCTGCAGAGGAACCTGGGTGCTGCCTTTGAAAATGCAATTGTGTGCACTGAAATGATGGCTGGAAACTCAGTAAAAGGTTGGAAGTTACTGGCCCTTGTAGTTTCCGCGGAGCAACGGTTCAGAGATGCTCAAACAGTTGTGGAGATTGCTTTGGATGAGGCTGGGAGGATAGATCAATTTGAACTTCTTAGGTTGAAGGCTATACTACAAATTGCTCAGGAACAGCCCAAGCAAGCAATAGAAACATATAGAATATTGCTGTCTCTTATTCAAGCACAGCGGGATAGCCAAGCCAAGAACCCTGAACAAGCGCATATCTTTAATTCTGAGGTATGTCTTCTTATGTCCTTTGTCATCTCTCATCTCTCATCTATAGTCATGAGCCAGGTTTAATATTTAAGGTCGGATGAATTTAAGAAATATAAATGTCACAAATTTAGCAGTAGTATACCAAGTTTTGAATATGCATAGATAATGTTAGTTTGTGCCATATGTCAACTTTGAAGATTTATCTCAAATCATCCTGACATCAATTTCACTAGCTTTAGTGATGCTACAATTTTAGGCAACCAACAACTCTGGAGGAAAAATGTGCTGAATGTTGTCCTCCTTTGCAGGTACTTGCAGAAAGAAACTTGGAACTGGCAGCATGGCAAGATTTGGCAGACATTTACACAAAAATTGGCTCATGGAGTGATGCCAAAATTTGTGTGGACAAAGCCAAGTTAATGGAGCTTCACTCTCCTAGAAGTTGGCACGTGACAGGTTGGTTACTGTCTCTGTAACTTAGGCACGTCAAGCAAAACTTTCTATAGACGTCTGTCTACACAAAGAATGTCCTTAAACATGGTAGCTTTAAAAAAATCGATTTCTCATGATTTTGCAGGAATGTTATTTGAAGCTCAATCACTGCACAAAGAAGCCCTTGTTTCCTTCTCGGTTGCATTGTCGGTGGAACCGGATTATATACCAAGCATTGTTGCAACAGCAGAAGTCTTGATGAAGCCTGGTACTCAGTCATTTTCCATTGCCAGAAGCTTTTTAATGCATGCGTTGAGATTGGACCCCACAAATCACGAAGCATGGTTAAATCTTGGGTTGATTTCAAAAATGGAAGGCTCTTTAAAACAAGCGGCAGAATTTTTTCAAGCTGCACATGAACTCAAGCTGTCAGCTCCCATTCAAAGCTTTCTGTGATGTCTATTTCAATTATTTTATGCAGCATATCTGGACAAGGGCACACTGGCCTAGCGACTCATGCCTAGCGCTTATTCCACTCATAGTTTAGTTATCAACCCATTTGATTAAATTGTATAGCAATCCTGCTGGATCCTCGAGCGACTTTGTTTATAGCAAAGTTTATCTAATAATGACTTCCAGCGGTTCAGAGGAATGAGAATACATGGCTAAAAATTTCCCCTTTACCATGTGAATTTGATCAAATTAACCCTCCTACCATAAATTGGACCAAGTCATAATGACAAAAATTGAAAAGCAAAAATCTCAATGAGGAAACTAAAATATTCAATGGCATGAAGACATTATACTCAAGATTTCAAGCAAAAACAAACCCATTATACTCCAATAAGAGCTCAACTAACTGTTATGTTCTTCAGAAAAGGGGAAAATTTTTTTTTGTTATCCGATATAACAACATAAACATCACGGATGATCTACTATCATGGTATAATCGGACCATTCCACATTACTTCTGTACAACATATGTCATCATCAGAACAGTAAAAAAAAAAAAAAAACTGGCGATAAATATTGACATTTGGGATGCAGCATCTGTTGCAAAGTTATTGACAAAGCGCCTTCAGAAGGTGAGAAACTGGGAAGGCAGAGAATGTGGTTGAATTCTATCAAATGAACTGCACGGTTGAAAACACTGATGAGAAACTAGGAATCAATTTCCAGAACTATAAAGAGAAACTCCTCGTTTTGTAAAAAAACAAAGGAGTAACTAAGATTGTGCTTGGTTAATGTTCCAAGACATGAGTAGATACAAAAGAGACAGAAACGTGTGGTTGAAGAGACAAAAAAACATAAATAAACATGTCCCTGAAATAGTTTTGAAGTGAATTTCAAGATAATTTTGAAGTAAATTTCTACTTTCAAAAGAAAGTACAAGAGACATGTCCTCTCTGTCTCCTCTATCTCCATCTTTTGACAATAACTAAATGCTATCTAATAGAAATAATTGAGGTGATATGCTCTAGAGAAGATTTTATAAAACTGCAGCCAGTATGCTCTCATGGACTAAGAATTTCTTAGGGATGGAGGATAACATGCTAGTCACAGGTAAACATCAAAATCAGAAATTCTAAACAGGCCTTGCTCAGGTCCATATTATCACCATTTAACTCCCCAATTCTGAGACTTGTCTTCATAGATTGCCCGTGACTTAGACTTGTATTAATGAATGATGCATGCCAAGGAAACAAAAATTCATCTATATGAGGAAAGATCAAACATAAAATGTTTATATTCATAAAAATGTCCCTTAAAACCTTCAAAGTTAGAATTGACTTACTTACGGAAAAAAACCGCAGCTGTACCAAGGACAGATTCTAGCTTCAACTCATCTGCCACTGCATCATTATCACCAACCAATGAGATGGTCAAACTTTCATGTTGTGTTAGTTCCCTTGACAAAATAGAATTATATCAACTGGGTTAAGAACCCATTTAAAGATTCCATATCAAAGAGCAAGTGCATCTTGGCTACAGATTAAGAAACAATGGCATTAAAAGGGGAAGCATCAAATTCCTCAATGTCTCTGTTAGGGGTTTTTGAAATTTAACTGCTATAGCATTACTGCCATTTATTACAACCAACCAAGAAAATGAAAAACATTTCAAACATAAAACCTTTAGAACCGGTTCGCCTTTGTTAGAATTTGCAGATTGCTTTGCCATCCCCTGTAGCTGCGCCCGTGCAGCTCTTCCTGCTGCAGATTTTTCAAATTGCTCTTGCCTGCTAACAAGGTAATAATCTAAATGTTATAAACGAAGGAAAAATACCCTTCTAAGATCATTTGAATTGCTTCAAGTTCATTTCTTAGTGAGATTATCACCATTGTTTTCCAAGCAGCAAAAAACTTGCCTTCCAATAGTATGGATAATCACAACATCCTAGAGAAAATCCTACCCTCATGTGCCAACTAGTTACCAATGATTGGAAGCGCTAAATCAAACAAGATTAAGTCTTTACTATTGTCACAAAGCAACACACTCAATTGAAGCATTGCATAGATCAGAAATAGCCCAAAGCAATCCATATTTTTGGCCAACAACACTTTTTTTATTATTATTTAAAACAAAACTCCGGCTTCAAATCCTAAAATACAACCCCCCATTGTTTTATACCACCTGATTTAGAGTCCAACTCAGAATCTGAATACAGGAACTAGTACAAATTTCTGAGCTTTAAGCATAAATTCATAGGAAAAATTTTGAATTGGCATTAATAGCCCACTACTTGCAATTGAAAAATTAATTAAAGCATCTAAATTACATATAAAATCCACCAAAACCAGCCAAATTTTATGCAAGTTGTTCATTGAAACGAGATAAAAAAGAAGATTAAAAAATGGAGTCGAGGATCCAACGATTACCAAACAGTATGTATCCAATAGGATCAGTTGAGATTACCGTTTCTGGGCAGCTTCGGCTGCTTTAGCACGAGCTTCTTCAGAGGCCAATCTCTCTTCTTCTCGTCTCTGTTTCTTGTTTCCTCCGTCGAAGCAGGCGAAGCACGATAGCCCCATCTCTCCCCTCCCTCTCTGCCGAACCCAATGTCACTGTGTTTTTACAGTTTTCGCCCTTCTTTGTAGATTGCGGATAAGACTATTTTTATTCAGGCTTTTACAGGCAATCACCGCGTGCCGCGTTTTTAACAAGGGACCTCCTTGTCTTTTCATATAGTTACCAGGTTCACTCACACGTTTACTTGTCGTCACCTTAATTGGGCTGATTAAGCCCGGCGTTAGCCCATTTATAGAGTACCGAAACGGTGCATTTTTTAGGCAATAAAAAAGCACTATAAAAAACAAGAGAGGCAAAATCACGTATGAGAAAGAGGGATGACAAATTTAACTACGGATACTAAACCCAACCAACCTGAAATGGTGTTTTATGGTTGGTGTTTTATGGTTGGGTTTAGTATCGTAGTTTTATATATATATATCATTTTTATTGTCAAAAACACTATTCACCCTTTCATATTTTACTGTGAATTACTATAGTGAATTTTTAAAAATTCTCAATTTGATCTTCGAATCTTTTCTTTTGCATAATTAAATTATTTTGAAACCAAACTAGAACCCGATTGCATGTTTTTTTTTCATAAGGGAGAGTTGAGTTGAAAGAAAAGGGACTGAAGTGAAAAAAACAGGAAACGTAGATGACACATTGAGAATTTTTGTTAAAAATTCATTTGAGTCCTCTATATTTTTTATCTATTGGGTTACTGGTCCTTGGATATTTAAAAAATTCAATTTTAGTATCGAGCTTCATTTTACTCATTTTTCAATCTTTTTATGGTTGGACGAGAGAGAAGAGGTCATCGGATTCCGGTTTAGAGAGAAAAAATGTTTATGGTAAGGAATTTAGCCACCAAAACAATTGTTTTTTTTTCGTGTCAAATGGTTCTATATGATGAGGGAAATTAAGATTATGTGTTTTTTTTACCTTGAAAACACCTAACAAATCAGATCTGAGCTCGGAAAATATCTTTTTTATTTTGGGTGGATTTCAGGTTTTAGGGTAATTTTTTAATGTTTTTTGTGGCCATAAATTGGTTTAACAAGGTCTCTAGGGTACTTCCTAAGTGTTTTAGAAAAAAAAAATGCTGAAAATGAGTTTTTAGATAAAAAAACAAAGGATCTTGTTTTTCCAACCACCACATTGCTCGGATTCAGGGGATAAATAAACGACGCCTCAATTTATTTTTCTGATGCATGGGGAGGATGCCGTGTCGTCCTCCCCATTAAACTTAAAAAAATATAAGCTTCCACGCGGGCCGTTGCTTGATTGGGTCGGGCGCTAAGCTTGACTTGATTCCTTTTATTTATTTTAAAAAAAATAATGCATTAGTTGATATTTTTTCAAATAAATTTTGAGTTTATATTTTAATTATTTTGTGATATTTTTTTAATGATATTGATTGTGTTTAGTTTTAAAGAGGTAGGAATGATCCGTTTGTGATTTTTTTAAATTTTATATAAATTAAATTTATGTTTTTTTATATTGATTTTTTTATAAGATTTTTTATATAGACATCCTTGCATTTTTTTTGTTTTTTATTCAATAAATTTTATGTGTTTTTCTGTTTCTATTAGATTTTTATGTGTTTTTCTATTACAAATTATTTTGATAGAGAAATTCATTAAACATAATAAGATAAATTACCTAAGTAGTGATGTTAAATATTTTGATCTTTATTTGTTGCTTAATTTTTTACAGCATCTTAGTATTAGAGGTTTGTATTTTGTTTTGTGATTGTATATTTTTTATTATTATTGTAGTTAAATAAAAAATAGTTTTGAAAAAAATTATTTAATCCCACTAGAGTCCATAAGTCGGTTTATAGGTTTGATGTGCTAGCTTGTATTACCCAATTCATAAGTTTAATGAGTTCACCTACTGGCAGGATATGGTTTTTTGGTTTTTGATCGGTTAATTGTTTTTAATTGATTTTATTTTTTAATATTGAATTGGTTAAGAAATAAAATACATAATTTTTTTGTTTTTGCTTTCTTTAGAGTTATTATTTTCTCAAGTAAATTTTTATTTTTAGGTTAGTGTTCAATTTTGTGACCACATATTTTTATCATATAATAAAAAAAATTATTAAATTTAATGGTTGGACTTGTGGCGTACATATTGCAATGGTTGGAACTGCATTTGACAAATTTGGGCAAAGTGAAAAAACATCAATGAGATAATTTGAGATCGTATTTCACTCATATACGTTTCCCACATGCATCCTCTCTTTTTTTTTGTTCTGCGCACAGAACTTTTATTTGTTCATCTTCTAGAACATGATAATGGAGGTGGAACTGTTTTTCAAGTTAAATTATCAGTTTGAGTTGAATTATTGCTTCTTTTGGTTCTCAAAAAGCACTCCTGATGGAATGTCGTCACCTTTTCTGTAACATGCCACACTTTTTGTTCAGCAGGGATCTCGATCGAGGGCCGATTATGAGATCACCTGGGCAAGGATGGCTTCTTCCGGAATTCAAGAAGTCAAGTACAAGAAAGTAGAAATTAAAGGGGGCGGCGGCGGCAGCAAGGGGACACTACAGAAATGGAGCTCCCAGGCATGAACGTCACATGTCTCAATTCAGAGCTGATGATGATACACGCCGGAAGAGGTTCAAGGTCAGAGAACAACAACTCTGTTATTGGCTGCATGAATTAATGGTTCTCTAGAGTGAATTACGCTAATAATTAATATCGGAATATTTTGCTCCACTGGCTAATATAATAACGTTGACTTCCTTTCATCAAACTTTAAGTCCCTTAACTGTAGCTGCAATCAAAGTCAGTGCAGGAGTAATGGGGACGCCTAACGTTGCAAAATGTCCACATATCGGGTAGAGAACTAGCATCGTCATATCAAGAATTTATAAGTTTTTGTTCCCTTCTCCAATATATTTGTACCATGTAATTGTTATTTGGAATTGCATTATTTTTTAAAAATAATTTTTTATTTAAATATATATATATTTCTTT
>Ga0307517_10002291_pt1 | contig 30884 bp, 21 predicted proteins | sample 23_EM_MG_FD_194515 | JGI IMG/M metagenome (GOLD analysis project Ga0307517, IMG submission 194515) | Populus trichocarpa ectomycorrhiza microbial communities from riparian zone in the Pacific Northwest, United States - 23_EM | ecosystem: Host-associated > Plants > Roots > Unclassified | place... | reverse complement strand
TTTTGGCTCAAGAGTGCCGTCATTAAAAATCTATGGAATATTCAATTTAAATTAAGTCATCAAATTCTCATCCAATATTTGTTAAATAGACATTAATAAATTATAAAAGTTTTAGTATAATAATGTATGGTAAAATAGGTTTTCTAACATTAACATTTTTTTATTTTAAATTCAATGTTTAGAATTTTTACAAGTATTTATTCTAAGTAATACCAAGTTATATAAAAATAGAATATGAAAGCTTACCCACACCAATGTGAGTCATTTGATAATAATAATAAATAAAAAATAAATAAAGCTGAAGACAAAAACATTGCTTATAAACTAATTTTATTAGTTAATGTAATAGTTAGTGAAATGATATCTTTGCCATGTCCAAGAAAAACAATTATCTTTAATTTAAGATTTTAGTTTTTTATACGGTATATTAATAATTAAAGATTTGTATAGAGATATAATTATTTGTTTAATTTTTATAGTACAATAAAATAATCTAATCATTCTGTATATTAAAAACTTTAAAACTAGCTAAGAGAGCTATTATGGTATTTTTTAAAAAATATAATGAAATGATAAATTTGTTTCTAGAATAAAAAAAAAAATCAAGCCATGTATAGAGAGAGCATTTTGATTTTTTCATATAGTTTGTCAGTGAATTTAAGTATCATTGAGGGCACTTTAGCCTTTTAAGTTCAATAGATTAATTTTTTAATCTAAAAAGTTGTTGGCCTACGAGGTGGCCATATATTTTGAGCTACCCATATATTTTGAGCAACGCATGCAGCGCCTCTTGGTGAATGAAATTGCCTTTCTAGTATGTCGTTGAATGCACTATTATGTCTTTTTTCTAGTGGTGCAACGTGTGTCGGTGGAGATATAGTGATTTATTGCTAGTAGTTCTTTCTTTTTTTCAAATAAAATAAAATAAAAATAATAAAACTTAATATTTTTAAAAAGTAATTAATGTTGCCACACTTAATAGGAAATTCAAAATTAGTTAGGAATCTACCAAACACATGAAAAACATCACAAACAAGGTTGATCGAAATTAATACAAAATTGTTAGTAAAACTCCATGACCCAAATAAGAGTGGATTGTGCCCCTCTTATATATGGATTAAATGTATCAAGATCTGCTCTTGATGCTCTAAATGATTCCCATGTTTAGTCTTGGTCAAAACTTGTACAATTAATCCATTTAATATTTTTTTTAATGTTTTTGCTTTGGACCTGATGGGCTCATTTGAAACATGTAATTCATTCTTGGTGTTTATGAACCGAATCAAATGAGGTTTTGTGAGTTGTGTTAAAAAAAAAAACATGTTCTAACATAAGTTATCCAAAAAGATACAATGAATAACTAAGATTTAAGTATCTTTACGAGAAGGTCTTTAATTATGATGGTCTGTTAGGCACTGCGTTTTAAAAGTATTTTAAAAAAAAATTAATTTTTTTTACTTTAAATTAATATGTTTTTGATGTTTTCAAATCATTTTGATTTGCTGATTTCAAAAATGATTTTTAAAAAATAAAAAAAATATTATTGACATACTTTTCTGAGTGAAAAACACTTTGAAAAGCAACCGCAACCACACTCCCAAACACGCTCAGGTCTTTTGTTTCAATATTTTATTGGCTTTATTTTTAGCGTGTTTGAGAGTGTGGTTGCAATTATTTTTTAAAATGATTTTTACTTAAAAATATATTAAATAATATTTTTTTATTTTTTTAAAATCATTTTTTATATTAGTACATCAAAAATAATCTAAAAACACAAAAAATATTAATCTAAAGTGAAAAAAAATTCAAGTTTTTCAAAAGCAGTTTTAAAACATAAAAAAAAATAATACATCATGACTGGCACAGTAAAAAATAATATTATTTTAATAAATTTTTAAATAAAAAATATTTAAAATTACTCTAAATTACAATTTCATCATCATGATAGACAGGCAAATGTCCAAGTGCCCGCCCACACCGAAACCTTCCCCAAAACTCCAAAGATGAAGATAACGAAGGTCTCTTTTGCTCATTCGAAGCTCTGCTTCTCTTTCAGCACACTACACAACACTCACTCTCCCTCCATACTTCACCAATATCTTCCCCTTACAACAAGTTAAATGAATCCCTAAGTGCAGAGCCAAGAAAGAAAAAATATGCCCACCATTTCTTCCATACTTACTACCACTAACATCCTCCTTTCTTCACACCCTTCAACTTCCACTCATCCTTCCAAAGTCTCTTACTTTCCCTCATTGCACCCTCCCCTTTTCTCCAAATCTCTTTCATGTCCTTATCCTCTATGTAAGTTTTTAAGAAACCCCAAGAGAATAATTTCTTTAAAATCATCTGAAGCAGAGGAGATATCTTCAACAGAAGATGAGTGGCTACAAAGACTCCCTGACAAGAAAAAGCCTCTGTACTCTCATAGCTTACCTTGCATTGAAGCTTGGTTGAAGGATTTGGGGTTTTATCAAAGCAAGGAGGACCGTGCTATTTGGTTTATTGAGAAACCTGATTGGCATGCTCAGTTGTCACTTGATGTCACTGATCTTTTTATAAGGTAAAGTTGGGTTTTTTTGGTTTTGGTTTGTGGTTTTACCCTCTGGGTTTTTGTTGTTTTGTATATTTGTGTTGAGGTTGTAAAGGTATGTGATTAATTGCTGTCAAGTTTTGAACTTTGCTTATGGTCATGAGGTTTGGTGCTTTGCCACTGGTGTGGTGTATTATATTTGATCTAACTCTTACTGTGAATGGTTACCTGATAGGTGCTTTTGCATCATGTTGATAACTTGGTTTCATTTTTATGATTATGTTGAGTGGTTTCTACATGTAATTTAAATCTCTTAGAAGAAGAAGGAAACTTGTGCTTCTATGGACAAAAATGGTGTTCATTTTGATTTGAATCGGTGAACAACAGATGTTGTGGGTGAGCTATATCGTAGCTATCATTAAATTATGCCTGGTGGTTTTGGATAGTTTTCTATGGCTTTTGCTGTAATCTGACAAGTCACCGTGTGCTTTGTCATGGCTATTGCTCAAAGTTTGTCTGTCCATCTTGGGCAACATAATCCCAATGGAAATTATTTGTATAATGATGGAATTGATATATTCTTGTTAGTGCTGGGAATTCTGCTGCCCAGAAGAGAACATAATCGAGGAAAAGGATCTAGCTGGTCCCAACTACTTTGACTCTAGGGATGTGGTGAGGTGAGATGAGTAAAGGGACTACCACCATATAATAATTTTGGGTGATGCAATGAAAACCTTTCTAAGCCTGTAAAAAGCTGAAGAACCACTGTTAATAGCTAGCCATTTTATCTTCAAAACATTACATTGTATCCACATTTCTCCTTAATTAGTCTTGTTGTAATGTGTGAAACAATCTAGCCAGTATGATAGTGGTTTGCTTCTGGGGAAGAAGAAAAACATGGTGTGCGAGGCTTGCTTTTGGGGAAGAAGAAAAACATGGTGCGGAACAATATTATTGAAATATTGGTAGTTTATAGATGACTCGAATGAATAAATTTGTTGTTGTTTCAATCAGATTAGCAGTGCTGCAGTCTGCAGCTATGTATATAGTAAAGAATTGAGTTTCAGGATTAGCAATTGTAAGTGTGAATTCACTTTTTGTGGAAGGAGCAATGGGGGCAATTGATGATGGAAGATTTCTAAAGGTGACCAGTTTGTTTTGCTTTGGATAAATTGTGCGTATAGGAGGTGAAAAGCATGGTGCTGCTAGAGTTAGAATTGGATGGATGGTTGCATGACATATACCCATACAATGCAGATAATAAGTTATAGGACTAACAAAAGTTTCTTTTTTCATGATAATGTAGAAAAGTAGTTTCATGCTCATAGATGATGCAAATAAAAGGATTCAAGTAAGAGCAAAAGCTAAGATGGATTAGTGATTATGTGAAGGAAATTGGTATCAAATATGTGAGAAATTGGAGGCAGTATCAATCAATGGTGACAGGGAAGTTAGCAAGTGTATTATAGCTTGCAGATCAATTGGTTAACATTGATTCAATTTGGGCTAGCCAGAGTCCTTCTAAAATTAATGACAGAAACCCTCCTTTTCATATCTGTGTTGTGTTCTTTAAGAAAATGATTTCTCAATTTAAACAGCAGCTTCCATATTCTTGGATATTGTCTATCTTTGACTATGGTGATGATGAGTACAGGCCTTTGAACTTTTGATTTTACCAAACTTTCTCCACCATCAAGTCTTCTAAAATATTAGGCAAAGTAATTACTTTCGGGCAGGTGCCGTTAGAGAACTAGGTGGTCATTAGGTGCAATCTGTCTTTCTTTCCTTGCTAGGTGCAAAAGGCTCTTTGTCGGTCTTGATGCTGAGAGCTAGAGTTCATCCAATTCCATATGTGACAGACTTTTGAGAACATTTGAATTTGACTGCTACATTCAAGAAAGCTTTCAAGGTAGCTGACGCTCCTATTCAAGAGCAAGGCCAGTGCAACGATACCATTTCTCACTGAATCTTGGTTGATTTTCAATAGAGGAAAAGGGATGATGGAGAGGTCTGGATAATTTTAAGTGCAAAACAAGGTTCAATTCGTGATGCCGCTTGCCTGAAAGTTCACTTTTCCCTACCCTCCCTTGCTATTCAATTATTTGAACGCTCAACCTGACAGGACTAACCAATTGATTTATCAAATTCCACAAACTAAGATATCATCGTTTATCCAGGGTAGTTAGATTTTGCTCTTGGAATGGATTCTGAGATGCTCATTTGATGCAAAAGGGAGGAAATAAGTCTTCATAGTAAGTTACGCATTTCATCCTTTTAGTTTTATTGCTGGGCTAAACAGATTGTATCTTGTGATGCAGGTACTTGAAGAATGGACCAGGGAATCTTGAAAAGGATATGGAGAGGAGATTCAGTTACGCACTGAGTAGAGAAGATATAGAAAATGCCATTCTTGGAGGACCATAGAGTCAATGAATGCGATCATTGCATCCTTTGAATGGTCTCGTTATTTATTCATGGGAATATCTCATAGGACTTGCATGGTGCTCATTCCTCATTCTGGCACATGCCCTCCTTTTTTTGTTTTATTTTTCCTTTGATGTATCCTAACTTGCCTAATCCTCCTTAATGGGCTTTGATGATTGATAAATGCCTGACGCTCTTGCAAAAATGGCCACTTTTGTTGAATTGCCCAGCAAAACTTGATATTTGAATACAGTTACAAAACTGGTGCTAGGAACTTCTGTTTCTCATCCTTCTTTTATCTCCCTTCCTAGCCCTACAGTATTTTGTGATACGTCAAGTCCTACTCATACCTTGTCCTGGAACCATTGTCTTTGCTGCCAGCCTCGTAGTGATTCTGCTGCATGAAATAAATTTCAGCTTCAATGTGATTCTGCTGTGTGTAAATGAGACCAGTACTCCATCCCAAGCTGTCCAAACAGTGAACCTTCCGTCTTCATTAGCTTTGTTGGCTCATCATACGCCACTACTTTTCCTGAAATAGATCACAAACAGCTCACTGGTGCATCTTGAATTTTGTTCTGATATATCTCCACATGAAGTTCTCACAACAGTTGGCTCACTTTCTCAAGTGTTAAGTTCTGTTCTATCTTCTGCTACTCCAGAAAGGAGACCTATGACATTATATGAATTGACAAAAAATGGCATACTCACCCCAAATCCATATTGAAATTGAAGTGCATTAACACATGAATTAAAGGTATGAAACTCACCATCTCTAATGGAAAGTACCATCGAGCAATCCATCACGGTTGCTCTCCTATGAGCTACTGTGATCACAGTGCGATCTCAAAATTCAGTCTGTATAGTTTTCTGTAAAATCAAGTCAGTTTCATTGTTAATAGTTTTTACTGATTATTTGGATTGTTTTTATACCTACCAATATAATCGTGTTATATCAAATTAATTCTTGAATAGTTTTATTTTTTTTTCTATTAAAAAAAACATTACAATGCCTAAACATATTTTTTTAGTATTAAAAAAAAATTAATCGGATCCGCCAAGCCAATAATCTAGTTAGACTTTATAGCATATCTTGAAGAAATGTCTGGAAGCATTTCTTGAAGGGTCTAAAACAATTTTTCCCTTCGAAGAGCAGATCTTCAGATCTCCCTGACACTATTCTGATTCAATATCTCCCATTCATAAGATCTTGGATGGGGTTTTCGGCTTTCTTGACCTCTTAAACAACCTGCTTTCTGGACAACTTGATGTATTGTATGTTGAAAGATAGAAAGTTATATTTTTCAAGCTTTAAAAATTACAAGTAAAAAAACAACTAAAAACTCTGATTTGATAAATTTGAATGTTAATAATAATAATAATATGATTAATCTAATCTAAAAATAATCTACAAATTGTTTAATAGTAGTTAAAACCAACATAATTAATTAATGAAATCCAAATTAAATAAAATTCTGAATTTTAATTAAAAAAATTAGAAAAAAATTTATTCGTGTTCTTATAAAAAAAAACACCAACTTCCTTATTGTTTCATGCATTTAAAAATCTATCTGTTCTGAATTTGGCTAACAATTTTAAATGGTGATTATTTTTAAAGTATTTTTTATTTAAAAATATATTAAAATATTTTTTAAAAAAATTTATTTTTAATATCAATACATCAAAAACATAAAAAAATAATTAATTAAAAAAAAATAAAAAAAATTTCAAACCTTTTTAACTCGAAATTCACACCATGAGATTGCCTTTGTTTACTCAAACAATGAGTTTACACAACAACAGTTTTTCTCTTTTTTTTTTTTGTGTGGAGAATTACCATATTTATTGAAAAATTGCTGTGCCTTGGAATTTGCAGACCTAAGTGGCAATAAACTGTACGGATAGATGCTTGAGATTAAGAGACTCGTTAAGATTAAAGAAGATGAAAGTGAAGTGTAATATAACACGAGCACTTGCATCGTGACTATTACTATGAAAATAATTAGCATTCACCGACTTAAATGCATGAAAGAATTCATGCTCATGATGGTGGATGCAGAGGAAAGATTAAAGTTTGTGGACTCTCTCTCCATATAAATATTCTTCAATTTTCACCTCCGAGGAATAAGAAGAATTAAGCTCTTGAAACTCGTGGAAAATGGCCAATTATATTCAATTGCCCCGTAGAAATTAGCAAGCTTGATGTTTGAAAACAGGTCAGAACACAGTGTTGTTGCAATACTATAGATCCTACTTCATTCCCGGCCCTGGAATATCCTTCTTTTTGCTGCCAAGCCAGTGCGAATTGTGAAGATACATGAGAAATAATCGTCAGCTTGAATGTGATTCTGCTGCGTGTAAATGAGACCAGTACTCCTTCACAAGCTGACGAAATACCGAGCCTTCCTTCTTCATTAACTTCGTTGGCTCATCGTACTCGACTAGTTTTCCTGAAATGCAACAGAAACAGCTCACTGGTGCATCTTGGAATTTCTTTTGATAGCTCTACATTAGTCTCTTTCTTGAGTGATAAGTTGGGTTTTATCTTTTGTTTTATGAAATGGAAGCCAAGTAGAGGTTTGGCAATAAATCTCTTTGTAGCTCTGGTATTTTGGGGTGAGGCGACTCCAGAAAAAGAAGCCTCTACCAATGTTTTGCACGGCATGGATGAATGATCAGCTCCTACATTTAACTGCATTAAGAATTTCTAGATGCGAGTATCTTACAGTGGGCAACAATTTACAGCGAATCAGCCAAGTCACGGAGGAGCAGGACACAAATCGATATTGAAGAGCATTTTTTAGATAAAAATTGAAGCAGGCAAACCTACCATCGCTGATGGCAAGCACCATTGTGCAATCCATCACGGTTGGTATCCTATGAGCTACTATGATCACAGTGCAATCCGAAAACTCTGTCCGAATAGTCTTCTGCAAAATCAAGTCGGTTGCATTATCAATTGATGCAGTTGCTTCATCAAGCACCAATATCCTACTTCTCCTCAAAAGGGCACGACCCAAGCAAAATAGTTGTCTCTGCCCCATGCTCCAATTTGATCCGTCTTCCACAACTGTAGCAGGTTGCTCATCATTGACTGAACATTACAATCAAAAGAATACATAAACACATTATTTACTCTATATATGAAAGAAAACATACCTAAAGAATCTAAACCCTGGTCCTTCTCCTGAACAGCCTCTTGAAGCTGACACTTTCCCAGAACCTAAAAAATTCGAAACAGAATTTTCAAGTTAGAAAGCTTGCCGATAGAGAATGTATGCCTCATTTAGTGGTTTATTGGCAATCGTCACTAGATTGAATGTGTGCAACGAATCAGAAAGTTACCTCCCATAACTCCTGGTCAGTATGTTGTGATAATGGGTCCAAATTGTATCTCACAGTCCCGTTAAAGAGAGTAGGATCTTGTGGTATTATTCCAAATCGTGATCTCAGATCATGAAGTCCGACCTTAGAGATGTCAATGCCATCTACAACGATTTTTCCTCCAGCTGGTTCTACCAGTCGAAATAGAGCACCAATAAGAGTTGTCTTCCCACTGCCGGTTCGACCAACAATACCAATCTTGTGTCCTCCTTCAAACGTGCAACTGATTCCTTGAAGAACTAGCGGCGTGTCAGTTCTATATCTGATCTGTTTGATATTTGAGCTCTTTCAGTATGTTAGCCCTTATAAGTTGTTTCATTAAACACCAATAAAACATAGACGTAAAACTTACCTGCAAATCACAAATATCCACTTTACCCACTGCTGGCCAATTGGATGGAGGACGATTATCTTCTATCACCTCAGGGGCTTCACTTGGTACATGTATGTATTGATTCAGCCTTTCAACTGAAATGATGTAATTTGCTAACATGCATTGGTTTTGGATCGAAGACACCATGGAAATATTTAATGAAAGTCCATAGGAAAGTGCCATTCCAATAAATCCTGCAATAATGGAAGTTGATATTACTTTAATTATTGTATACCAGTGTCAGAACTAAGAAGTTCCTAATATTTTATTTTATGTTAAAAAACAGTTGACAAAAAGTGACGAATGTCCTATATCTCAACACGGAAGTTTATATATGCTCACCAGAGCTAAAAGTTCCTGGAGGAAGCAAAACCATGCAGAGTGCTGCAGAGGCAAGGACACATGCACTGAATGTTTCAAGGCGTTGAATCAACCACTCATTTGCAGCAAAATTATGAAAGAAAGGAGTAGAGTTGATGTCAATGAGGTTAAGGTTTTTTTCAAAGAAATGTTCTTCCTCCTTGAAGGCCCTTATTGTCATGGCTCCTGCAACAGATTCAGCTAAATGATTTGCCACTAAGGACTTGGTTGTGCCATTGATCCGCATCATCTCTTTAGCAGAGGCAAAGTAATATCTCTGTAGATAAGAACCACATAATCTTCAAATCCACTTTATAAAGGTAAAAACCAACTTCAATGGCAGTGCCCCTCAAAAGAAAGAGATCAGAAACGAATATTGCCACTATTCAGTCATACAATCAATGAATAAAAACCACTACTATAAGTGCATAACAAGAATACCTGTAAGCGAATAGCCAAATAAACCATTGGTATGGAGATAAACAGGATTTGCCAGGTAATAACAGCCAGTACTCCCAGGTTACTATACGCGTTTGTGGTTGAACCAACAACAAAGATGAAACTGAAAGAAACATCAAGATCGACAATGCTCAGGTCTGACGCAACCTATGAGACATAAAAAAAAACACAGGACCAGATCAATTAGCTATGCATCATCTCTCGTGAAGAAAACAACAATTTCTGGGTGAGATGCTAACCCGACTCAGTATTCTTCCAAGAGGTGTGGAGTCATAGAAAGACATAGGTGCACGAAAAAGAGAATTTAGTAGCTGGGAAAATAATGACTTCGATGATTGAATACCCAAAACAACTACAAATATAGATCTACAGAGCAAGAAAAGCATTGAAATAATTCCGATACACAAATAGACCGCGATTAACCGCAATGTGCTAATATGAGGATCATCAACATTAGTTGCCATCCATGAGTTCTGCGATATCTGACCAATGGCAAACAACAGGTGACTGAATGCCGCCAGGGAAAAGTACAAGTATCCTTTGTTTTGATTCAGGTACTGGATATAAGGCTTAAACCCTGTGTCTCCCACTTCTTTTTCTTCCTGCTTAATCAGTTGATCTCCTTGAGACGTTCTATGCTGCTTCTCTATATGACTATTCTTGATCTCCCTAGCAGGTAATCCTTCTCTTTGTGGATCATTACCTTCAGTAAGCCTTTCAGAACCGGCTGTTTCTTTGTGTGCATTGACAAGGCCCTGAAATTCTTGGCTTGAGGACAATAGCTGATGATAAGGAGCTGCTTGTAGTATTTCTCCAACAGCCATCAACTGTTAAATAAAAGAGAAAGTGAAGTTTAATAAGCGATGGAATTGCAGTGAGTGTCTAATTATTTACTGGGTGACTAAAAAAAAGTATACTGACCATAACAGAGTCGAAAGCCGGCAAGAAATCAACTTGATGCGTCACAAGCAGGACTGTTTTCCCTGAAAGTGCTCCCATGATATATTCCTGCCAAGAATTATGTTAGATTTTTCACGAAAGGCTAATAACTAAGAAGTGGAGACAAGGCTTGCTCTTAAGAAAACTTGATTACATTAAATAAGCTTGTTGCAGTGTGTGCATCCACAGCACTGAAAGGATCATCCAAGAGATATATATCTGCATTCTGATAAAGAGCACGGGCAAGTTGAATTCGCTGCTTTTGACCACCACTCAAATTGACTCCTCTTTCACCTATTTCAGTAAGATCACCATAAGGAAGCAACTCAAGGTCCTTTACCAAGGAGCAGTGCTCAAGTGTGTCTTGGTATAGTTGTCCATCCATTTCAGACCCGAACAAAATGTTCTCTTGTATGGTTCCTGTCTGGATCCAAGCTGTTTGCGACACATAGGCAACCCTCCCATATACTTGAATCTGCAGATCATAGAAATTGAAAAAAGTTTCTCATTAGCAAAAGGACAGTTGTTTCACTCATGAAAGAGTGAATCCGATTACCTGAATCAAAGCACATCAGTTCTTAAAAAACACAAAAAGCTAGAAGATCATTGCGACATATACTGAAGAGAAAGTTATCCAAGGATTGAAATGTAAGTTTGGCGGCAAAGTTGGTAAACTTACCGTTCCCTGTGTAAGTGGAACTTCTCCAAGAATTGCTGCTAGAAGGGTTGACTTGCCTGAGCCAACTTCTCCACATACGGCCACCTTTTCACCATGCCTCATCTCTAAACTCACATTTCTCAGTGTGGGCTTTGATGGATTCTCTTCCCATGAAAAATCAGCTGACTTGATTAAAACAGAACATTTCACAGTCCCCTTGTTACACTTTTGCCGAGTATTTCCACTCTGCAACTCTGGTGCCTCGAGAAATGTCACAATACGTGCAAAAGCAACCTTTGCTTGAACGACCACTCCAATAACATCAGAGATTGATCTAATTGGGTCTTGAACAAGACGCAAAGCCGCGATAAAGGTGAAAACATTGTTAGCATGCAGATGTATTTTCAGGAAATAGCATGCCCCGAAGGTAGCAGCAGAGATCAATACAGGAGAAGACCATAAGAGAAAACTATTATAGGCTTTGCGCATTTGCACTGCTGACAACCATTTACACTCCACCGCTCTCAGATTTTCTATGGCATTCTTAAAATGGGTTTCCCAAGCATATAATTTCAATACCTTCATGTTAACCAGAGCCTCATTGCAAGCCTTCAATCTCTCATCTTGTGCCGCCATAAGCTTAGACTGAAACTTATGTTGTAACTTTGCTATTGGAGTGTTGCACAACACAGTGATTATTATAACCACTAAGGCAGCAAATGTTGCAAGCCCCACTGCACGGTAAAGAATTAAAAGAGAAACGCAGATCTGCAAGCTTGTTGTCCATGTCTGATGAAACCAGAAGGGAAACTCACCTATCCTGTAAGCATCGACAGTAACATAGTTCATTATTTCACCACCCGAGTGCATCAACCTGCCAAGATTGGATAACCTCAGTTGCTTCTTATATATTGCAGCCGTGAGCAAGGACCTTACTTTCAAACCAATAAGCCTGCTCCTAAAATACCATTGCCTTTGCGATAAGGACTCTAGGTTCTTTGAAAAGAAGAGCGTCAAGGCCAGTACATAACCTTCATACTTAAAACCTGATTTCCCTTCAGCAACCAAAATGAAGGCATTAAGAAGTAGAGGCCCAGCTGATAAAGTAAGTATCTTTAGCAATGCAAAGAACCCAGAAATTAGAATTTCTTTCCAGTGGCACAATATAATTGTCCACAAGAGAGATGGTTGAGATGATTCAGCTTGGTTTTGTTTGTTTAGTTGCTCCAAAAACTCCATATAACAGCTTTCTGCTCGGTCTACCTCTCGCAACTTTGGTATATCCTTATCCTCCAGAGTTTTCTCCCCGCCCTTTCTCATCAACGGATTCAACCACCAAAATGAAATTTTATTAAAGAATCCGGCTTCAGCAAACGGAGTAACTTGGACAGCAGAATCTGTTTTAATTGCACCATTGGCCTCGCCATTTAATGGTGCATATAGATCCCTTTCATCACTTCCTTCGTGATGATGTACCTTGCAAACACATAACAATAACAATATTGCTCCTGGAAAGGACAGCACATCCAAAGCTATCTTAACCAATATTCCTTTTCCTAAAATGACACTGTATATGGATAAAGCACAGACAATTACAGCAAACAAGAAGGCAAGGATGGACAGTAGTCGCAATAGCATTCTGTGAAGATGCTTCCCTCGAAGGCTTATGTTTAAACACACTAAAAGCCATGTAAACCCCTGAAACAACACCACAAGCCAACTTTTCAAAGGAAAGGCGGTTTGTTTTTTCCTCAGCTTCTCTTCTAAAATCCATATGCCCGAGCATAAGTACACAAATCCAATACAACCATTGAATATAGCAGAAACTATCTGTAGCCTTGAATAGCCTTGTAATCGAGGTGGGATTTTATCTATTTTTGGCGATGAAGAAGATTTTTGTATGAAAGTGAATAAGAGCATGATTAGAAGCAAAACATTGAAACAAATAATCAACGCGTGATTGATACATGAAGTTGGTTGAAACACCAGACTAGAACTAGATGGCTTTTCACCAATATTCAAATTGCCGGATCCCCCACAAAACACCATCCACAAGTCCTCCATTAGCTTTCCTTTCCTATTTACTTCTCAGCTTCTTCACTGGCATACAAGGTAAATAAGACTGGTCTGTGTTACAAGATAACTCATCAATTTATCAAATTTCCAGAATCATCCAACAACATATTTAGTAAACTTTGAAATTTTATATAAAAAAAAGCTTTCTGCACACACCCCAGAATGGTGAGTGCCATCAATTACAAAGAACCTAAAAAAGAAAGAAGAAGGTTCAGATATAGAAGACAAAAAGAAATTCTCAGAAAGTGATGCGTGTTTTTTTCCGAACAAATACATATCAGTTATGAAACTTTGGAAAAATCGTGGTCTGGTGTGGTGTGGGATGGAACAATGCACTGCGTCGTCATGGCTCACGTATGGCCTGTCTGTTTGACGTATGTTTTGTCTTTTGTCTTGTTTTCGGCTTTCCAACAAAGACGAGAGACCCTGTAGACCGATCAGTGTTCGTCATTTCTCTTCCTGGTTAGAACTACGGTTTCTTGCTCCATTCTACTTCCCACATGTAACATTACGACTTGTTTCTAGTTCATTAAATATATATCCTTTCTTCTTTGTTTTTCCTAATCTCAGAAAAATATTAGAAAAAAATATAAAAATTTTCAGATATATAAAATCAATATAAAAAATATATCTTTAAAATGATTAAAAAATACTTTGTTTTAATTGGCATGTGACACGTATTAATTAAAAAAAACCTTACCATCATATAAAAAAATATTAAATTAGTCACAGGTTTATCTAAAGATTTTCTTGATTGAATTTTAAAGTATAACATATTCTTGATTAATTCATTCCAGTTATGTCAATAAGGTTTTTTCTTTTCTTTTTTCATGTGTGCGAGTGTGTGTTATTTTATGCAATAAACAACACCATTTTGAAGAGAATTTGACATCTTTTGTCAAAATATTTCGATGTTTTTAGACAGAGAACCTATTCAGAAATTCCTACTCCCACGAGTGACAAGATTGAGAATCAAGTTATAAGCAGTGACAAAAATAAAATCTTTATGAGATTATTACCTAGGAGACTAAAGAGTAGTTTGGTACAGCATTTAAAGATATTTTTTAAAAAAATATATTAAAATAATATTTTTTTAAAAAAATTATTTTTGATATTAGCACATCAAAATAATATAAAAACATAAATAAAAAAAATTAATTTAAACAATAAAAATCAAGAATTTTGTTTTACCTAGCCAACTTGCGATTTCCAACAAGTCTTTCATACTTTTATTTTGAATACTAACGTATAATATTTTTAAAAAATATTTGTTAATTAAAAATATATTAAAATTATTTTTTTAGATTTGATATGAACATATAAAATAATTAAAAAACATAAATTATATGTTTTTTCAAGTAAAAACTAATTTTAAAAATAAATGCTAACACAGTACTAAAGGAGCAGTTAGAGGATATTTAAGAGAATGATTGATTTTTGCTTGAAAATATATTAAAATAATATTTTTTATTTTTAATATTAATATATTAAAATAATTAAAAATAAAACAAATTAAAAATAAAACAAATTACCGCTGCTACAAATGTGCTTTAAAGTCTCGTCGGATACAAAATGGATTAATTTTAAATAAATTAAGCTTTTAATTATTATACGTATGAAACTAACATTCATGAGGAGGGAGCATAATATAGTGATTAAAATATACTGAAAATGGAGAGCAAGTTTTATAATCATATTTTTGTTTTTTGTAAATAAAAATCGAGATTAACTATGAATAGTCTTTTTTATTTATTTATTTTACCGATTTTCAGAAATTAAGAGTATGTATAAATAAGATGACTGCATAGGAAACAACTCATAAAACAGGCAAGTCTGCACCCTGTGAATCAGAATAGCCAAGCTCTTGACACCAGACATTCAATTTCCCTGCAGAAACTAACGAGCTTGATGTTTGAATAGAGTTACAAAACTAAGGAGATAGGAAATTATGTTTCCTTTTCCAATCTTCCTCCTTGTCCCCACAGTATTCATTGTTGCAACACTATACATCCTTCTTCCTACCTGGCCCTGGAACCCTTTATCTTTGCTGCCAAGCCAGGGTGGATTGTGGAATGGGATGCATGAGAAATGATCGTCAGCTTCAATGTGATTCTGCTGCGTGTAAATGAGACCAGTACTCCTTCACAAGCTGTCCAAATAGTGAACCTTCCGTCTTCATTAAGTTCCCTGGCTCGTCGTACTCGACTAGTTTTCCTGAAATAGAACAGAAATTGAAAATTCTTCTGAGATAGCTCTCATGAAATTATAGCTACAGTCGAGCTGTTTCCTAGGTGTTGAGATGTGTTGATCTATTGTTTTATCAAGTCGAATCCAAGAAAAGGTTTGGCGATACATCTCTTTATAGCTCTGGTGTTTTGGGGTCACTCCAGTAAATAGACCTGTGTATACTAAATTATTGGATGACAAGGATGCATAATCAGCTTCAGCACAGGACTGCACTGAGACTTTCTTCTACTTGAGATTATCTTGAAGTGGGCATCTAATTAATGCAATCAGCCAAATCACAGACATGCAGGGGAAAAATTCATGTTGAAGAGCATTCTTTAGATAAGAATTGAAGGAATGAAAAACTTACCATCACTAATGGCAAGTACCATTGAGCAATCCATCACCGTCGGTATCCTGTGAGCTACTGTGATCACAGTGCAATCTGAAAATTCAGTCCGGATAGTCTTTTGCAAAATCAAGTCAGTAGCATTATCAATTGATGCAGTTGCTTCATCAAGCACCAATACCCTGCTTCTCCTTAAAAGGGCACGGCCCAAGCAAAATAATTGTCTCTGCCCCATGCTCCAATTTGATCCGTCTTCCACAACTGTGTAGCAGGTTGTTAATCATTTACTAAACTTTACGATCAAAAGCATACACTCATCATTGACTTTCCATGTAGAAAAAGGATAACATACCTAGAGAATCTAGACCCTGTTGTTTCTCCTGCACAGCCTCTTGAAGCTGACACTTTCCAAGAACCTACAAAATAAGAAACAAAATTTCCAGTTGCAGGCATAAAATAACGCTTCCAGTGGTTCATTGGCAATTCTTACTAGATTCAAAATGCAAAATGAACTGGAAAAATCACCTCCCATATCTCCTGGTCAGTATGCTTAGATAAGGGATCCAAGTTGTACCTCACTGTCCCGTTAAAGAGAGTAGGATCTTGAGGTATTATTCCGAATCGTGACCTCAGATCATGAAGTCCAATCTTAGAGATGTCAATGCCATCTACAATGATCTTTCCTCCAGCTGGTTCCACCAGTCGGAATAGAGCACCAATAAGAGTAGTCTTCCCACTGCCGGTTCGACCAACAATACCAATCTTGTGACCTCCTTCAAATGTGCAACTGATTCCTTGAAGAACTAGTGGTGTGTCAGGCCTATATCTAATCTGTTTCAAATAAAACTTTTCTCAGTCTGCTAGCCTTCATCAATTGTCTCATTAAACATAAATCAAAAGGAAAAACTTACCTGCAGATCACAAATATCCACTTTACCCACTGCTGGCCAATTGGATGGAGGACGGTTATCTTCTACCACCTCTGGGGCTTCACTTGGTATATGCATGTATTGATTCAGCCTTTCAACTGAAATGATGTAATTTGCTACCATGCACTGGTTTTGAATTGACATCACCAAGGACATATTTAATGAAAGTCCATACGAAAGTGCCATTCCAATAAATCCTGCAGCAATGGAAGTAATTATTAAGTGTATTGGACACAGAGCCACGACTTAGAAGCAGTTGGAGAACATTAAATCATATTCCAATGAGATGGTGATGAAAAGCATAACTCATCTTATATACGCTTACCAGAGCTAAAAGTTCCAGGGGGGAGCAAAACCACGCAGAGTGCTGCAGAGGCAAGAATAGCTGCACAGAATGTTTCAAGTCGTTGAATCAACCACTCATTTGCAGCAAAACTATGGAAGAAAGGACTAGCATTTATGTCAATGAGGTGAAGGTTTTTTGCGAAGAAACGTTCTTCCCCCTCAAAGGCCCTTATTGTCAAGGCTCCAGCTACAGATTCAGCTAAATGATTCGCCACTAAAGACTTGGTTGTGCCATTGATCCGCATCAACTCTTTCGCAGAGGCAAAGTAATATCTCTGTAGGTAATAACAAGATTGTTAGATCCTCTAATATAAAGATTAAATCGACTTCGATGGCAGTGCCCTCAAAAGAATGAATCGGGACAGAAAGCCTCTATAGTAAGTGAACAACAAAATTACCTGTAAACGAATAGCCAGATAAACCATTGGTATGGAGACAAACAAGACTTGCCAGGTAACAACAGCTAGTACTCCCAGATTACTATAAGCATTTGTTGTTGCACCAACAGCAAATATCAAACTGAATGGAACATCAAGATCGACAATGCTCAGGTCTGACGCGACCTATGAGACATAAAAGAAAGACATGTCCAGATCAATTAGTTACACATCATCTCTAATGAAGAAAACATTTTCTGGGTGAGATGCTTACCCGACTCAGTATTCTTCCAAGAGGTGTGGAGTCGTAGAAAGACATAGGTGCATGAAAAAGAGAAAGTAGTAACTGGGAAAATAACGATTTTGATGATTGAAGACCCAAAACAACTGTAAAGATCGATCTACATAGCAAGAAAAGCATTGAGATAACTCCTATACTCAAATAGACCACAATTAAACGCAATGTGCTAACATGAGGATCATCAACATTAGCTGCCATCCAAGAGTTCTGTGATATCTGACCAGTCACAAATAGCAGGTGACCAAAAGACGCAAGAGAAAAGTACAAGTATCCTTTATTTTGATTCAGATACTCAATATAAGGCTTAAACCCGGTGTCTCCTATTTCTTTTTCTTCCTGCTTAATCAGTTGATCTCCTTGAGATGTTTTAAGCTGCTTCTCTTCATAACTCTTCTTGATCTCCCGGGCAGATGATCCTTGTCTTTGCAGAGCATTAGCTTCTGGAAGCCTTTCAGAACCAGCTGTTTCTTTGTGTGCATTGACAAGGTCCAGAAATTCTTGGCTTGAGGACAACAACTTACGATAAGGAGCTTCTTGTAGGATTTCTCCATCTGACATCAACTGTTTACGAAAATAAGCTATCTTATGGAATTACGGTGACCATTTAATTATTTCCGGGAATTGATAAAATCAAAGGATACTAACCATAACAGAGTCAAATGCTGGCAAGAAATCTACTTGATGCGTCACAAGCAAAACTGTTTTCCCCGAAAGTGCTCCCTCGATATATTCCTGCAAAGAATTATGTTAGATTTCATGGGAGGCTGGTGACTAAGAAGAGGAGACAAGGCTTGCTCTTAGGAAATTTTGATTACATTAAATAAGCTCGTAGCAGTCTCTGCATCCACGGCGCTGAATGGATCATCCAAGAGATATATATCTGCGTTTTGATAGAGAGCACGGGCTAGTTGAATTCGCTGCTTTTGACCACCACTCAAATTGACTCCTCTTTCACCTATTTCAGTAAGATCACCATAAGGAAGCAACTCAAGGTCTTTTACCAGTGAGCATCGCTCAAGTGTGTCCTGGTATCGTTGCCTATCCATTTCAGACCCGAATAAAATGTTCTCTTGTATCGTTCCCGTCTGGATCCAAGCTGTTTGTGAAACATAGGCGATCCTCCCATAAACCTGAATCTGTAAGTCATAAAAATCAAGACAAGTTTCTCATTAGAAAATCGACTGTTGTTTCACTCATGAAATAAAAAACAGATTACCTCAATTCAGACACATCAGTTCTGAGAAAACAACAAAAAGCTAAGGATTGGAAATGCATGGCAAAATAAATTCAACAGAGTTATCTTAGGATTGATATGTGTTTTGGCAATAAAAAGACAGTACACATACAGTTCCCTTTGTATGCGGAACTTCTCCGAGGATTGCTGCTAAAAGGGTTGACTTGCCAGATCCAACTTCTCCACAGACAGCCACCTTTTCACCAGGCATGATCTTTAAACTCACATTTCTCAATGTGGGCTTTGACGAATTCTCTTCCCATGAAAAATCAGCTGACTTGATTAAAACAGAATGGTTCACACTCCCCGTATTGCGCCTTTGCTGAACATTTCTACTCTGCAACTCTGGCGCTTCAAGAAACTTTACAATTCGAGCAAAAGCTACCTTTGCTTGAATGACAACTCCAATAACATCAGGGATTGATCTAATTGGGTCTTGAACGAGACGCAAAGTCGCCACAAAGGTGAAAACATTATTAGCATGCAGAGGAATTTTCATGAAATAGCATGCCCCAAAGGTAACAGCAGAAACCAAAACAGGAGAAGACCAGAAGAGAAAACCATTATAGGCTCTGCGCATCTGCACTGCTGACAACCATTTATACTCCACCTCTCTCAAATTTTCTATGGCATTCTTAAAATGAGTTTCCCAAGCATATAATTTCAATACCTTCATGTTAACCAGAGCCTCGTTGCAAGCTTTCAATCTCTCATCTTGCGCCACCATAAGCTTAGACTGAAATTTATGTTGTAACTTTGCTAGTGGAGCGTTGCACAGCACGGTGATTATTATAACCACTAAGGCAGCAAAAGTTGCAAGTCCCATTGCTCGGTAAAGAATTACAAGAGAGATGCAGAGCTGCAAGCTTGTTGTCCATGTCTGATGAAACCAGAAGGGAAACTCACCTATCCTGTAGGCATCTACAGTAACATAGTTCATTACCTCACCACTGGAGTGCGTCAACCTACCAAGATTGGATAACCTCAGTTGCTTCTTGTATATTGCAGCCGTGAGCAAGGACTTTACTTTCAAACCAATAAGCCTACTCCTAAAATACCATTGCCTTTGCGCTAAGGACTCTAAGTTCTTTGAAAAGAAGAGCGTCAAGGCCAGTACATAACCTTCATACTTAAAACCTGCTTTCCCTTCAGCAACCAAAATGAAGGCATTAAGAAGTAGAGGCCCAGCTGACAAAGTAAGTATCTTTAGCAAAGCAAAGAGTCCAGAAATTAGAATCTCTTTCCAGTGGCAAAATATAATTATCCACAACAGAGATGGTTGAGATGATTCAGCTTGTTTATGCTTGTTCAGTTGCTCCAGAAACTCAAAATAACAGCTTTCTGCACGATCTTCCACTCGCAGCTTTGGTATATCCTCATCCTCCAGAGTTTTCGCCTTGCCCATTTTCATCATTGGATTCAACCACCAAAATGACATTTTATTAAAGAATCCGGCTTCAGCAAACAGAGTAACTCTGACAACAGAATCTGTTCTACTTGCACCATTGGCCTCGCCATTTAATGGTGCATATAGGTCACTTTCACAACTCCCTTCATGTTTATATACCTTGTAAACACATACCAATAACAATATTGATCCTGGAAAGGACAGGACATCCAAAGCTACCTTAACCAATATTGCTTTTCCTAAAATGACACTGTATATGGAGAAAGCACCGACAATTCCAGCAAACAAGAAAGCAATTATGGACAACAGCCGCAAGGGAGTTCTTTGAAGATGCTTCCCTCGAAGGCTTATGGTTAAACCCACTAAAAGCCATGTAAACCCCTGAAACAACACCACCAACCAGCTTTTCAAAGGTAAGGCGGTCTGGTTTTTCCTCAACTTCTCTTCTAAAATCCATATGCCCAAGCACAAGTACACAAATCCAATACAACCATTGAATATAGCAGAAACTATCCGCAGCCTTGAACAGCCCCGAAATCGAGGTTGGATATTATCTTTTTTTGATGGTGAAGAAGATTTTTGTATGCAAGTGAGTAAGAGCATGGCTAGAAGCAAAACATTGAAACAAATAATCAACGCATGATTGACACATGAAGTTGGCTGAAACACCAGACTAGAACTAGATAGCTTTTCACCAATATCCAGATTGCCAGATTCCCCACAAAACACCATCCACAGGTCCTCCATTATCTTTCCTTTCCTTTTTACTTCTCAGCTTCTGCATTGGCATACAAGGTAAAATAAACCGGTCTGTGTTCCAGGATAACTCATCAATCTATCAAATTTCTAAAATCATCTAACAACTTGTTGTCAATGATTATTAGTTTTGAAATTGCATATTAAACAAAGAAAAGGCATTTTACACACACCCGACAATGACAAGCGCATCATAGAAAAGAACTAAAAAAGTTATGCAAACACAGAAGATTAAAGAAAACGTGGTCGTATAAAAGCAAGAAAATAGAAACAAAAGGTAGAAAAGTAATGTCTCTTTAAGCCAGCAGAAAAAAGACCTTTTAAGTAAAAGAATTCAGGGTACAAAGTGAAACCGACACAACAGTATATATGACATTGTAAGAGGATAGGAAGTTCAAGAAAGAAAAACCTGAAAATTGCACCAAACCCAAAATTCAAGCCAACAAAAATGACCATGCACCCTTTCTGTGTTGGCCAACGAATTGTTTAAAATCCAGAAACGTAAATGTTTTAGGGCTCTCTCAATCAAAATTCATAGAGAGAGTGATTAGTGTAGTAGTTTTTGAAGAGAGAATGAGAAATCTAAAAGAAAGAAAGGATTGTGGTGTGCAGTATGGAGCTGAGTCCTATGTCGTCATGGCTTACGTTTGATCTCTGAGTATGACATTTGTGTCTCTTGTCTTGTTTTTCGCTTTCCAACAAAGGCGTGGATCTTGTTGACCTCGATTACTCTTCTTCTCTTCGCTTGTTCTTCGTTAATTATTATTGTTTGTCTATTCTACTTCCCCCACTTGCTTCTATTTATTTGGACTCGTTTGTAATTCAAGAGCAAGATTCCACTTTGCTTCTGCTACGTGTTTTTGCTTTGTCTTCTTCTCTTTGTTTAAATTATTCCGACTAGATATTTCGGCTACGCCACGGAGAAGAAATTTAAGGCGAAGTAATTATTTAAAAAAAGTTTTAAAAATTTAATATTCAAGTCATGAGTTGATCAAGTTAAAGGTTAAAGAAATTCGGTTGATTTATAAAAGTGAAAAAAATATTGAGATTTTGGTCATTGGATCAACTGCATTTTATAAAACAAATAAATAAAAAAGTAACAAATTAAAAAAAAAAAACCTATTGTCGAAATTAAAGGAAAATATTAAAAAAAAGAGGAAACTCGTGTCAAACTAAATTAATCTATCAAATTCACGATCAGAATATCAAATTAAAATAATTTTATAAAATAATAATAATAATAAAGAATGATTCAGAATTATTAAAGAATTAATCTAAAATAAAATAATTTAAAAAATGGTTTAAGAAAATGATGAAGCTTACTCAAAATAATTCTCCAAACTCATGACTCAGATTATCATAATGAAATTATTTTATAGAAGATAAATTCAAAAAAATAATGACACAAGAATATTAATAAACTAAATGTTAAGAGATAAAATTAGAAAAAAAAATATTAATTTAAAAAAACATAAAAAATAAAAATAAAAAAGTCTATTACAAAACCCAACTTAACTAAGCGGGTTGACTTATGAATCTTGTAACTTGATGCCTAAGCCAGGTTAAGTCCCAAAAAATAAAGAGATAGATGAACTAGTTTGACGGGGTTAAAATCTTGAGTTGATCAATAATATGATTAACCGGTAGAACATCAAGTCAAAGCCCATAATTTTTTCTCTATTATTTTCGTATCAGATTAATATATTTCTTAGTTGAATAAAAAATTAAATGATTAGTTAGGTGAAAATCATGTCAAAACCCGTTGATTTTTTTTATTATTATTTTTTTATCAAATTAATATTATTTTTACTTTTTATACAATAAAAAATCTGATTGTCCCAATAACTTTAGTCATTCAACCCAACCTGTAACATAAGACATAACAATGATCGATTCTCATGCTAGATTTTAAAATTATAATAAAAAATAAATATTAAATATAATATAAAAATTCAATAAAATTAAATAACGAGGGACGAATTAAAAATAAAATAAAATTAATCAGTAAGATTACTATGTACACGTAAATAAGATTTATATTATGTTGTTGGTGGAGGATCCCTCGTGTTTGCTTATTATTATATTCACGAGGGTGAGATTCTTTGGATTTTAACGTTGACAATCCATGATTTGATGTTGGCGCTTTTCTTTTTAGCTACACTGTGCTTGATTTTATTTGGACGGAAAGGAAGTCCAAAAATCATCGACTATACATGTCTGCTTTGTTCTTAACTCTTTCTCAATATGTGTATTCAATTTAGTGGCGTGGATAGAATTCTAGTATATCCACCATAGTTTTTAGATTTGTCCATGGCTAGTCTGGTTCAAGGCCTGGGTTTCGGGTTTTAACCGGGTTGTTTGGGTTAATTTTTTTTTTAAAAAAATCAAAACGACGTTATTTTAGTTTAAAAAAAAAAACAAAAGTCAACGGATTGCAACCTGGTTTTTGATCGGGTCTTGCCGGATCACACCAGATTTTTTATTCTCCTATTTTTTCTTCAACCCGACCTGATTACAACTTTGAATCTCGGGTCAAACTGGATTTTAAAACTATGATGCACACAACTTTTTTAAAAAGGGTTCTTATAAACCTCTCCAAAAAAAAAAGTTTGTATCAGGAAGTCTAATTTAATACGATCTCGATGCATATTAATTCGAGCATTTATAAATAAATAAGTTTTTTTTATAAATAATTATCTTATTTAATAAATAATAAATATAATATAAATATTATTAAACCTGACACAAACCTAACCCAATATATATATATATATATATATATTGTTTGGTTAAATTCGTTGTCTTAGTTTAGTGGACAAAATCATGAAATAATTATATAATATAGATAGCATTCATGTATAGATATATTTTTAGTATGATGCAATGTACGGAGCCATGTAATGATATAATGCATGAAAAATATAATGAAATCATTATTCATTGAATTTCTTTGTTTGATTGCCAGATTTAATAGCTGCTACTTACCTTTTCAGGCATATTGACGTGGACAAAGAATAATTCAGTGGTGATTCACTGTCCTGCGATCTGAGGAAATTATTCTCTATTATCAACTATATCTGATGACAATGCATGCAGATCATTTGGACGACACCATAGTTTTAAAACTTGAACCGGTTCAAGACCTGAGTTTCAAGTTTTGACTAGGTTACAAAGTTTTGACCGAGTTGGCCGGGTTATTTTTTTTTTAAATCAAAACGACGTCGTTTTAGTTAAAAAACAAAAAAAAACAAAAATCAACGGGTTTGCAATCAGGTCTTGACCGGGTCTTGCCGGGTCAACCCGTCGGATCACACCGGGTTTTTCCTTCCCCCGTTTTTTCTTCAACTCTGCCCAGTTCCAGCCCCGGGTCGACCGGATCCCGGATCGACCTGCCAGATCGGTTCGGATTTCAAAACTATAGATGAGACTATTCTAGCTAGCTCTCTAGTTGTGGGGTTAGAAAATTTATTTCTTTTTTCTTTTTATTTTGAGTGCAATGAATTAATATTTTGGATTTACAAATTGCATGTTAAGGACCAAGGAGTAGCTTCTTTTTATTTTGAAGGACTATTCTGTACAACAACATCATTTTTTTAAAAAAGAACTGTTAGGTTTCTAGGATATATATAAATTTTAGGAAGCCACGACGGTGCCAGCCACTGCTACCTCCGCCTTCGAGTTCAGAGGAGCTGTAACCTTAGAACTTGCTAATAGGCTTAGCCTTGCCCTTGGAGCTTGTGAGTCATGTAATTAATTTTAATATATAGGCAAATATTAGCTATTTCACCCACGCTCTGCGGTGGGCTGAATTTGTTTTCCTAAAAAAATGAATAATATACATTTTTTTTCAATGCTTTTTTTTTTTTATATATATATATATATATATATATAATAAGTGAAAATAAAAAAGTTTATATGTATATATTCAATCAAGTAAATTGAAAATTATATATGTTAATAAATAAATAAAAATTCATTAATAATAAATAAAGATGAAAATCAAAAAATTAAGAGGCATGTATAAACCAAGATATTTGATCTTGAAATTTAAGCATTTAACATAGTTGTGTTTACAAAAATTATTTTTTTATTTAATCAAGTGATAGTAAAAATATACACACATAAAATTGATTGAATATATATATATATATATATATAAATATATATATATATATAAAAAGTTACACGTATTAAAAATATTATCTAAAAATAAACTTCATATATATAAAACATAAAAAATATAGATGAATTGGAACAATCTCTTAAAAAAAAATAACTGCTATTTAAAAGATGTTAAATAAACAAAATAAAAGAGAGAATGAATATTAATTTAAGTATAGATATAAAAATTATTTTGAAAAACTATAAATAAAAAAATTAATTAAAAAAATATTTTTTTTAAAAAAAAAGATCAGGCGTCATTGTGCCTAAGTTGTAATGCCCAGCATCATCTGACCTATCTAGTAAGGGCTCATGCGCGGACTTGCAAGAGTAGACATATGCGCCTGGGTCCTTAGTTTTTTCTTTTTATTTTAGACACGTTGTTCATCCTAATTTTTTTTTTTTTAAAAAAAGAGCTAAATAAAACGTGTTTGATATTGCCTACTTTCCAGCCACAACGGCAGCCAGAAAATCATGGCAGAAGTTTGTTCGATCTAAAAATTCATTTTCAATCTATTTTTGATTTAAAACATCTAGAAAATATTTTAGGAGACTTGATAAACTCATTTATGACCTCGAAAAACCGTTACAAAACATGAAATTAATTCGAAATAAAAAAAATCTTACATAATTGAAATATGTTCTTATAAGCAATTTCAAAATGAAAAAATATCTAATATAAACTTTCTTTATCAAATAAAATAATTTGATATCAATATCGATGGTGTTTGTGACTGCAATCGAAAACATAAATTTTCTCTCTAGGGATTAAATTCCGGCTACTTTTTTTTTTATGCATGATGATGTTCGATTATTTTCTTCTGGGATTCAGTTCATGCATGTACGCAGCAGCATTGTGGTTGTGGACAACCACTGTTATGCTAGCAAGTGATAGGCTATTTACTATAATATAAACTTAAGCATGCATATTAAACCCTGGTCTATAGATTGACCAAGAAACTCGGAACCTGGCTTGAGTTGGGTTTCAAATTGTTTTTTTTTTTATATAAATCGGGGTGAATGTTAATCTGGTTGGTCAAGCTAGGATGATGTGTCAAGCTGGGATGATATTTTCTGAAAGGATATCTTTCTGAAATTAACTTGCATTAAACTCGTCAACACCTGTGTTTTGGATCGCGTCTAATAATAACTACGCGTTGAACTCAGAGTCAAATGGTTCCGAATAAACTGATGATCGATTCACACCCTTTTTGTCCTGAGTGGGATTCTGTATGTTAATCCGCAACTCCTCTAATTTTAACTTACAAATTGTTTTAATAAATGAGCTCCCAATGTCTCGATAATAATTGTTTTTTAAATTATTTTTTACTTTAAAATATATTAAAATAATATTTTTTTATTTTTTAAAATTTATTTTTAATTTCAGAATATCATAATAATATAAAGACATAAAAAATATTAAAAAATATTTTTAAAACATAAAAACAAAGAAAGTAATTTGCTGCAGGCAAAATGCATTGTTGACACTTTAGTAATGCCTCTTAAAGTCTCGTTGATCTCGAGGAAATCCCTCCATATTTCTAAAGATAGCAAAAGAATACTATGAGAATGTTGAACTCCTAAATTAAAGTGGTGGAAGAAGACAAATTTTGCAGCAACTATTCTGGCATATGGCAAACTAATTACAATTGATCAACTTTCCCTATCGTCAAGGCATCAAGTGGAGAACATGGCAAAGAAGAATAAAAAAGGAAGCGTTGCCAATGGCTACCACACAAAATTTTGTTAGATACTTGCAAAAAACAGAAGGACGTATTGCATAGGAGCAAATGACCAGGAAAATTGGTCCGATATCTATTTTACAATCATATAAAAAGTCTGGCAAACATAGCTAAATACTAGTATTGGTTAACATCACTTTTAAGTATCATTACCACACAAAGCCATCAGCTTCAGGTGTGCTAATTTATGAACTGCCAAGGAAGTGTGCCAATGCCTTGTCGGCGTCATTGTCATACGTTAGTAAAGCTTCAGCTACACTACTAGAAGAAAATCCCATTTCTCGTAGAAGGGTGTAGCCATTGACAAATTCCTGGACCTGGAGGAAAGAAACATAAAGGTCATCGTTCATTTCAACTACTTGAAAAGAAAATGCTCTAATTTGCATTGAAGCAATGGCAAAATACCGTGTTCTTTGTTCTTCAAATGTAATCCTACTAATTGGATTAGTTTCAAATGGTGGATAATCGCAAGAAAGGAAAGGTAAATGCCATGACTATAACAGCCACCCACATACACAGGCACAGGAGTATATAATCCCAAGATAGAAATGAGAGGGGAGAACAATTACCATGACCAGACCCACACACATGGACAACTCACTGTACACTATACCCTCAAAGAAGTAAGAAACGACTACTGACACCATACCAACCATCAGAATCACCTAGCATCTTGACATTTAAAAAAAAAAAACAAGAAAGTACCTTAGTTGGATTATCTCCATAGTTTGCAACTGCAAGAGGAACAGCATCTCGACTGAGTCCCGATGCAATATATTTTCTCTCTACAGGATCTGCGGTCGGACCCTGCATTATCAACAATGTTCATTTCATAACTCAACAACTGAGAACCTTTGTCATTGACTAATTAAACCTACACATACATATCCCAAAATCATTTTAAAAAAAAAAACTAGCATGCAATTATCATTACATTTCAATAAGGATATGATATTTATTGTCTATACCAATCAATTTATCCAGACTAATCTAATCACATATAACAGCAGAGTTCACTGCACCAATCAATTTAATTGATCTGGTCTTTATACTGTCCCTCCTACTTCATTCACAAAAACTGATTACAAAATCACAACGTTCTCAAATTATACATCTCAACTCCAAATATACTCAAATCCACTCGATCAAATGTGAGTAAGAAAATGTCAGCCACTAGGATAGTATTTAAGCAAGTACCAAAACTATGAACACCTCCAACACAAATAAAATTACCAGTGAAGAAGTTGATTCTATTGGTTTCAGAAGGCAGATCTTCGAACAAGGAGAGGAGAAACAAGAATTGGAGGACTTGGCACAGTATACACGGAGAAAACAGGCATCAATTCCAAGGAGGTAGGAGAGTAGCATGGATTGCGATATAGAGAGGCTTCAAATTAGCCATCTCCTTATACACCCATACTCCTCCTCCTGATTTTCTTCTACTAACACCCAATCCAGCGAATCTCAAAATCTCAATCACCATTCTCTACAACTCCCTTATTTTTAGGTTACATAACCCTACTTCATCATTAATCATTACATAAAACAAACAATTATAACAATCAATTCCACTGCAACGACAAATCATAGGAATTTCTCCAATGAAAAAATTATGAAGCACATTTACCGTTGAAGGAGTCGATTCTAACGGTTTAGAAGGCAGATTTTCCAAGCCAAGCAACCTACTCCAATTCACGCTGCCCTTCTCCGCTTCCGCTATAATCTGCCTCTCAAGCTCAAAATCAAACTGAACACTACTCCGCGGAATCTCTCCTATTTGCGGCGTCAGTTGTGGCTATAAAACAAAACAGATTAATTAATAATCACAATCATTATCAAATAACAGATTAATTAAGAATATGATTTTAAATACAAATCATACCGGAGGGGTGATGCGGTACTCCGGTTTTATCATAACGCGAATCCCTAATCCTGCTGAAACCGACCAATAAAAAATAAATCAAATTTAGAATTAATCGATTGATTAAAGTAATCACGTAAATTTACTTACAGGAAGGAGAGGAGGAGGAGGGTTGGGGGAAGGAGTGGTGGCGGGATACGGGAGGGATTGCGGGGTGCGCGGGTTGACTGACTCTTGGATAGAGAGAAGGTCCGTACATAGGATGGGTAGGTGGTGGTGCTGTTGTTAATGGCGTGGATGATCTGTACATCGGGGATTGGGTGTCGTACGGTGAGCTTGTTCTGTTTCTAAAATCGTACTCCATTGTTGAGAGAGGGAGAGACGAAGAAAAGAAAGTTGTTGTTAGTTGTTTGGAAACTGAGGAGGAGGAGGATAACGTGTTTCAGGTTTGTTTGTTTTGGAAGTTTAGACTATTCTAATGACGATTTGGGATTTAAGGTTTTTTTTTTAAAACAACTAAGTTTATTGGATTTGAGCTTCCTATGGGATCTAACCATTAAATTAAATTAAAATTAAAAAAAAATTAATATTTTACTTTGCTGTTCAGCAAGACAAATATTATATTAAATTAGTGAAATGATAATTTTTATTTTCTCAAATAAAATTATCTAACTAGTTATTGGAGATAAAAAGAATTTTTTTATATAATTTATTTGTCATTATCATATTAATGGAGAAAAATTGGTTTTTTTAGAACAAATCGGTTTTTTTTATGTTTTAGAATAAAAAATTTAAAACTAGAATCAGGGGTTTTTTGGTCTTTTAATATTTGATGGCATAGTGAAAAGACTACATTACTCTTAAAAGCAAAAAAAAAAATTGATGTTCATGGATTTATTCATACTTTCATCATTGTTTTTTTTAGTTATTATCAATTTGAATGGGGAGTAATTTAGTATTTTAACAAATATAAATATAATTAAAAAACTTTATTGGCGTGTGTTGATTCAGAGGCCTCCACTGTAAACCTCGGGATATAATTAATAATAATAATATAAAAATTTGGGATGAAATGAAATGAAATAAGAAAAAGAAGAAGAAATAGTTAATAAGATATAAAGAAGATAAGTTATGGCCGAAACTGTCTAGTTTTTCAGTATGGAAAATGGTGTAGCCATTTTGAGAAATAGCTAGAGCAATTTAAAAATAAAGAACATAAAAATACAACTTGAATTAATTTGTCAAACTCATGATCTGGGATCTTCAAAACGAGATAACCTTATGGAAAGAAAAAAAAAATTGACTTGATTTAACCTAGATTAATCCGTCAAATTTGTAACTTTGATCATGAGATTGAGATAACCCCTTAAAGAGCAAATCAAAACAAAATATAAAACTCAATACTCAATCACCATTGTTGACCCAATGTTGAAAGATGATATTTGTAAAAATTTTAATTAAAAAAATGACATAAAAAATGAGTCAAGTTAACCCGGGTTAACCAATTAAACATTATCATCAGGTCATGAGAGCGAGATAACATAATAAAAAACAAATTGAAACAAATCATGAAGTCTAATTTCCAATCAAACACAATATTAAATGATGAATTTGGGGAAAAAAGTCGGTTAAAAAAATTGAGTTAATTGGGTTAACTTGCTAAACTCATGATCCGGGTCATGAGACAGGGACAATCTAATAAAAAACAAATTCATTGTTAAGGGACTAATGATCTAGTTCATGAGATCGAGATAATCCTTAAAAAAAATAAAAAATTAATCAATTTAATCGGGGTTAAAATGCCAAAACTCGCAACCTTGATCGTGAGACCAAGATATATCCATAGAAAGTAAATCAAAACATATTATGAAGCTCAATTCTTAACCAACCCAATATTGAATGATGAAATTGAAAAAAAAAATCAATTAAAAAAATAACACAAAAAACAACTCGAGTAAACTTGGGTTAATTAATTAAGCACAATTCCCG
>Ga0307517_10002290_pt1 | contig 30894 bp, 21 predicted proteins | sample 23_EM_MG_FD_194515 | JGI IMG/M metagenome (GOLD analysis project Ga0307517, IMG submission 194515) | Populus trichocarpa ectomycorrhiza microbial communities from riparian zone in the Pacific Northwest, United States - 23_EM | ecosystem: Host-associated > Plants > Roots > Unclassified | place... | reverse complement strand
ATCACAGGAGGGGTACATTAATATACAATTAATGGGAGTGAGGGGGAGTCCTCCACCATGTGCTAAGTGGGAGATTAGGTAATCCCACTTGCACATGGTGGGGCTTGCTTGTCTCCAATAATTAACAGCGACTCACACTTTCCGCAGTCAGGTTGATCCCAAGTGAGAAGCAGGTCCTCGCTAAGGTCCGAGGACAAGATTTCTTGATAAAATGGCCATATAACTGGAACAGGAACCACCCTGGTTAAATTACAGGATGAGTTCCTTGTCCGTAGAAAATCAACAATCCTTAAAGAAGATGTAGCAAAAACTGTGTACGTAGAGCCACTAAGACAAGCTATTGGATTTAGCCCGTATTTCCTGTAATCAGAAGATGAGCAATTAAAGAACATGAAGGATTGATAGTAAAGGCCAGAGAAAGGAGAGTTAGAGAGATTAAGCGAGAGAATTCGACCGGGGAGGCAGTTTTCCGGATCATTGATCCATATTTCTTGTTCGGCATAGTCTATAGCTTGAACTCTAAATTTTCCTGATGAGGGCAGCTCTAATATGGTCTCATTGGAGCTGCCACAGGATATGTCAAAACCTGGAAAACCACATGACCTCGACTGGCGATTTTTAATCCGTAAAGGAAATCGAATCACCGGCTCGTTGCGGCTACAGGCAGTCTTTAAGCAATGATTTTGGCTTGTTGCAGAGTTAAGATAGGAGAGGAAAAGTGAGAGGGAGATGAAGGAGATGACTTTGCTAGTGTACGCCATATGGCGGAGAAAGTTTGATGCTTTGTGACGTGCCTGCACTGGTAAGAGATTATTATATATTAGATACCAATCTAGCGCCGCCGCGGGTCAAAAACACAATTCCAAACAGTTCCCAATGTATATAGTTAAAGAAATTGGAAATTATTTTTTGAACAGAATAAATTTTTAAGCTTTATTTTTATCGAGTCATGTATTTAATTGAGCTTTAATAATTATTTTTATAATTATTTATTTAAAATAAACATCTATAAAATTAAAAATCAACCAAATATTAAGATGATTGAAAAAAAATCAAACCAAAATAAATTATACCAAATACGAAGTAATGAAATTTAAAAAAAAAAAAACTAGGAAAAATTTAAAAATTCAATTGTAATGAATAACAAAAAAAAAAGGCCCAATCTCTTGGTTTTAGATGGCATAAAACTCTTGAGCCTCCAGAAAAAGGCCCAATTTCTCGAGCTTAGATAGCATAAAGCTCTTGAGCCTCCAAAAAAAGACCTGACGTATTGGCCTGGAGCAGCTAATGACATGTGCTTTATTTTTTATCTTAAGGGGTGGATGGCATTCAATCAAAGAAAAATCCATTTTCTATTATATTTTGATCCACAAATACACCTTAAATACCTTGTAAAATATATTTATAGCCTCCAACAATTCAAAAATTGGTTTTAAAACCCATAAACAATCAACCCGAAAATCAAAATTATTTTCAGGTCTAGATCTATAATGTCAAGCAAGTTTAAGGGGGAAAAAACACCTCAAATAAACTCTCATCATAAAAAAGAACTCATTACACCGAAATCACTTGTTTTCGTGGTTAAAATCCGTCTTAATCAAGATTTTTTTTTTTATCAAAATTCAAATATTTTCTCTCTCGTCTCTTAAATTAGGGACTAAAAATTCAATATAGTTTGGGATCAAAATTGAATTTTATAAATTATTAGGGATAAAGAGTTTATAATTTGTAAAGTTAGAATAATAAAATATATATTAAGGTTCAAATTTAGAAAAACCATCTTTTTACCGTGGTTTTTGGTTTAGTTTCTTATCTTTAAATCTTATTATTCTTTAACAAATATGCTTTAATTGAATTTAAGCCTACAAGGAAGCTTCAGAGTGTGAGGGTTGATACTGGTGCAGTTTCCACTTGGTATCAAGTTGGAACATAACGACAAAACAGCGTAGAAGCACAAGTCCATTTAGGACATTTTTTGTAATAAAAAACAAAGTCAACCAAGTCGTCTAAATCATAACAGGACCAAGGAGTCAAACTGCCACGCAAATTGCCTCCTGTCTATAGTGTCAAATAAGACTTCACATATAATGCCGTGACTGCTTAGTCAGTAGATTGGATGTGGAGAAAATGATGGCTTCTTGACTCACAATTGAATAGCATTTTTTACCATGATTTGCAAATATTACATTCGTAAAATATTTTTACCATCTATCACAAAAAAAAAAAAAACATTAATACACTCAACGATTACAATTATTTAATCAGGATCATTGATGTATACCATGTATAATATGATTATATTTTTAACACCGGTCATCTAAATTTATATATTTTTAACTTAGAGTTCATTTGTTATTATTAGGATGATTATTTTTAGTTCGATTCGATTTTTATTAAAAAAAAGTAATCAAACTGAAATTTTCTTTTAAAAAAAACCGAAACCGGTTCAAACCGACAGGTTTCGGTTCGGTTTGGTTTTTTAGGACAAAAACCGGTTCAAACCGGTTTGACTCGGCTTTTCCGGTTTGGCTCAGTTTCTTGGTTTTGGATCGGTTTTTTTTTCTGTTTGGGTTAGGTTCGTTTTGGTTTTTTCAGTTTTTTGCTTATAAAACCAAAATCAAACCGAACCGGCCGGTTTTTTCAAAATTTTAATCGGTTTAACTGGTTTTTTTTTTACGGTTCGGTTTTTTCGGTTATTTTTTTCTGGTTTTCTCGGTTTAATCAGTTTTTTGGTTTTTTTGCTCACTCCTAATTATTACGGTGATTCAAAGAGGTTGCTGCAATAACAATGAAGCCCTTAGTATTTCCCTTATTATGAACAAAAATATTAGCTGTTAGGGTCAATTTAGATTATCATGGAAATATTCCTACATAATGGGAATGACATGGAGATGTGCTTGCATTCTTCATATCTATAATATAAGCCTTTACATCTTGAAACTTATGATAAAAAACACTAGGAGCATGTAGTTTCATATAGCAATATAAATTATATTTTATATTTTTATTTGATAATTTAATTTGTTTTATTTGAAATGGTTCTTTAATATAGTATAAGGACTAAACAATTAAGAGTTTAAATTTTACTGTTCTCATTTACTATAATAAAATTATAGTATAATGTTTTTTTATAAAAAAAATTTAATATCAGCATATCAAAACGATAAAAAACATTAAAAAAAATATTAATTTAAAACCGCACTTCCAAACATCGTCTAAATTACACGTAACACAATTTATGCCCTAAATCCAATTCAACACCTAAATGAACACCCTTCATTCAAATATGAAACCCCTTTTGCCATCACCTATAGCCAATAGTAAACAATAGCTGATTGTCTAGGATACTCATCTGGAAAATCAAAACATTAACCAAATATATTAATTATACAACAATCTATACTATATATCCTTACACTATAAAAATTTCAATTCCTTTCCACCATGTAAGGGTGAAATGAGCTCGCTTCAAGCCACTAGTTATATCAATTTCCTCTTCAGAAGATGCAGCTAAATCCAAGAAGTAAGCAAAGCCATTAAATTGTCAAAACCATTAAATATAATTATAATTTTTTATTTTATTTTTAATTATTATGCATCTTATATGAAAATAATAATAAAAAAAATTATTAATGAAAATTTGATTAATGTTTTTTTTATTCCTAAAATTTTTAAATAGATTTTTAACATGATTTTATTATATTTATTATTATTTTTCTTTCAGTCACATATAAAATATAGACATACTATTTTAATATTTTTTGTTAATTTGTTTTAACAGTCATTAATTGTTTTTTTTTAAGAACTAATTTTTTCAGTTAAAAATATTATATTTGCTAAAATAAATAATAGAAATTTTTATTTTGATGGAAAACAAAATAGCTGCCCTTTTCTAGATTTGTGGCAAGAATTTAAAGTTATTATATTTTCAGATTTAATAATAATATTAAATAAATACCTTCAACTTGAACAATTTTTTTAGGTTTAAGAAAATCTTGTCCACCGCAACATAATGTAGGTCTACAAACTAGTAACTTACTTTATATTAAAAGAATTGTTATGTCACCTCATCAGCAAATACCCTTTTTTTCCCTTTATTTTTTCTTCCCTTTCATTTCACTTTTTTTTCCTTTCATTTTCTTTTCTTTTTAATTTTATCTTTTAAAAAGTTGAACTACCACTTCGCCTACTTCACTATTTATATCCTTTAGTTTTCAACCCCTTTTTCCTTTTTCCTTTTCTTTTCTTTTTATTTTTTTATCCTTTAATATTTTTTTATTTTGAACTTATCTTCATAATTTGTTTTGGTTTACCATATAATATAGGTTGATTAAAAATATTAGCATCCCAATATTAAAAAAATATCTTCTTGATTTTTTTAAAATCTAAAGCATATTTTTTACTAATCATTTAGGTTGGTATTAGATTCGTCAAGCCGACTGTAATATATTGAAGCAATTCTTATTTAATTTAATTTTAAACCTATGTTAATTAATGAATTGAGTCGAGAGTTCTACTAATCTAAATTTAATAATAGTATCACATAGTTTTTTATGTTCTTAAATTTTTATGCTCGCAACATAATACGACTTGTAAACTAGTTGAGAATCTAATTGAGATGAAAAATAGGTCAGGGGCCTATTCAAGAAGAACTTAAAAGGTGAGGGAGTTTTATTAGGTTTGCCCAACCTAATTCTATCCGCTAAGCCCAGCCCAGTATATTTTAAACTAGTTGGGTCCAGCCCAGAAAGATAAATCATAGTCCACATGATAGATAGGATGCCTCTTTCTGCTAGGAGAGAGAGAGAGAGAGGAAGGTAAAGTTCGGAACTTTGAAGTTTGAAGGGAGAAATGGGAGGAGCAGCAGCAGCAGCAGCACACGCAGTCAAGAGAATTCCACGCATCAAATTCCCTCAAAGACACGCAAAATCTTCATCTTCAGGTTCCCTTTTCTTCCTTTTTTTTTTGTTTTCCTTTTTGTTGCCTTCATAACTAACTATATATAACTTGATTTTTGTAGGACTTTTTGCTGCTTTTATTACTGTTATCTGTTTGAATTTCGGTTTCAGTGTGTTTCTTTGGAGAAATCAAGAAGTGGATTCCGTTCTTATGTATCCAACGTTGTGATCTTTGAAAAACTTTGACCAATTTAGCTGTAATTGATAGGGTGATTGACATTTGGAGTTGGTTGGTTAAGCGGAATCTAAAAACAAGTTGCTTGTGTTTTTGCTCTGTATTCAAGCATAAATTATAAGCTTTTGTGAGCTAAATATATTGTAATTTGAAGATTTGTTAGGGAAATTATAGTGGAGGGATAAGAGATGGTTAGAACAAAGGCAGTGATTGTCTGAGAAATTAGATTCTGATAATGTGATTTATGATGTTATATAGATGAATCGATGGTAGAGGTCAAAAGTTACAATTTTTTTAAAGGAAATGACCTTTTGATTTATAGCAATTAAAACCCGCTACTTGTTTTTATTTCTCTTCGGATACAAGGTCATGGCTCTGGTGGAACAGCATCCTGATGATTGAGGCTTTATTGTATAAGCTTATTTATGCATGATAGGAAGGATGTTTGTTTAAGAGTTAAAATTGTATATTGTGATGGATATGTTGAAGCCAGTTGAGATGGTTTATGGATAAGAAACAAAGGTTGATGGTAAAATGTTTAGTGGATAAAATTAGAACCGATTATGGTAGTGAGAAAAGATTTGAAGAAGTAAACCATCAAATCTATTTTTATACTGCTAGAGGGTGCCATCAGTTAATCTTATTTATAGCATATAAAGCAACTATTGCAAGAGGAATAAGTGTCTGTGAGTCAGAGTCAGTTCAAATATGAAGTTGTGAAAGCATGGATTCTGCCTTGTCAGGTTACAATTGAGTTCTAGTATCATCATCATCATCATATGCAATCTGATTTATGACTCTGGTGGTCACTCGTTTTGCTTGATCACTAAATGAGGCACAAGCCAATCTTCTGTATTTATTGTACATGTGCACAATGAGAATTTTCTAAATTTCTGCTTTTGGCTGAATAATGTAAATTTCACTTTTGGCATTTTATGTATTTGATTGTCTACTATTTTCACCATTTTATTTGCCTTTTTTATCTTATATTCCTGATGATCTCAAATCATTTATTGTTCTCTTCTGCATAGGGTTTGTACCGCAAACTCAAGCTGCGTCAACAGATACAGAGATTCATCATTTTATCATGTCAAGCTCAGAAGTTCCCGCATCACCAGCCAATATTGCCGAGGGAGGCAAAGCTTCTCTTCAGCCAAAACGCACACCTGTCTCAGAAAGGGAAATTGAGGCTGTTCAGGTAAGCAGTACATTTTTTCCATTCATGGGATTCAAAATGCTTGGTTCAGAATTGTTGGAGCATAAAGAGACATCAGAAGCCCGGAAGTTATGATAATGAGATCTTGTAACCTTTGCTTTAGGATACCATTTTGACAAGGTCACGTAATATGACAATGAGGAACTGTTTGAATTTGGCTAATTGAACCAAACAAAGCATCACCAATTTGCACTAGTGAACCCCAGCTCTGTCCAGGATAATAGTTTTAGATATTAGTTAAGAACACATGGAAATGAATTAAAAGAAGAAACAAATGAAGAAAATCTTCTTTGAGAATTGTTTCCTAAAAAATTCTCACTGTCTGAACGAAATAAGGAGCAAAAGCTGGATCTTCGATTAGGTGCTTTCAAATGGTCCACTTTCATTTAAAATTTATGTTGTCTATAAACCAAGGAACTATGAGTGAGGAATTGGGAGGTACAATGAATACAGTTTCAACTGCATGTGCTTGTTGTTTTATCAAAATATTTTTTTCCTGGCAAAACCAATTCCTTTTGTCACCTCTTGCAGCTGGGCGGCATCTTCTGACTCTATGACCAATAAGCTTATGGAAGAAGGGCACCGCTGTCTTATTTTCTGGTATAAAATTTCATCCTTTCTATACTACTATTAGCCCTTGTTACTTATGTATGAAGGAGTGAATACGGAAAGGATGAAACAGTGCCTTAATGTCTTTCAAAGTGAGGATACATTCTGTCAAAATTTCTGTAATTGTCTCCTGTTACCGTTGCATTATTTTTGGCTTTTTCCTGGCAAGTTATCATCCTTTTGCTGTCATTGAGTTGTTCTCTGCAATTTAGTTCCAGGGACATCACTCCTACAACCTCAACAGCCAAGACAAAACTAAATAACAGGGACTAAGTGTGGCTAAATCTTGATACTAGTTAGCTGTTACTTATGGTGAGCTCCTAACAATTGGCAGAACCTCTGTTCTTTTTCAGTGGTTATGTACTTTTTTTTGGGTCACTCGAAGGATAGAATGCTTAGGATATTGCCACGTCCTATTAGCTCACAGACATCCTGCGAATCCCTTAATTCAGTTGATTATAGGGAAGAGTAATAGAAAATAAAATACTGAATTGTGCAAGAAAAATGGGCAGCAGCAAGATTTAAATCAAAACCTCAGGCAGAATAGTTTCAGCTTCCATAAGAGATCAAATTCAGTATAACTTTGCACTTCTCTGTGCATGGAGGTGCACCCCATTACATTCTTAGCTAAACAACGAGGCACGAGGCTATTCATCTCACAAAAACGATCCTGTGTTTCTCGAGAACAACTAACTGGACAATAAAGATGTAAATAATTTCCCCACATATTTTCTTAAAATATTCAAGATACAAAGCTGTACATTATTCCTCAACACTACCAGAAGAGCTTAACGATTTTCAAGCCAGCAGGTTGAAAGCTATAAAAGAACGAACACCAAAATCATTCTAACTCTATACCAGCCACACACGTGCTACTTCTCACGTCTACCCAATCTTGCAAGTCCTCACATGCGGGAGCCGGACACCATTCTGGTGATTCTCCAATTTATTCCTTGCATGGCATCATTCTATGCGATTATTAATCCTAGTCCTGTGTATCAGTTCCATATCTTTTCAGTACCGAGTGAGCAACAAAAGAAAATTTCATGGGTTGATTATGTCATGACAGTGTGTTTGCTGCTGTCTTGATGCCTCTTGGTGAGGTCTTCGTGCTTCTTGACAAGTTCATCCTGGGTGTTATCAGTGCTAATTGTAACATCCTCTTCTTTCATGAGATATTTGTCCACCTGGGAAGCAGCTTGTCGTCCTTCTGATATTGCCCATACAACTAGCGACTGGCCTCGCCTGCAATCCCCGGCGGCAAAGATCCCTTCCACATTGGTTGAGAAGCGGCCATATTCTGCCTTGAAGTTTGATCGATTATCTTGCTCCAAGCCCAACTTCTTTGCCACATTCTGGAAAAAACAAAACAGCATGAGAATTGATGTGCAAACAAGCTCAAACCATGCACAATATTTGAGTGGATAAAAAATAAATCAGCTTTTAAGTGGTAATAATCGCTAGATTAAAATAGATCTAAAAGAAGGTAGAAGACGAGCAAGGGAATACTAACCGGTTCAGGACCAAGGAATCCCATAGCTAGCAGGACTAGGTCAGCCTCAATAATTTCCTCAGAGCCCTCAACCTCCTTATACTGAAATTTCCCACTAGCATCCTTCTCCCAATGGACACGTACCACCTCAAGTCCCTTCACGCTCCCATCTTCGTCTCCAATGAAACGCTTAGTCAACACCTCATAAGACCTTGGGTCTTTCCCAAACTTGGAAGCAGCTTCCTGGTGCCCATAGTCTACCCGGAATACTTTAGGCCACTGCCACAAGAAAAGGATTAGAACTCGCTCATAACATCTTATACTTGGGCGCAGCGCCATTGCCAGCATGCATTTTGATCATATTACTTTTATTCGCGTTTGTGAAATTATGAAAAAGAACGGTTTAAAGGCAACATGCAGCAACAGAATAAAAGCTCGTACCTGTGGCCATGGGTTGCCCGGAGCTCTAGTTTGTGGTGGCTCAGGTAGAAGCTCTAGATTTACAACGCCACTGCAACCGTGGCGAATAGATGTCCCCATGCAATCTGTTCCAGTGTCACCTCCACCAATGACAACTACTTTCTTGCCCTTTGCAGATATGTAGTTACCATCCTGTAGATTGCTGTCAAGCAAACTTTTGGTATTTTTGTGAAGAAACTCCATAGCAAAATGGACACCAGACATCTCCCGACCAGGTACCGGAAGGTCCCTGCAACAAAGAGAAAATTATTTCCTCCAACACTTCATAAAAGTAATAAATTTCCATCAGGCAAGCAAGAAAGTTCTTCAGAATACCATCTGTTAACGAGGATGTAAAATCCAACAATGACATCTAATATTTGCTCTCTACTTGTGACTTACCTAGGTTTTGTGGCTCCCACTGCCAAAACAATAGCATCGTTCTCCTGTCTTAGCTGATCAAGAGAGTACAGAGGGTCGATACCAACATTAGCATTGACCACAAAATTGATGCCTTCCTTGACCATAAGATTAACACGACGTTGAACTATATCCACTTTGTCAGTTTTCATGTTGGGAACTCCATACATCATTAGCCCTCCAATTCGATCAGCACGCTCATACACAGTCACCAAATGACCCCTTTTGTTTAGTTGATCTGCAGCAGCCAAACCAGAAGGCCCACTTCCAACAATAGCCACTCGTTTCCTGCAAGCAAAAATACATGAAATGACATTCTTCATTCATCTAACATATAGCAAACTCATACACTCCAATCAATGCACCATTTAAAAAGACCAGATGCAGAGAAGAAACCGCAGTCAGTTCAAAAGATGCAAAAACTTGGAGATAAAAAGCATCTACTCATAATGCCAACAAAAAAAAAAGGCATACCCAGTTCTCTTGAGGGGAGGCCGCGGCACCATCCAACCCTCCTCAAAAGCCTTGTCAATAATTGAACATTCAATGTTTTTTATTGAGACAGGATCATCAATTATGCCAAGAACACAGGAACCTTCACAAGGTGCAGGGCACACTCTGCCAGTGAACTCTGGGAAGTTATTTGTCTCAAGCAACCTGTCTAATGCTTCGCGCCACCTATTTTGGTGCACTAATTCATTAAATTCAGGAATTTTGTTTCCAAGAGGGCATCCCGAGTTTTCCTGAAATATCCAATCAAATAAGATATAAGGTGAAAAAAATTGATTTAAAATAGTGTGAAATTGACAACCGTGCATACGCAAGATAAAAGGTAGAATAACTCTTGCCTGGTGACAGAAAGGAGTGCCACAGTCCATGCAACGGGCCGACTGCGTATTTAATAGAGGGCCAGGTTTTGACGACTCCATAACTTCCTTCCAGTCATTCATTCGAACATTAGGATCTCTGTATTGAACACCTTCACGCTCATAAGCAATGAAGCCTCTATGTTTGACAGCATTATTAACCCGGGTAGGCCTTTTCAGTGGTTCATCTTCTACTACCTTTTGTGAATATCAAAATCTTATATTAGATCTTCTAAAAACCATTTCACATCATAAACCACATAAGCTCCATAGATAAAGCATAAATAGGCTCAACTTAAATGCAACTTAGTTCTATCACAACTTTGTTTCATACACTAAATAACAAAGTATGTGAAAAGATGCTTACGTTTTTTAAAACTGTCATCAATATAGTTTTATAGTAACTTTGAGAAGCTTCGTTTTCTAAGATTAAAGCAGAATACAAGAGTTGTATATTAAGGGGAGACTATCAAAGAATTTACCTGATTGGATTTCCCATTCAAGGATGCAGCTGCCATCTTCTTGAGCTCCTCAAAAGCATCTTTCTCCCTCAACTCTGCTTCATTTTTCTCCTCAGCTTCTTTAGCAGCAAGCTCAGCAGCCTCTTTTGAAGCAGATTCCTCTTTCATGTTTGCAAGAACACGTTTGTAATCCCTGGGAAAGACCTTGATAAACTTAGGCAGAAGATTATCAAAATCAGCAAGTACTTCTCTAGCTAGAAGGCTGTTTGTGTGACGCTGGTGTTGTTGTATCATCATTTTTAGAGTCATAATGTCCTCCTCCTCCTCAACTTTATCAAGATCAACAAGTTCAAGATTGCATCGAGATTTGAATTTCCCATCCAAATCGAGAACATAAGCAACGCCGCCACTCATACCAGCAGCAAAATTCCTGCCAGTTTTCCCAAGAACAACAATAGTCCCACCTGTCATGTACTCGCAGCCATGATCACCAATACCTTCTACAACAGCCCTTGCTCCAGAATTACGGACACAAAATCTTTCTGCTGCCATTCCATTAAGATATGCTTCACCACCTGTGGCTCCATAAAGAGCTACATTACCAATTATAATGTTCTCTTTCGGATCGAAGAGGCTTCCTTTTGGAGGATAAACTACAATCTTCCCACCTGATAATCCTTTACCGACATAGTCATTGCCATCACCTTCCAGCTCCAGCATAATGCCTGGGCAAAGAAAAGCTCCCAGGCTCTGCCCTGCACTTCCTTTGAGTTTGATATGGATAGTATCGGCAGGAAGCCCTGCCAAGTGGTAACGCTTAGTAACTTCATGGCTAAGCATTGTTCCGACAGCACGGTTCACATTGCGGATAGGTGTTTCAATGTACACAGGAAGACTTTTTTCCAATGCAGCCTCAGAAAGTTTGATGAGTTTTTGATCCAATGCCATGTCCAAACCATGATCCTGCTTTTGGACACAATATTGGGCAGCTCCAGGTCGAATGTCAGCAGCAGGTCTAAGTAACGAGGAGAGATCAATATTTTCCAGCTTCTCATTGCTCTTAACAACTTCTTTATCAACTTCAAGCATGTCTGAACGACCAACCATCTCATTCATAGTACGGAAACCAAGCTGAGCCATGATCTCTCTGAGCTCCTCTGCTAGCATAAAGAAGAAGTTAATAACGTGTTCTGGTTCTCCAGCAAACTTATCCCTCAGCACTGGATCTTGAGTAGCAATGCCTACGGGACAGGTGTTCTTATGGCACTTTCGCATCATGATGCAGCCAAGTGTTATAAGGGGGGCAGTGCTGAAGCCAAATTCTTCAGCACCAAGAAGAGCCGCAATGGCCACATCACGGCCAGTTTTTAGTTGGCCATCAGTCTGAAGAACTGTTCGGCCACGAAGGTCATTGGCAACAAGTGTTTGATGGGTCTCAGCCAAACCAAGTTCCCATGGGAGCCCAGCACTCTTGATGCCAGTCCATCTAGAAGCACCTGTACCTCCATCATGGCCTGAGATCAAAACGTGATCAGCATGTCCCTTCACCACCCCACTGGCAATTACTCCCACGCCAGCTTCAGATACCAACTTGACACTTATTCTTGCTGATGGATTGGCATTCTGGAAAGGAAAAAAAAGGTATCAGCAGGAGTGACCAACTGAATGGATATGAAGCAATGGCATCGCACATGAGGCAGCAAATGCACATACCTTAAGGTCATGAATCAATTGGGCAAGGTCTTCAATTGAATAGATATCATGATGGGGAGGAGGACTAATAAGACCCACCCCTGCAGTAGAATTTCTGGTAACTGCAATGTCTCCTATGACCTTGTGACCAGGAAGCTCACCTCCTTCACCAGGCTTGGCACCCTGAGATCCAAGGCATACAATAATCAGTCTAAAATCAATCGACAAAAGATAAACAAATTCAGTTCATATTTAACCTCACCAAATGCCTAAGGTATCAGTTAAAAGATGCAAAAACACAGCATCATCTGCCATGAACATAAACCCATAAACAACAGGAACCTCTGTTCCAACAGGAATGCACAGCTAAAGAAGAGCACACATGGACAACAGCCAGACCATGATGCATAAGAAAGCTTTGGTTCAAATGTGTTGTTTTGACAAATACCTGAGCCATCTTTATCTGCAGTTCATCAGCATTTGTAAGATAGTAACTTGAAACTCCAAATCTCCCACTTGCAACTTGCTTAATAGCACTCCTCTTTGGATTCATTGAACCATCAGGAAGAGGTTCCATACGAGATGGTTGTTCACCTCCCTCACCTTCAGCAGAATAAAAAAAAAATTACAACATGGGTATGAAGCAAATAGATTGAGACAGAAAAATAAAGGAATTGGGAACCATAATTTATTAAATTTTGTGCAACCAAAAATTACTTATTATTACTCCTTAAACAAAAAACCCATAGAGAATCAATAATTTAGAAAACAAAAAACAAGAAGAAGAAATGGTGTTCTTGTGAAAGGTGTGGAGATAAGAGCTTTTGCAAGAGGAAAAGTTAGAAACGATATTTATGACTGACACACTAATTTAAAGAGATTAGCAAGTATCATAAAAAACTACATCAAACACACCTGTATTTGATTTTCCTCCAATTTTATTCATAGCCTGAGCCAACGTGGTGTGTGCCTCCAATGATATTGATCCATAACTCATAGCCCCAGTACAGAACCGTTTAACAATTTCACTGGCTGGTTCCACTTCATCCAAAGAAACTTTCACATCTGCCACTTTGAACTTCAAAAGCCCACGCAAATTACAAGCTTTGTTTAACTCCTGAATGCGCTTAGAATATTCCTTATAGGCAGCCACACTATTACCTCTGGCAGCTTCTTGAAGTTTTGCAATAGCAAGAGGATCATTAAGGTGAATCTCACCACCTTTTCTCCAATGATAATCCCCAGGATTGGGAAGAGCTACAGCTTCTGCACTTCCAGGAGGGAGAGCACGGGAGGGAAACGCCAACTCATGCAAACGAAGTGAATCATGAGCAAGCATCTCAAATGTTGCTCCTTCTACCCTGCTTGGGGTTCCTGCAAAGCACTTGTCAATCACTTCTGATGAAAGGCCCAGCCCTTCAAAAATCTGAGCACCCTTGTAGGATGCCAAAGTTGAAATTCCCATTTTCGCAAGCACCTTCATCATGCCATAGTTGCTTGCTTTGAAATACTTCTTGACTAGCTCATCCTTTGAGTGTAACTCGCCAGTGGATTTTGGTGGGATCTTACCATCAACCTGTAATCTCCAAATGGCATCTATGGCTAAGTATGGGCAGATGGCATCTGCACCAAAACCAACCAATGTACAGAAATGGTGCACTTCACGTGGTTCAGCAGATTCAACTATCAACCCAACTTGAGTACGCTCAAGCTTTTTTACAAGATATTGGTGGACAGCGCCAACAGCCAAGAGGGAGCTGACAGCAACACGCTTTGATGAGAAGGCTGAACATGAAAAAACCCAAAAGAAGTTAATTCACTGCCCACATGGATAGATTACTATGCTGTAGTAAACTTCAAAATGCATGAGTTTACATGAGCTTTGCTAACTGTAAATTAAAGAATAGATGCCATACCTCTGTCAGAAAGAACCAACACAGTATAACCTTCCTTGATTGCCTCATGAGCTTCAGTACAAATCCTATCTAAAGTCTCCTCCAATCCCTTCCTGCCCCGTTTTATTGAATAAGTTATGTCAAGAACTTTGCTTCGCCAACCATTATAGTTCATCTTTTTGATCGCTTCCATTTCCCCGATTGATAAAAGTGGGCCTTTTAGAGAGAGACGGCGGCATTGTTCTTCAGTTGTTTCTGTCAGATCTCCTTCTGGCCCAATCATGCATTCCATGGAAGTGACAATCTTCTCTCTGATAGGATCAATTGGGGGATTTGTCACTTGAGCGAACATTTGCTTGAAGTACTCAAAAGTGAGCTTTTCCCTGTTAGACATGACAGCCAAGGGGGCGTCATTTCCCATCGAACCAAGAGGCTCAGTACCGTCCTTTGCCATGGGAAGCATCAGCATCTCCAAGGCTTCAACAGTATAACTGCATGAGATCAATACAAAATCAGCATAAAATGACTTTTATATAAGCATCAGCTCCCAAAGCTCGAGAAAGTTGATGCAGCACACAAGATTCATACCCAAAGGATTTTAATGGTGCCAACAATCCATGAATGCCCATATGCACCATACTGTCATCATCATCAGATGCCTGAATTGAAGGAAAATCTAATAACAATTAGACTAGCAGACACACAAAGAGGGAAAAAATTGAAGTTATTGAAAGCGAGTAAAAGACATACGGCGACAACCCCAGAAATGGCTGGAGCAACTTTATCAGATTCTTGAACTGAGTTAACTATGTCACTGAGTTCAATCTTTTGCCTCTTCAACCACTCCCCATAGGGCCTCGCTAAGGAATATTGTTGCTTCAAGGCTTCATCATCCACTACCGTATGCTTCTCAAAATCCACCAGAAGCATCATTCCAGGGTTAAGCCGTCCTTTCCTAAGGACATCTTCAGGAGGAATATCCACAACACCAACTTCACTGGCCATGATAACTCGCCCACTTCGTGTGACGTAAAATCTACCTGGACGTAACCCATTGCGGTCCAGAGTAGCTCCTAAGTAGTGGCCATCAGTAACTAAAAAATAAAATAAAACAAGAAGTGAGCAAGAGGCAACAAATCAAACATTGCACATGATGGAATTTGAAGAGGGTAAAAAAATTTGTCCAAAACAATTACATGAGATAAGTGCAGGCCCGTCCCATGGTTCCATAAGGGCTGAGGAATATTCATACAGTGCCCTCCTTTGAGGATCCATGTTCTTGTCATTTTGCCAGGCTTCAGGAATCATCATCATGACAGCCTCAGGGAGAGTTCTCCCGGATCTAATTAGAAGCTCAAGCACACCATCAAAAGCCCCTGCAATTAAAAAGCAGAATATTTTCAAAAAACAAGTCAGTATAAATATGATACTAGAAATGCAGAGAAAAATACACTTCTTATATTGATTTATGCCTCCAAATATTAAAAAAAAAATCACCTGAATCAGAAGAACTAGCATCTACAATAGGAAGAATCTTCTTCATCTCATTCTTTGAGAGACCGAGCTCCTTGCACTTTAAAAGGCCCTCACGAGCCTTCATCCTGAAAAGCAATGTTTAAACTTCATGTTTGTTTCCCATACAAAGATGAACCCATAATTATTCCAGAGAGATAAAAGAGCATATAACCATGCATCTGTAGACCAAAGACACTGAGCAAAGACAAAACCGTCTCTCAGTTACTTGGGTACTTACCAGTTCACATTGCCTCTGAGCGTGTTGATTTCCCCATTATGGCCCAAGACACGCATGGGTTGAGCACGATCCCAGCTAGGAAATGTATTTGTTGAAAATCGTGAGTGCACCTAAACCAAAAGAAAGGAGCCAAGAAAGTTATTTTATGATTCCAGCCACTCAATTCATGAAAAGAAAAACTGGTCTGAAAACAACAGGAATGAGATTTTTGTTCAGGGCGCTTCAATAAACTTTTATTGCGGCGCCTATACAAGAATCAAGCAAGCCCTAATCTACCTTGACCAAACAAAATATTCCTTTCAACCACCAACTGGAAGTTACCCTCTCAAACAAGTGATCACGGAGAGCACTGCAGTAAGTTGCTTACTTTCAACAATGAGGTTTCTTACCAACTCACCCATGGCATCCAATCCAGCATCCAAATTCAAATAGTAATCAAGGGTGTAGAAGAACTTAAGAGATCATTCAACTTCAATGCCTCAGAAGTCATTCCTCAACCTTGCATATCTTCGGTTACCAGTGGTTCCCATGCTGTTTGTTGAAGTACGTGTTAGTGTAATAGGGGAAAAGTGAATGGATAAAATATTTACCATGGCCATGTAGCTCGTAAACGTTTCATTGCCAAGATCTGCATAATAGTAAGCCTTCAACTGGTCAGGCTTCAACTGACCTTTATAAACAACCGTCCTGCAGAATTCAATCAAAGGAATTAATAATTCTGCCGAGAGAAGCATTAGACAAGCCCGTGTAAGATAGCTAATGACGCACAAACCTTGAGGAAAGGGAACAGATATAAAAGTCCTTAACACCACCATATTGAAGGTTTAGTGCAGCTGTAATAGCTACCATCGACACCCTCCTCAATATGTACATCTGCAAAACCAATACAAACAACCATCAACAACGTAACTGTGGAACCTGAACGTTTAAAAATGTTCACTTTCATTCTTCATAACCTGAAACAAATCCCTTCTTCCTCTTCATCTCTACCTCAAACATGGACAGCTACAATTGCTTTGTGATGCTAATTACACTTATGCTATTTAAGAAATTCAGTTAAAAAAACTACCTGCTTCTCAAAATCAGCCTTCGACCTAGGAGTGGCTGTAAGAAACACTTGCTCGATGACAGGTTCGGTCTGCAAAGCAGCATTTCCCAATGCAGAATTATCTGTTGGCACTGGTCGCCATCCAAGTACTGTATGCCCAAGAGACTCCGCAACCTTCACAATCAAAAACAAAAACAAAAATATTAAAAAACAATGTCAAAAACAATTAAAAACCAATGAAATTCAACTTGAGTCAATTTAGACAAATGAGGCTCAAAATTACCTTGGTGAATACATTCTTGCTTTCTTCCCTGCGATTATCAGATGTGGGCAGAAAGAACATGCCCACTGCATATTCCCCTGAAGGAGGCAGTTCGAACCCAATATCCTTAGCCACCTGAATAAACCAATTTTAAATAAAATTCAGTAAAAAAAAATCCATAAATTCAATAAAGATATGAAATTTAATATTTTAAAAAATAAATAAAGAACACACACCTCCTTGTAGTAGTCATGAGGAAGAGCCACAAGAATCCCAGCACCATCACCAGTATTGGTTTCGCATCCGCAAGCTCCTCTATGTGCCATCCTCACCGACATCTCCAGAGCATCGTTCACCTTAAAAAAAAAAACACAACTTTTTTTTAAAATGGAAAAAAAATGGTCTTGTAAGTAAAAATTCAGCAATAATATCGTACCGTTTTGCGACTGTTTTCCCCTGACAACTCAGCAACAAACCCAACCCCGCACGAATCCTTATCAAACGACGGGTCATAAAGCCCAAGCGGCTTCTCCGGCACACCAGACAATGCAGAGCGGACCACAACTCGTAGTTTCGGCTCTCTGCCCGGTCCTTCCGACAGCCAAAAATGCAACCTCTCCGATGGAGAGCCGCGCACTTTACTTCCTAAAAACGATTTTCTCTCAACTACCGCCGAGTTCCTCGCCGAAACACATCGAGTTGCCCTCCCTCTCCGTCGAGAAATAGATGCTGCCGTGGCAACATTAAGCGAAGGAGAAAAAACACAGGATGATGATTTGTTAAGCGAGGAAATTGAAGATTTAACCGATTTTGGTTTAAGGATAGCGCTCGAACTCGAAGCAGCAGCCGACATTATTGTTAGTGTAGCCAACACCGGTATTTACGGATTGGATTTGGACAAAGAGTTGAGGTTGTTTCGGATAAGAATTATCCGTTTTTACCGTTTAGATTTTTATTTTTATAATAATTAACCTGAAAAATCAACAGCTGATTTAATATTACAGATCTAATCGGTTCCAGAATATCTGTAAGGTTGCAGACAAGATTTGTTACAGTTGCAGACAAGATTTGTTCATGCAGACGGAATTTACGAGATCTAGCATGGAAGAATACGAAGGAAACAAACAAGTCAAAAGAGGAAGAGAGAATACAAGAAATAGATAAGAGAGGGGGAGATAAGGGTGGAGAAGAAGAAGCGGCACCGTAGCAGCAACGGTGGTGGGTGGAAGAGGGTGGAGAGAGACTTTGAGAGAAGGTTGATGGTAGGTAGCTAGGCAGAGATGTCTTATGAGAACCGGAGAGAGTTAAATATATAGAGGAGAGAGTGATGAAATGGTTTGACAGCTTAGGTGACACGTGTGCAGTGACTTATGCGGCACGCGACAACGCTCATGGTGGGACCAAAGGAGGAATGGAGGGAGGGATTGGGATAGACATGCCTATCTTTTCCATAGGGGGCGTGAGAGGCTGCTGTTTATTTTAGGTTCGGTAGCCGAACCTGAATGAGGTTAAATTTAATTTGGAAAATAATGTTTAGTGAATGGATTTGTATGGAAAATAAAATAAAGGTTATCCATAACTTTTTTTGAAGAATAATGTTAACAAAAAAGAAAAATATTATACAAAGTTTCTATATATTTTAGATTTTTTGGTGATGAATACTATGTTATAGTATGAGTAAAATCACCATATTTTTGGGTAGTCAATTATTAAGTTATTTGAATTAGAGTTATAGTTAAGAATCTAAATTAAATTTAATAGAAATAATTTTAAAAAAAATATTTAAAACAAAAATACTTTCATAGTAAGAAAAAAATGTATTAAATAACATTAAATAATAAAGGATTATGAATCAATACGAACAATAGTTTTTTTTAGTAAATATAATTACTAAATGATTTAATCATTTGCACATAATTTAGTCAAATATAAATACTACATAATAAAAAAATAAAATTTAATTTTTTTATTTCAAAATTTTTTATGTTATTTAATTACTAAGATTCTATTTAGTTAATATCCTAAAACAGAAATAATGAATAAACAGAAACCTGTTTAATTGAAAAAAAAAACATAAAGTTAATTTATTTTCAAGATATTTTTAGATTTTTTATATTTTTTAAAATAAAAAATATAAATATCACTTTTTTTCTATTCTATCTTAAAACAACAACTAAATCGCTGTCTGAAAAAAATATAAAACTTTAATTAGATACTTTGTTTTTACCATATTTAAGTAAGGGTTCAGGTGCAGATGTTGTCAGCTTGAAGTGGATGGTTGACCGCGTAATGTGATGCTATCAATGACGAAAATTTAACTATCCCAAAAGAGGGGGCGAAAATAATAATTCATACGCGGCCAATTGTATACGTGATTTCTCGCCGGCTGGTATTTTTATGCGGCCAACAGTTAACGCCTTTTTCCACGTCAGTTAGCACCACAACTTTAATTAACTTGCCTAATTAAGGTGATTTATTTTAGAAAAAAATCCAATAATACATCTGCAAAATTGGTACACATTTATGTCAGATTAGTAAAACTTATAATTATATGAACTCTGCAATAGCTTCCGTTACTAAACGGTGGCAGTGTTTGGATATTTTTTAAAGTAATTTTTGTTTTAAAATATTTTTTTATTTTTTTATATTTTTAACATCAGTAAATCAAAATAAAAATAATATTGATTTTAAGTTTTTTCAAAAAAAATCAAATACTTAAAAAGATGTGATTCAACCACACTCTTGAATGGTATCTAATGTTGTTGTGTTTTTTCTGATTGTAAAATGAAAAAAAATTGCTATGTTTTTCTCTCTGAATTAATATAAGCTTTGATATCAATTATAAAAAAACTTTAATACTGATTGTTAGAAATAAAACATACAAGTATTTGGATGGACCTCTCAAGCTTTATTAATTTATTCAAACTAGAAATTATATTTACCGGGAGATTAATTACACCTCTAACAACTGTAATCTAACAAGAAATCCAACTAACTAATTAAATAAAGATTTTAATAAGCTAGTCCAACACAAATCCTTTTTTATAAAAAAAATTAATTTTACGTAAAAGTCTCCTTATATTTTTGTTATATTTGTTTAGAAAATATAAAAATTCATTCTAAAATTGTTTCGGAAATAGATTTGTTTTATATACATGTATGTTTATGTAGTATTTAAAATTAAGGTTTTTTTTTTTTAGTTTTAGTTTAACGTGGGTGTCCGGGCCAGCTTGCGCGCGCCTCGACTAATCTCACGAGCCCTAAAGTTAACGACCATGTAAGCCTCCAGTGGTCATCATATGAACAACCACAGGGCTTGAACCTGAGACCACAGAGGGAGCAAATCTCTTGGTTCCAAGCTCTTACCACTAGACTACCACCTAGATGGTTAAAAAATGTTTTAATAAAAGGAAACAATGCTTCATTTTGAAACTAAACTTGGAAAAAAAAAAGGGGTCGGGTATTTCTAGAATGCAGCACACAAGATGAGCATGACAAGGAAATGAAACTGTTGTCGGCACCCATTGTTTCTTGTTTATTTCTGCATGATGCAAATTTATTATTCATATATATTTGAGTGACATATGTAATGAGGTGTGGGGTGCACTGATGCTCATGTTGTTTTCTTACTTTGACTAAACCATGGAGATTGCTTCAGTTAAAAAGATATTTGGTGCCATGCCAGTGAGGAAGCCATGTCATCGTCAGAAGAAAGAAACAAATTTACTTCTTTTTTTGCCTTGAAACTAATCTCCTGCATGTTGTTTTTGGAGCAAAACACGGAGAGTTATTATGTTGTTTTGTTTTGTTTTACTTTATTTGCCTTTAAGTTACTTGTTCTGATGTGGTTTGGAATTATATATCAATTTTACAATAATAATAATAATAATAATAATAATAATAATAATAATGCAGCAATATTCGAATCGAGGTATATGACCTGGATCACAAGTAAGAATGATTGATGTAGATTAACTCAGGTCAACATAAGAATAAAAATAATTATTAATATAATTTTAAAATCCAACTAAGAAATCAACTTGGAATAAGTCCCAGATCATGGATCAAGAGGATTAACTTGATTTGATTTGAGTCGACATATAAATAAAAACAGTTATTATTATTTATTTATTTTTGCAGTCGTCGCCGCCATCATAAATTATAATGATAATAATAATAATGCAGCAATATTTAAGGTATGACCTGGGTCACAAGAAACAAGGATTGATATATGTTAATTCAGGTCAAGAATAAAAATAATTATTAACATAATTTTAAAATTCATCTAAAAAATCAACTTATGACAACGTCTAAGTCATGAATTAAGAGAATTAACTTGAGTTGACATATAAATAAAAACAATTATTATTATTATTTTTTGTTGTAGTCTTTGCTGCCGCCGCTGCGGCGAATTATCAAGACAATTTCATTGTTGGACCATATTCCCAATGAATCCATCATATAAATTATGTAAAATCTATCATAAATTAATAAATAGTGAGATCCATTCATTTCATGAGTTTAGACTAATGGTGAATCTAACTAGTGTAATGGTTTTTCATGAGATTGTGTTTTCTTTAATTCTCTAATTTTGATATGGATATTTTATGTTTGTTAGTAATTGAGTTTTAGATTTTTTTTATTTAATTATAGAAATAAATTTAACTCTAATATGTACAAATTGTTTTAAAAGATATTATACCATCTAAAATGGATTGAGAAATTATCCAATCACATGAAACCTCCCTAGATCAATCCATAACTTGTTTTTATATATATAAAAAATCAACAATTTATCTAAAATAAAAAATGATATATATATATATATATATATATATATATATATATATTCATTAAATTAAAAGTGAATTAGGTCCTTATTTAGGGCTCGAGCAGATAAGAGGTTATGGAAAATAATTTATTTCCTTGTGAATGCATGAATTTTGAAACGGATGATTTGCTAAAACCCATTTATTACGATATTCAGTTTCAATACTTATCCAAGTTAATGAAATAAGTTATCTCTGTAGGAAAATGTGACTTCATCATGAGCATATATTTTATTAATTAAATCATCTATTTAATAGCCTTCCATATGTTAATTTGATACATTGAACAGAGTTGTTTATTCTAAAGATTAATACGTTACACACATCTATTTTAGAAGAAAAAAAAACGCACTGTATATATATATACAACTCTTTAATGGACGGTGTTATTTGGAAAGAATTAGAATTTTTGTGTTTTAAAAATATTTTTTTATTTATTTCAAATTAATTTTTTTAATGTTGTCAAATCGTTTTAATATGCTGATATTAAAAATAAATTTTAAAAAATAAAATATATCTTATTTTAATATATTTTAAAAAAGTGCTTTGAAAAACAACCGTTATCATAATACCAAACGAGTTATTCTTATTATTATTATTTTTCACTTAAATATTTTTGTTGTAGCAACTCCATCACTTATATCAAGTAGTGGTGGCCCAGTGGTAAGAGCTTGGGACCAAGAGGTTTGCTCCCTCTGTGGTCTCAGGTTTGAACCATGTGGTTGCTCATATGATGGCCACTAGAGGTTTACATGGTCGTTAACTTCAGGACCCGTGGAATTAGTCGAGGTGCGCGCAAGCTGGCCCGATCAACAACGTTAAACTAAAAAAAAAAAAGTAGTGGAGTGAGTAAGGGGAGAGAAAATCACTTATATTAAAGAATTTGCTGAAGCGACATGAAGCATGAAAATTACTTTTATATATATATACGAAACAACAGTAAAGGAACATTGACTTCTTAGACCAATAATGAGGGATCACACCCTAATAAACTAAATAAATAAATAAATAAATAAGGCAATTATTCCACCCCCTTCCTTTCCTCGAAGTCCTCCCTGGTTTATACTTTCAATACAGTAGCTTATAAAATTAGCATGGGTTTGATGCTAGTAGCCGGTCAATGAGGCAAAAGTGAGAAAGGAGAATTCACTTTTACAGATTTTCATGGGGAAAGGTAGATTTTCAATAAGGCAAAAGTGAGAAAGCAGAATTCGCTTTAATATATTTTCACGGGGAAAGTAGATCTCCTACTTTTGTGATGGTGGCATCTGGTATTTTGAGCCTGTTTGTTTTTGCGTTTTAAAAGCGTTTTTAATAAAATTTAATTTTTTATTTATTTTTTTATTAACTTCAAATTAATATGTTTTCAAATCATTTTGATGTGCTGATGTTAAAAATGATTTTTAAAAAATAAAAAAACATCATTGGCATGCATTTTGACACAAAAAGCTATTTGAAAAGCAACCGCAACCACACTGCCAAACAAACCCTTTAGCAACGTGTAAACCATAGTTTTACAACTGCCTGATCAAGACTCGGGTTTCGGGTTATCAGATTGTCCGGGTTAAATTTTTTTTTATAAAATTAAAACGATGTCGTTTTAGTAAAAAAAATAAAAATAAAAGTCAACGGGTTGCGACCAGATTTTTGACCAGGACTTGTTGGGTCAACCCGTCGGGTCAACCGGGTCACACCGGGTTTTTCCTTTCCCTGTTTTTTCTTTAACCCGGCCCGGTTCCAGCCCCGGGTCAGTCGGGTCCCGGGCGACCCGTCAGGCCGGGTTTTAAAACTATGGTGTAAACTGCTCAGGGTAAGGCCATGTTCGGCATCAAAATCAAACCTTTTTTTTTAAGGTTTTATAAAAGCTTTTAGCTTTAAATTATTATTTTTTATGGTTTTTTATCATTTTAGTATTTTGATGTTAAAAATAATTTTTTTAAAAATAATAAAAATATTATTTTAATATATATTCAAATAAAAAATATTTTAAAAAACAACTTCTCTATTTTATAAAAAACAATTGCTGACCTGAAAGTCCAAGAAAACCTTGTATAATTACAAAAGCTATTATCTTTGTATATTTTAGAAGAAAATATTTATTATTTATATTAGCCCTACTATTTGCTCCCACTCAAAGCCTTCTGCATTCATGCATGAAAGACTATAAACTAACCAATAAATTACTATATGTTTTAATCTTTTATGAAAATAAGAGAGCCACATTTGACTTTTTAACCGTTTGTTTATATCGCCTGGTTTTTTTTTAAAAAAATTATTTTAAATTATTTAAAAAAAATGAATAATTTTGATGTACTATATAAAAAGTAAATTTTAAAAAATAAAAAATATATTATTTTTATATATTTTTAAATAAAAAATATTTTAAGAAATAGTTTTTACAACACGCATGCATGAACATGTCAGAAATGGTCCGTATCTAATTATAAGGTCAAATGGTTTAATCATGGTGTAGCAACATTATAAGTTATAAGTCACACGCTCCGATCCCCACCTACTCCCATGTCCCAATCACGTAGCTTGCCTTGGCTAACAAAGTAAAAGGGACATTAAAACTAAATTCAGACAAAGTCAGGGCACTGCCTTGTCAAGAAAAGTTATAAGGACTCCTTGTTATCAAAGTTTCGAGAAGTACGGAGCTTTCTTCACACACACACACAACCCTACTGTTCTCGTTAGTGGTTGTTGCCCATTATAACAGGGCAGGGCTTGACCGGTCTGCTAAACTTCTTGTGTTTTATAGTTTTTTTTTTTTTTTAAGAGTGGTACTGTGATTGTTTTTTAAAGTGTTTTTTATACTGAAATTTATCAAAATAATATTTTTTTTATTTTTAAAAAATTATTTTTGAGATTAGCGCATTAAAACTATCCAAAATATATAAAAAATAAATTTTTAACAAAAAATAAATAATTTTTTGAGGAACAATGCCTTAGGGTTGGACATATTGACCTTCTAGCAGACTGTTTTTTTTTTTTAAAAAAAAACACAGATTAGTATCCTTTGATTATTAAACCTCGTCCAAGATTAACAGTGTGTTTGAAATTGTGATAACGATAACAGTTTAAAGTGCTTTTCACTTAAAAATATATTAAAATAAATTTTTTTATTTTTAAAAAATTATTTTTAACATCAGTACATCAAAACAATATGAAAATATAAAAAAATTTCCTTTAAAAAAAATAATTCAAAATTTTTGGGATCTTTCCCAAACACACCATACACCACACAAGGTGATGCATCAACTTAGTTAATTTGGTCAATTAATTTTTTTTTAAGAAAAGTTAGAATAATATTATTTTAAATTTATCTAAAAAATCATTTAGTTTTCAATCAATTTTTTTTTAAAATGATATTATTTTAAATTTTTTAAAAAAATATTATTAAGTTTTGACCAAATCATTCACGAGATTAATTCATCAATTTGAACAGATGAAACCATATCAACTCTGAATTGATTTTTTTCTAAGATTTAACATGGGCTAGGGGTAGATTAGTCAAATCCCTAGATGAGTCGTTGGGCACGTTAGGCTTGATAACCCATGTTTTGACATTTGGTGGCCTTACTTACTCAATTAAACTCACACGATAAATTTTAGTCGAAATTATTAATGGTTTTGGTTGCTATACTATCATGTGTTCTTATTAAATTACTATTTAGTTACTGTCTCAAAGTAGAAAAAATAAAAACAATGAAGATAAAAATATATTTGATTAAAAAAATAAAAAAATAAAAAAAATATATCACTAAAATAATTTTAGAATGAATTTCTGTATTTTCAAAATAAGAGGTACAAAATGAACATTTCTCTAAATATAATATTTTTTATTTTTTATTTATAAAATATCATTATAAAAAACTTTTAATTTTAAAATTGTCAAACTAAAACATGTAAAAATAAAAATTGTTATTATCATAATTTTAAAATTCAACTTTGAGGTCAATTCGAGGCAAGGCTGGGATCATTGGTTTGGAGGATCGACCCAAATCAATATAAAAATAAAATTGATTATTATCATAGTTTAGAAACCCAACTTGGAGGTTAATCAAGGGTAAGACCCAGGTCACGGGTCGAGAGAGTTAACCCGAGTCAATGTAAGAGCAAAAATAATTATTATTATAGTTTTAGAAACCAACTTGGGAGTCGATCAAGGGTGGGATATAAACTAAAATAAAAATACAAATATAATTAATTTCTAAAAGATGTAAGTTTAACAATAATACATATTAAAGGTAAAATATAATTTTTTATATTTTTTTATGTTTTGTTCACCATAACTAAACATGATAAAGAGACAATTATAATGTTTTGTACGCTATTATCAAATATAATTATGTATCTGACTTCTCTCTATCTTGTTTTTTTTTTTCAATTGTCTTTATCTTTTCTGTCCATCTAGATATTATCTGAAAAAATTACTTAAAAAAATTAATTTTATTTTTCATGAAAATAATGTAAAACAGTGTGCGGTACAAGATGTATAATTTGTCAACTTAATAAAGCATTTAGCTTTAAGTTTTTCTTTCTTACCCATTTAATAGTTGTGTGAAGTATATCACCACCAAACTTCCATTGACTTGTTCGGTAAAAGCATGTTTGTTTGTGGAGTACTTAATTGTCTTTATTTGAAATTGTGGTGATAACATGAAAGAAAGAAATGAAAAAAAAAAAAAACAACACAAGGACAACTGTAAATGTGTGTTTGCAAACGCGATGCAAATCATGTTTTTTTAAATTTTTAAATTTATTTTTGTTTAAAATAAAAAAAATTATGGTTTCAAATCATTTTGATGTGTAGATGTTAAAATAATTTTTAAAAAATAAAAAAACTTTATTTTAATACATTGCTAAGCAAAAAATATTTTAAACCATCACCACTGTCACAGTCCCAAATACTGTAATTTGTTAAGAAAATTTGTACATGGTACTAGTATTGAGAAACCTTTAAAAATTATATTTTTCTTCACACGACCAGGAATATCATCGGATTGATTTGCACACCGATTGAAACTAATTAAATTCTTTTTTAAAAAAAATAAAAATTAAGAACACATCTTTCATATATATATATATATATATATAGAGTGATAAATTTCTCTGAAATAATTAAAATGAGTGTATAAATACAGTGACAACACACCATACAAAAAATATTACATTTCGATGCATACCTCCATTTTATCTCTAGTGACTAATGAATTCTTCCCAATAAAATAGATGATCTATGAATATAAATATGTTACTTTACTATTTTTAACAATGGCTTTAGTTAAGTACTCATCTCAATTTTAAGTGTGTATATGATAATTTGGTATTATTATGCTTTTGTAAAGATACATTTTAACTAAAATATCAATATGATATTTTTTTAATAAGATGTAAACTTAATGATTTTTTCAATCCAAATTAACTTTAAAAGTAAATCCATAAGCCTATCGAACAGAACCGAACATAACATGAACAAATATGTAAGTTGTGTGCAAGGTTGTTAAAAATAAATTTTTGATATGACATGAAAAATACAATGTAAATTCGGATTGTAAAATTATAAATAAAGTTTTTTAACTAATTGTATATTGATAATTCTAGCAAGAAATTAAATTACATTAAAATACAATAAAAAGAGTTAACAACATAATAATCAATGAATGATTTAAATAAAATAAGAGAGATAGTATGAATCAAGAAATTAATGACATGAAAAAATAAAATATTCCAGAACAAAACTTTCCAATGCAAAGAGGAAATTATTTAATGGTACGAAGTACACAAGAATCTGATAACAACTTGGTTGTTTCTATCACAATAATTTTTAAATATAAAGCTCCAAGTTAAATGAAACTCAAATTGTAGAAAAAACACATAATATAACCCTATAAAACTCAAGATTTTTCCCATTTCTTCAAGCATTTTCTATATTTAGTTTGATGCTTATCCAGGAGGTGTGCATTGTAACACAATTAATAAATATGTGACAACTAAAGAGTTTCTTTTTAGTAAATGTGAGGAAAATATAAAAAACATAGACACGTACAAAGATTTTATGCTATCTTTTGACATAGATTTTTTTTAATAGGAAGAGTTTTTTAAATGAAATAAATAATTTAATCTAATAATGTCAAATATAAGATAAGACTAGCTAAATGTCCTTAAAAAAAAAATACTAAGATCCAATTTAATAATATTTTAAATTTTAATGTAATTTATTATTGTAGAATTAAAATTATATGTTGAATGATAGAAGATAAAAACATAGGCAATAATAGAAATGATATAAATTGTTTTATTTAAATGAGATTTTTTTTAAATATTTGTAACTATTGTAAAAAATAAAAAAAATTATATATTTTTTTAATTTTTGTAACTATTGAGACAAAGTTAATTTTCAAAGACAAATTTAGTAAACTCAGTCTGATTTTTAGCATAAATAAAATTTGATTTTGTTAATTTTTAATTTATTTTTCAAGTTACATATATATTAACTTATAAAATTATATAATTTTAATAATTTCATGAATGAACTTGTGATTTCCATCATGTCAGATCTAAACCCTTCTTGTCCCTACATGGCTACATCAATCAACACAAGTAATTTGACCGTACATATTTTACATGCCCTGCACCAACAATGAAGATGTCTCATGGCAACCAAGTATTTATGGCCTCTACGTACTTAGCTACCATCATTTTTATGTTGCAGTAAGAGAGAAATAATGGAAGTTTAGTGAAGATGGTTTTTTAAAATATTTTTATTTATAAATATATTGAAATAATATTTTTTAAAAAAAAAAAATTATTTTTGATATTAGTACATTAAAATAATCTAAAAATATTAATTTGAAGTAAAAAAAATAAAATTTAATCTTTTTTTAAATTTTTAGCATGTAAAAACAAATAGGCCTAACAGTATTTAATTGCATACTCGGTAGTATACTGTTTGTCAATTATCAAGTGTATAAAAACAAGCTCTCTCTTCGTCACCTTAGCAATTTAATCAGGCATTGGAAGGATGGAATGGAACTGACCACCATTGTCTTCTCCAGGTTTTTGGAAGGTCCCAAGCGGAGCTTGAAAACAAGAAATGTCACCCTCTTCTGCTAGGCCTTTCCCTTGGCATGTATCTAAAATGTCAATAATACATTGGAACGTCACCTTCCCAAAAGAAATCTCGTTTATGCTCACTTCTAATCCTGTCATTTTTTAATTGGACATTTATGCAATGAAACAAGTGTGTACATCACCGTGTGTGTGTATATATATTTTGTGATGCATCAAGATTTTTTAATATTTAATAAAAAGTATTTACTTTTAGCATGAGTTCATAATAATTATGGTTCAATTACCAAGGTTTTATTCAATATTTTATGAGCTCGGGTAGAGAACTGTTAGAAAATAATATAAATCATATTTTAGGACCTAACCTAACAGTTTAAGTTATTAAATTGAGATAATTATTTGACATGGTATCAAAGGTTTGATGACCAAGTAGACACGAGCTTGAATCTCACCATCCCTATTTATTTGATAAAAAAAATTAAGCACAAGATAACGTGAATATATACAAGTTTCAAGCCCAATGATGTGTTAGGAATAATATAAATTATATCTTGAAATCTAACATAACAGGTTAAATTATTAGATTGAGAATATAATTCTTTGATAAGAACCTGAGCTCAAGTATGGTGTGGATGTGTGTGTATATTTATATATTTTTCCTTTTGAAAACTTAGTTTTTGACGGGAATTAGTGATGGAAATTTTGATAATAATTCCCAATCAAATTAATGTTAATAGATTGATAGATTTTTGTTGGTTTTGGACCATAATTCATGTTATTATTGGAGGGTAAGATAATGACCTTTCCTTTATCCTAACCAAATGTGCCTTCTCTTTCATAATCCTTTGTGTGGCGAATATAAATTGTGTGATAATAAATTAATTAAAATTTAAGGATGGGCTCAATTGATAATTAAGAAGAAGATTTATTTAAGGATAAAATCTTGAATTTTTGGTAAGTGAAATTTGAATAAATAAAAATAAATATTTTGAGTGTTTTGCAATATCTTTTATCTTTAAAATTTTTAACTTGTGATCATAAATCCCATTATTTTTTTACTTTTAATTACAATTTTTGGTGATCTCCTGTTATTCAAAATTAGGATGGTAAAATGCATGATGGAACAATCACATAAAGAGAGTTTCTAATTGATTGAATTTGTAATAATTTGTTCATGAATATGTCTATTGACTTTACGAGGAGATAAAAACATGAACTTTGTCTGCTGGTGGCAATGAAAACAATGTGACGTGAGTTGAATGAGAGGTGATGAAGCTGGTGGCAGAAAAAAAACAGATATGGTCCGTAAAGAGGAGGACAATAGACGACGTGTTACTGAACATCAATCTCCTCCATTATTGTTTCTCTTACTATTTCTGAGAAAATATTGATTTCAAGTGATGGAGAAAGATTTGGCAAGGTAAATTGCCTTCTCATTTACTCGTTTTCCTAGGCCAAGCTTAATATCTTGATCGGAGGTTATCTTGATTGGAGTATATTGTTGCTATTTAAAATGTATTTTGTGGTGAAATATATTAAAATGATTATTTTTTTTAAAATTATTTTTAAAATCATTATATTAAAATAATTCAAAATATAAAAAAAATTATTTTTAATAAAAAAATTAAATTTTTAAAGAACACGGTTTGTATCGCATTCCTAAACAGTATCTAAAATCACGTCAA